>ERZ779664.434-NODE-434-length-20685-cov-3.920213_pt1 | contig 20685 bp, 19 predicted proteins | sample MGYA00511478_ERZ779664 | MGnify/ENA primary metagenome ERZ779664 (study PRJEB29588, sample SAMEA2160437) | human gut metagenome | biome: human gut; feature: human-associated habitat; material: faeces | place: Denmark | collected 2008/2010 ...
CACTTTGTCGGGGTGTCCTTCAGACACCGATTCGGATGTGAATAAATATCCCATTTCAAATTAAAAATTAGAAATTAAAAATTAAAAGAAGTATGGAGATAAATGTGAGTAGAAGCATCAGCACGGAGCCGTCAGAAAAGGATGTTGTTTTAGCATTTTTTTCTGTGGTTGCAAGCTACTCAAATCTTTCCACATTTCATTTTCGGGTGCAAAGATAAAGGTTTTCGATGAATATAGTATATAATCAGGAAAGTATTAACACTTCTATAAACAGAATACCCACTTGTAGGTAAAGTGATCGGGATGCCTGAAGAGGCTTTAACATTCGGAAGAAGGCGGATCACCCGGTTTTCTATTGCCAACCTTTATCAATACCATGCCGATAACGATCCATAACAGTTCACGCAGCCGGGTAATCAGTCCCACATAAACACCCAGTGCCGGAGACATATGTAAGCCATCTACAGCCAGGGCCAGTCCACCTTCACGCGCCCCCAGCTGCATCGGGAAGAAGAATATCAGATTGCTGAACAGCGAGGAGAAAGCCAATATCAACACACAATCCCATCCACTCACTTCCGGGGTGAAGACGCGCAGAATGATGTATATTTCAAGGCTGGAGAATATGCGTGCCGAAAGCTCCAACAGCAGCGAACTGTAGAAAGTAATCTTATGTTGGCTATGCAACAAGGCTATCTGACTATCAATCTGTTCCAGAGTATCTTTTTGTTTCACAATGAAACGATGTGCCCACCGTTTGATAAACGGTACCTTCTGCAGAAACCGGAAAGTCTTCACCGTCATTCCATTCTTATATCCACGGGCAAAGAAATAGATAGCCAGCAGGCAGAATGCTCCTATTGCAGTGAGCAATATTGACATAAAGGTATTCACAGGATACAGGAAGATATATAAGAATATGGAAAGAAACCAAAACCAGAAGTGAGAAAAGATATGCATCATCACGTACAGAATGACGGAAGAGGTAGCCTTACTTACACCCACATAGGGAGTCAGCTCCATAATCCGGTACGGTTCGCCTCCCATCAGTCCGCCGGGCGTGGCATAATTGATGGCAAAACCGGTGATCGACAGTTTGCAGACCGTCCAGAAAGGAACGCGATACTTACGGTCATCCCTGATTATCAGATACCACGAACAGGTATTTATCAGATAGACAAAGAACCACAACAGCATGATCACAGGAAACCAAAAGCCCACGCGCTTCAGATTCTCCCATATATCGGAATAATCCATATCCATCGTGCAAAGCATGACAACGATAGCCAGCACACCAAAAAGCAAGAACAAGTTGCGATATTTATTCTTCATATGGAAGTCTTCTTTTTCAACGGTCGCAAAAGTATGTAATTGTATTCTATTTATCAAAAACAAAGGAGATATTTACTCCATTTATTGGAGATGTATATCCAATGTGTTGGATATATAGATCGGACGCGCTGGATATATAGATCCAAGGCATTGGATATATATTTCCAAGAAGTCGGGTATATATACCTGATTTTTAAAGGATATTATGTAAAGGTACCGAGATAAAGTTCCTGTATGTTTTTCCCCAATACAGGATGCATCACATCAGGGGCAATTTCCGCCAGCGGTTCCATCACAAAAGCACGTTCCTGCATCAACGGATGGGGAAGTTTCAATGTAGGGGTATCCAGAATAAGATCATCATACAACAACAAGTCGACATCTATCACACGGTCACTATACACACCATTTACAGATTTATGAATACGTCCCATCTCCCGCTCAATGGACTGCGACTCAGAAAGTACCTCTAAGGGAGAAAGCATGGTTTCTATACAGACAGCAGCATTCAGGAAAGCATTGTCCGAGGAGAACCCCCACGGAGCAGTAGCATAAAAAGCGGACAGGGAAATCACTTTCCCTATCCGCTTCTCAATATATTGCACGGCAAGACGGAGATTCTGCTCCTTATTGCCTAAGTTAGTCCCTAAACTGAAATAGACGTGCATTACTTATCCGTAATCAACATCGCATCGCCATACGTACCGAAGCGGTAACCTTCCTTCAGAGCCACATTATACGCCTCCATTACCTGATCGTATCCACCGAAAGCAGCAACAATCATCAACAAAGTAGAAAGCGGCATGTGGAAATTGGAAATCATCGCATTTGCCACTGTAAAGTCGTAAGGAGGGAAGATGAACTTGTTCGTCCAGCCTTCGTACGGTTTCAGATGTCCGTCTGTGCTTACGGTGCTCTCGATAGCACGCATCACGGTAGTACCCACGGCACAAACCTGTCTGTTCATATCCTTGGCACGGTTCACAATGCTGACGGCTTCTTCGTTCACAACCATTTGTTCAGAGTCCGTCTTATGCTTCGTGAGGTCTTCCACATCAATGTCGCGAAAATTACCCAAACCAGCATGAAGAGTAATATAAGCAAAATCGATACCCTTGATTTCCAAGCGCTTCATCAGTTCACGGCTGAAGTGCAGACTGGCAGTAGGAGCCGTTACCGCACCTTCATTGCGAGCAAAGATAGACTGGAAACGTTCTGAATCATCCGGTTCTACAGGACGATTGATAATGCTATGCGGCAGTGGGGTTTCGCCCAATGCGTACAAAGCTTTCTTAAACTCATCGTGCGGACCGTCATAAAGGAAACGGAGCGTACGACCGCGAGAAGTCGTATTGTCAATAACTTCAGCCACCATAGAATCGTCGTCACCGAAATACAGCTTATTGCCGATACGTATCTTACGGGCAGGGTCTACCAATACATCCCACAAACGGAGTTCTTCGTTCAGCTCGCGAAGAAGGAATACCTCGATACGGGCACCGGTCTTTTCCTTATTACCATACAGACGGGCAGGGAATACTTTCGTATCATTGAAGATGAACACATCTTTGTCATCAAAGTAGTTCAGAACATCTTTGAATTCCTTGTGCTCAATCTCACCTGTCTTTCTGTGAAGCACCATAAGGCGCGATTCATCTCTATACTTTGTAGGGTGCAAAGCAATCTTCTCTTCCGGAAGCTTAAATTTAAATTGCGACAGTTTCATATCTATTCTTTCTTTAAGTTATTCTTCAATTTCTATCTCCTGAGCATCTATCCACTCTTTAAAATTCATCGGGTCAAGGCAATCTTCCAATCGGACATCGCCTACGCGAGTACGTTCCAAAGCCGTAAGATGAGCACCGCTATTCAGCGCTTCACCGATGTCACGTGCCAAGGCACGGATATACGTACCTTTGCTGCACACCACGCGGACTTTAATCTCCGGCAAGTTACATTCCAGCAACTCTATCTCGTCAATCACCAACAACTTCGGCTTCAACTCTACCTCTTCACCTTTACGTGCCAGATCATAAGCACGTTTGCCATTCACCATACAGGCTGAAAAGGCGGGAGGCACCTGTTGTATCTCACCGATAAATGTCTTCAACGTCTCTTCCACCAACTCCCGCGTAATATGCTCCGTAGGGTAAGTGGCATCTATCTCGTGTTCCAGATCGTAGGAAGGAGTGGTGGCGCCCAACTGAATGGTGGCAACATATTCCTTCGTATGGTACTGAAACTCTTCAATTCGCTTCGTAGCCTTACCTGTGCAGACAATCATCACCCCTGTAGCCAAAGGATCGAGTGTACCGGCATGGCCTACTTTCAATTTCTTCACTTTCATCCGTCGGCAGATGTGGTAACGCGCATGTCCCACAACTTTAAACGAAGTCCATCCCAACGGTTTATTGAAATAGAGTACTTCTCCTTCTTTAAACTTCATCTGCTATCCTTGCATTTGTGAAATTACAAGGGTCACAATACCGGCAATCGCACAATAAACCGCGAAGTATATCAGTTTCCCCTTTTTCACAATATTAATCATCCACTTACAAGCCAAACAACCCGATACAAAAGCCGCAATGAAGCCTATCAACAATGACAACGTTGAAATACTTCCGGCAATATCTTCGCCTTTCATCAACTTCATACCATCTAGCAGGCCTTCACCCAATATCGGTGGCATCACCATCAGAAACGAGAACTGAGCCAACTTTGCCTTATTATCGCCCAGCAATAACCCTGTAGCAATTGTAGTTCCGGAACGTGAAAGTCCGGGAAGTACAGCACAAGCCTGAGCCAAACCGATAATGAATGCATCTTTCATAGAAATATTCTCTTTCTGCTTCGGCTTATAATAATAAGAGAAAGACAATAAAGCAGCCGTCACCAGCAACATACAGCCTACGATCAGTAAACCTGAACCAAAGACCGTTTCCACCTCATCTTTAAAAAATACACCTACAATACCGATGGGCACCATAGAAATCAGGATATTAATTACATAGCGTGTCTCTTCATTCATCTGCCACTTGAACAGCCCCTTGAAAATCCATTCTATCTCTTTCCACAGAACTACCAACGTACTGAACACCGTAGCCACATGTACTACTACCGTAAATGCCAGATTTTCTTCCCCTTCAATACCAAATAATGCCGAACCGATAGCCAAATGTCCGCTACTACTTACCGGCAAATACTCTGTCAAACCCTGGATTATCCCAAGGATGAGCGCCTCAAACCATTCCATGTAGTTTATTTATGATTTATAATTTATGATAGAAGGCACATCCTCCCACACATAGCATTTCATTCTTTCATTCCTTCATTATCCGTTTGCTTGTCACGCGGTTTACGCAACACTGCATATATCATAAGTAAGAAGCCCGCAAGGCAAACCACCGGAGCAACTTTAATACGTCTTGCACTAAAAATATCCGGTTCAAAGTGCGTCGGTGTAGACACCGGACCGGTCATCAGGATAAAGCCGATAATCACTACCGCCATTGCAACTGCAAGCAGGATAAAATTGGTTTTATCGAAAGCAAATTTCTGTTTACTCATCTCTTTATTTATGATTTAATTATTTACGGTTTAACTTCATTCAAAACATTTCTTATTTTTCCATTCATGTATAGTTCCGATTGAAGCAATTATACTTATATGTAATACAGTGTACTTGCCTTCATCCGCAGGAACTTATTAATGGACAGGTATGCACAGAACCACGTAATGCACACCCCGAACACAAGCACCGATACGGAAACCAGCATCATAACATTAGGCGTAATAACACTGATCAAATCTGGCTCATACACCACCAACCAGTAGGCAGCACCCCACAAAATCCCATCGGCAATGACAGCAGCCAATACACCTATCCAAAAGTTACGCCACAGGAACGGACGGCGTATAAAACTCCAACTCGCCCCTACCAATTTCATTGTATGAATGAGAAAGCGCTTGGAATAGATTGTCAACCGGATGGTATTATTAATCAATGCAAAGGATATGAACGCCAATAATACCGCCAACCCCAGTAACATCAGGCTTATGTTGCGGATATTCTCATTGACCATGTTTATCAGATCTTCCTGGTAACGCACTTCCTGTACATTGGTATTCTTCTTTATCTGTTTCTCTATTTTAGCTATACTGTCGGTATTCGCATAATCAGAGTGCAACTTCACTTCGATAGATGCATGAAGCGGATTATAACCCAGAAAATCTTGCGGGTCTGTTCCCATTGCTTCAATCTGCTCGCGAAGCGCCTGCTTCTTCGAAATATACTCCGTAGACCGTACAAACACTTCCTTATCCAGCCTCTTTTGTAACTTCAGAATATCTGCCTCCTTCATATCATCACTAATGATAATAGAGAAATTGATATTCTCCTTCACATACACAGACAGATTATGGGCAGTCAGCACGAAAAACACCACCAACCCCAACAACAGCAATACCAACGTAGTACTGATACTGGAGGTAATGAACTGCATATCAAAATAGGATACGGAATTATTTTTGCTTTTCGTCTTCATACCTTCATTTCTTCCTTTATCACCTTCTTATCACTCTATCACTTTACCACCCTATCACCTTTTATCTTATCCCCCTACTTCTGTTTCTTTCTGAATACATAAATCATCGAACTGCTCCGTTCCTTGCTTCCCAATGCACTGAACCATGCCAGCGTACCACTAAGCATGCCCCGGAAGAAAGACAGAGAACGTCCCATATACTTTTCACTCAACATCGATACATAGAATGCATCAAATGGCATCGGATAGCGTGCAGCCAATATAAACTCATGCTTGGCACCCAACTTCTGAATGGTACCCGGCGTAAAATGCCACAAATGGCGCGGAACATCATAAGCAGCCCAATGTGCACCATACTTCTTAGCATCATAAGAAGAACAGTTAGGCACTGCAATAATCAGTACACCCTTTTCCGTCAGGAGTTTATTCAATGTATCCCACGTCTCATTCAAATGTTCCAAATGCTCCATAACGTGCCACAAAGTAATGACATCAAAGCTGCCGGGAGCAAAATCCTGCAATGCGGTATCAGGCTTTATATCCAGATTGAAGTGTTCCTTAGCAAATACGCGTGCCTGCGCATTCCTTTCCACTGCCTCCACCTGCCAGCCTCGCTTCTGCATAGCATCGGCAAAATATCCTGTTCCCGTACCGATATCCAGCAGACGTCCTTCCTTACGATGTGCTTCGCGAACCACCAAGCGCGCCTTACGGCCCAGCATATAGCTACGCACCCAGTGGTACACCCTGTTCATAAGGCCTTTTTTCGTATCGGAATGGGAAATGTAATCGGGAGTTTCATAATATCTGCCTATCTCGGCTTCCACAGGAAAATCCTGCGTAAAGAGAAAGCTACAATCCTGACAACGACACAGATAGAATGCTTCGCTGGAAGCATAATGGTCTATGCAAGTCATAGCACGCTCTATATGTGCACTACCGCATACCGGACAGACTTTTATGGTGAGTTTATTCATTGAACATTATGCAATAATGAAGTGCAGTCCGAATCAATCAGACCACACTATACCCGAATTTGGTGCAAAATAACAAATAAAAAGTGACGCTACGGGCTTTCTTTAAGGAGTTTTAATAAAAGAGAGGAATAAACGCTTGTTTTAAATGAAAAAAACATATATTTGCGGAAACAACAACACTCAATTCAAAACTATATGAAAAACGCTTTATTGACTTTACTATGCTATCTTTGCTGTCTCCAACTATTTGCCGACGAGCAAACAATTATTCCCAATCTAAAGTTTGGAAAACCTACCATGGAAGAGTTGACCATGACTACCTATGCGCCCGACTCTAATGCCACCGCCGTTATTCTATGTAAACTGACCAATGTCAGCTACAAATGGGGGCTTGAAAGCTTCCGCCTCGTTTCTGAGTATAAAGTAAAAATCAAAGTACTCAAACCGGAAGGTACATCTTACGCCAATGTTACGATTCCCTACTATGAATTGGCCAACAACACCATGAAAGAAAATATCATCGGTTTGGATGCCAGCGCTTATAATATGGAAAACGGGAAAATGGTACGTACCAAAATGAAAAAAGATATGGTATTCAAAGAGCGCCTTAACGAAAACCAGATGACTCTGAAATTCTCCATCCCGCAAGTAAAAGCAGGGACTTTGATAGAATATGAATACCGGTTAGAATCAGACTTCTTCTTCACCATCGACAGCTGGAAAGCACAAAGTGACATTCCTACTTTATATGCTGAATACGATATAATCATTCCCGAATATTTCAAGTTCAATACAGACATGCGCGGCATGGAGAGTCTGGAGACAAAAAGCGAATCCACTTCTCTCAGTCTCTCTATCGGGGGACAGTTCTTCCAATGCACCGGATCACACATGAATTTTCGGGGAACTCAACTACCCGCCTTGAAAGACGACAGTTACGTGTGGTGTGCAGATGACTACTGTACACAGGTAAATTTAGAACTACTGGGAATTGATTTTCCCGGTTCTCTCTATCAATCGTTCACAAAAAGCTGGGAACAAATTGATGAAGCATTGCTCAAAGACAATGAATTCGGTGGCAGACTGAAAATGAGCAATCCTCTTAAAGAAGAGATGAATGCACTACATCTTGAACAGATGAAAGGAACAGAAGAAAAGATATGTGCCATCTACACTCTACTCAAAAATAAGGTGAAATGGAATGAGAAATACAACTTATACGGTAAAGCCCCAAAGCAAATACTGAAAGAGGGTACAGGAAGCAATGCTGATTTAAACTTCATCCTCATCAGTATGTTGACAGATGCCGGAATACCTGCCTATCCGGTAGTAATGAGCCGGCGGAATATGGGCATACTCCCCCTGACCCACCCCAGCCTTCAGAAACTAAATACTTTCATCGTAGGTATTGCCCACACAGACACCACCTTGGTTTATCTGGACAGTTCAGTAGAAGACGGCTACCTCAATGTACTGCCTCCTCTACTTATGACCAACCGCGCCCGGGTCATCATTCCGGGTAACCACAGTCAATGGGTTAATCTGGAAGCTCTCGGAACAAACCAGTTGAGATCCGCCGTTATTGCCAGCATTTCTCCTGAAGGTACCATTTCTGGTACACGCGAAACACTTTATGCAGGTCAGTATGCTTCCCGCTTACGGAATAAGTTCCGCACGGCAAAGGACAGCACCGACTTTGTCAACAAGCTGGCTTCCGAAGAAAACATCCAGGTCAAGTCACTCCGGATAGAAGGAAGAAACGGCTTCTCACCACAAGTACGTGAAGTAATGGAATTCGAAAAACAATCTACAGTTAACGACCAGTTTATTTACGTCAATCCGCTTGTATTCCTGCATGTTTCCGAATCCCCTTTCAAACAATCAGAAAGAAAGCTCCCTGTAGAATTTCCTTATACGGACCATCTGTCACTGACCGCTAATCTGACTATCCCAGAGGGATATGTAGTAGATGAGAAGCCGGAAGGTCTAAGGGTGCAAACAGGTGATGAGAAAGTATTCTGCCGGTATACCATCACCCAGCAAAACAATCAGGTCACTCTCAGATACCTTTTCAGGTTGCAAAAGCTATTATTCCTGAATACCGATTATCCCGAACTGCAGCAATTATGGGAAATAATAGTAAAGAAGAATAATGAAATAATGGTTTTAAAGAAACTCTAATAGAGAGATTTATGAAAACAAACAAGTTCTTGATCGGATTTCTGTTACAAGCCACCGTTTGTTCCAGTGGTCTGCACGCCCAAACAGATTTACATGCCAATGCTTATTCCATCATACAGGATGCCGTAACGGATATTGTATGTACCTCTCCTACCGATGCCATTCAGAAAGAGAAACGCGTAATACAAATACTGGATGGAAAAGGGAAAGGGGATGCCTCTTTTGTCTGTATGTGCGACCGCTTTTCCTCTTTAAAGAAATTCTCCGGAGAAGTCCGCGATGCCTCCGGCAACGTCATCCGTAAGATAAAAAAGAGCGAGCTGAAAGTTACCGAATACTCGGATGAACTTGTTAGCGACGATTATTATTATTTCTTTGAATACACTCCATCGCAATACCCTATAACCATCACCTATGAATGGGAAATAAAGAACAGCGACGGTCTCATCGGCTATCCCAGTTTCCTACCACAAAAGAATTATAACCAGTCCGTCGCACAAGCAAGTTATCGCATTCTCACTCCGGCCGATAATCCCTGTCGTTACCGTACAATCAATATGCAGGCAGAGGTCAGCCAAAAGCAAACGGCGGACGGAAACTGGCTGAAGGAAGGTAAAGTTCAGTCCCTACCCGCCATTCAGAAAGAGCCTTACAGCCCTGCCCTCTCCGAACTATTGCCACGCATCTATTTCACTCCCCGGAATTTCTCTTTTGAAGGAACTAAAGGAAGTATGGATAACTGGCAAACATACGGTGCATGGCAATATCAGTTACTAAGCGGCAGAGATCAGATTCCCCCGGCACTAAAAGAAGAACTGCAAAGGCGGACAGCAAACTGCAATACCCCTTATGAGAAAATAGCCGCAGTATACCAGTATCTTGCATCCACTACACGTTATGTCAGCATACAACTCGGTATCGGTGGCCTACAGCCCATTGCCGCTGCCGATGTACACCGTACCGGATTCGGTGATTGTAAAGGACTATCCAACTATATGCGTGCCATGCTTACAGAGTTAGGAATTCCATCTACCTATACTGTAATCAGTACTACAAACAGACGCCTGTTAGCCGATTTTGCCAGTGCCAACCAGAATAACCACGTCATCCTGCAAGTGCCGTTACCTAACGATACACTTTGGATCGAATGCACTAACCCTACTCTGCCCTTGGGTTATGTACATCACTCCATAGCCGGACATGATGCTTTACTTATCGGCCCTGATGGCGGAACACTTTACCGACTACCGACCTATGCCGATTCCTTGAGCACCCAAGTCAACGACGCTCTCATCTCCCTTCAACCGGATGGAAGCGCCAAAATCGAAGTAAAACAAAGTTCACGCCTGTTTCAATATGAAGATAAAGCAGATATCATAAACATAGAACCTGCCCGGCAGAAAGACTGGCTACGCTCAGACATCAGTCTTGTACAAGCTAAAGTAGATAATATTCGCTTCAAAGAGACCAAACAAAAAGAGCCTCAACTGGATATTCATTACACCATCGAAAGCAGCCAGTATGGAAATAAAACCGGAAAGCGTCTGTTCATCCCCGTCAACATATTCCATAAAGGCTTCTATAGCCCAAGCAACCAAGGTGAGCGTACTCAAGATATTCAAATCAATTACGGTTATCTTGATATAGACAGCCTCAACATCCGGTTACCGGAAGGATACGAAATAGAATCACTACCTAAAACTACAGATATGGAAACTAAATTCGGCAAATTTCATTCTTCCATCACCTTAGAAGAAGGTGGAAATATTCTTATTGTACACCGGCTATTGTTCCATCAAGGAAATTATCCCAAAGAAGATAATACAGACTTCATGGATTTCCGCAAAAATGTCGCTACACAATATGCAGCGAAAATCATAGTGAAAAAGAGCGGGGAGTAATCAAATAGAAATCCTTCATAGCATATAGCATGTAACCAATAAAGAGTTATTGGTTACATGCTATATGTTTTAAACTCATGTTTTAAAAAGAATAAATATTTCGATTTATTTCTGATCACTGTTCGATAATGAGCGGACAGTTGTCCGATAATGAACAGGTTGCACTCTTAAATAACCACTGATTATCAACGCATTATCACTTTGGCACAGGAATTGACTTCTATTAAGCGAAAGCGGTCAGCAAAAAAATAAAGATTAACTGCCACTTTTCAGCAAGTAGTTCCGTCTAACAGATAAGAGCGAAAACCAAATAGAATTAGTAACAATTTAAAAATAAAGATTATGAAAACTACAAGTTTATTTAAAGCAGTCGCATTGGTAGCTATTATGATAGCAAGTGTTCTTAACTCCGAAGTGAAAGCTCAGGATGGTTTCATAACAAATCAGGTGATGAACGGCGAATTGGTAGCATCAAAAACTATCTTCAAAAAAGATGGCTCTTACCTCCAACGCCACATGCAGTACACCTTTTCATACGATGATCAGAACCGTTTGATCAGCAAAGAGGCTTCCAAATGGGATGGTGCAAAAGATGAATGGGTACCCTATTTCAAAATGACTTACCAGTACAGCGATAATGAAATAATAATGAACTATGGTCGCTGGAACGAATCTCACAAAGCTTTTGACGAAGCAATTCAGAAAAGTGTATACGAACTGAATGATGCAAATATGCCGACGGCTTACAAAGCCTACAAGCAAGATAATAAATCAGATTGGACTCTGGTTGACCACAAACAGATGGACTTCACAACTAATCTATTGGCAATTGCAAAGTAAAAATACAGAAATTAAAGTTAACCATTAGTTAAAGAGCACGGATCGAGAGATTCGTGTTTTTTTATAATAAGGTTCAGGAGATATCTATGGAGATACCCCGAACTTCACACATTGTATTCACCGGTTCCTCTTTATTACAAATTGACTTTTCCATAGTTTGCGACATGGCTATTACCCTTTCTATAAAGAAGCTCCGGCTTCCTATCCTCTACGCCTGCAACAAGTCATTACTACCATTCTTGAAAATGACCTGCCTGCGGTAGAAAAGGTAGAGTATGTTTCTATCAAAAAGATGAAACGCCTATTGATGATTGTTTCACAAATGGTTCCTTCATCATGCTTTATTCCGAAAAGAATAATATGCAGCAGCTTACCAAACCGGAAAAGGTATATCTGGAAAATACCAACCTGATGTATGCACTCGCTCCAACCTCAGACATAGGCAATATCCGTGAAACCTTTTTTGCCAATCAGCTGAAAGCGAACCATACAATAACCTTCTCCGGACAAGGAGATTTCCGGATAGATGACACTTATACATTTGAGGTAGGGGGAAAAACAAAAAGCTTTGAACAGATAAAGGATATTCCCAATAGCTATCTGGCAATAGACAATGTGGAATATGGAACAGGCAAGCGGATACCTCTCTGGTTGTTCGGATTTCTGTATTAAATCACAAAGAATTACAGATATTTCTCCCACAAATAGCGCAGCGGCTCAAGCAATCTTCCGGTTATGCTCCTTTCATCCGTCATCACTTCCGCTGTTCCGGTAAGTTCTCCGTTGAAATCCAGCACTTTACCATAAGATGTACATAAATCCTGCGGTAAGCTTACAGTAACGGTATACATGCTATCGCTATCCGTCAAGAGGGAAACAGATACTACTGTTCCGGTCAGGAAGCCGAATTCCATATAAGGATATCCCGTCACGCTGATATTCACCCGTTGTCCGGGTTTCACCTTGCCCGACCCGTTAACAGGCAGTTTTATCTTGCCGATAATATCCCCTGTCTGCGAGGCGACAATAGAGAAAACTTTATCCCCGCTATTCACATTCTGATTCTTCTGCCACACATTGTTATAAGACAATATTCCACCGGCCGGACTGATGAAAAGATACGTCATCTTCCAGTCCTCGATGCTCACCTGTAATTCATTGTAAGCAGCTTTTAAGGCTGTCCCCAGACTGTTAGCTTCCCGACTTCGCTCCATCCGGATTTCAAGAATATTCTGTTGTAACTGCGCCTCCTGTATTTTGGCTGAAGAAAGTGAAGTCATCATCTGTTCCTGTCCCTGTTGTCTGTTCAGAAACACCTGTTTGGCCTCTTCATAGTCCGACTGTGCCGTTAGCCCTTCGCCAAAAAGTTTCTTCTCCCGACTATGCACAGTTTCGGCTATTCGCACCTGCTCTTTATCCAGCTCTGCCTGACGCTTCAAGTGCACTATATAGTTGCGATATTCCTGCAATTCTTTACGGGTAGCCTCTATTTTCTGTTCGTAAAGGTCTAAAGAGAGGAAGTTACGATAATCCGTCAAACTCTTGATAAATGTGGCATAAACGGCCTGTATACTGCCCAAAGCCAAATGTTCGGGAAACAAAATGCCGTGTACGCAACTATCCGTCAGGCAGAAATCCTGCAATGCTTCCTCCAACAGCAATACATCTTCCGTCTCTGCAGGGTTTTCCAGTACGGCAATGATTTTGCCTGCTTCTATCCGCTCCCGGTCTTTGCCATACACTTCCTTTATTTTTCCGCTTCCCCGCGCCACTATCCATACAGGCGGATGCTCCGTGGTAACCGTGATTTGCGCACTCACCACATCCGGATACTTGAAGAAGCAGCCACCGATAAAAAACAGAGCCAGCACACTGAAAAACGCCGTGATTCCCCACCTCACCAACGCATGCGGCGGCCGTGTCAGTATCTCTTGCACCTCCTCGCACCTCAATTCTATGTCTTTTTCTTCTTGTTTCTCCATAATTCTCAACTCTCCACTTCTCAAAGTTCCAGTTGATTCTTCACTAACCTGTAATAGATTCCTTTGCGAGCCGTCAGCTCTTCGTGCGTTCCCGTCTCCGCTATTCGCCCTTGCTCTATCACCACTATCCTATCCGCATTTCTCACAGTGCTCAGGCGGGGCGCCACCACCACCGATGTCCGTCCCTTAAAAAACACCTGCAAATTCTCCATAATGATGCGTTCATTGTTAGTATCCAGTGCATTCGAAGAAGATAAATTCCGGATTCTTATACACAGCACGGGCTATGAGGATACGCTGTTTCTGCCCCTGACTCAATCCATGCCCCTCCTGTCCTATCTTGGTGTTGTATCCCAGTGGCAACTCTTCGATGAACCCGTGTATGTTTGCCACCTCGGCCGCATGACGCAACTGTTCTTTGTCAATGTGTTCCGCACCCGGCGCAATGTTCCCCGCAATGGTTTCGGAGAAAATAAAGCCGTCCTGCATCACAACGCCACACTGCCTTCTCCACTCCCGGATACTGTAGTTCTCCAATGGCGTATCTCCCAGCAGTATCTGCCCGCATGCAGGAGGATAGAAGCCCAACAGCAACTTCACCAATGTTGTCTTTCCGCTTCCACTCATGCCAACCACAGCTGTCTGCTTTCCCGTTTTTATCTCCAGGCTGATGTCGTCCAATGTAGGAAATTCACTCAACGGATCATACCTGAAACTCAGATTCTCCAATCGAAGATCTTTCCCCGGAGGAATGTCCCGTATCAACCGTCTCGCGGGATCTTCTTCATCCGGCTTATCCCGCACCTCCCCCAAACGGTTCATGCTGAGGCGTGCATCCTGCATGTCACGTGCAAAAGCTATCAGGTCATTCAGCGGACTGTTCAGTTGCCCAATGATATACTGTACGGACAGCATCATACCCAACGTCATCTCTCCCCGCACCACAAGACTTGCCACCAGCCCCGTAATTATAATATTTTTCGTTTGGTTTATCAATATCGCTCCCGAATCCTGATACTGCCGCAGGGCAAGGCTACGGATATTCACCTTGAACAGACGTGCCTGTATGCGCTCCCATTCCCAACGCTTCTGCTGTTCGCAGGCACTCAACTTTATTTCCTGCATGCCATTCACCAGTTGCACCACTGTACTCTGATTGGCACTCTGCTGGGCAAAACGTTTGTGATCCAGCTCCGCACGTTTCTTCATGAATAGCCAGACGTATGCTATATAAAGTCCACTACCGCCCATGAAGATAAGAAATATCATCCAGTTATAAAGCAACAGTACAACGCCGAAGACTACGATGTTGAATGTAGAGAATACCACGCTCAGACTGCTTCCCGTCAGGAAATTCTGAATACGCGTATGGTCGTTGATGCGTTGCAGGATATCACCCGTCATTTTAGTGTCGAAGTATCCCATAGGGAGCTTCATCAGTTTAATCAGGAAATCAGAAATGAGGGCAATGTTAATGCGCGTCCCCAGATGCAACAATATCCAGCCACGGATAAACTCCACGGCACTGCTACTGAAGCTCAACATCAGTTGAGCTATCAGTATCAAATATATAAAGCTAAGGTTCTGGTTATTAATTCCAAAGTCCACAATGGATTGTGTGAGAAATGGGAGCATCAGTTGTATCATGCTGCCCAAAAGCAGGCCTAATAGTAGTTGCCCCACCAAATTCCGGTAAGGATGAAGATATGAATACAAGAATCCGAAACCTTTACGATTAATAGGCTCATCTTCATCCTTCATGACATAAAAATCGGGAGTAGGCTCCAGCAATAGTGCAACTCCCGTATCTTCCCCGTTCTTTCGCGAACTTATCCAGCAACGGCAAAATTCTTCTCTGGTATATTTCAGTTTTCCTGCTCCGGGATCGGCAACCCATACTTGCTGATTGTTTATTTTGTAGATCGTAACAAAGTGCTGTTGATTCCAATGTACGATGCAGGGCAGGGGAGCTTCCAAGAGCTTGTTATAATCCACTTGCACGCATATACTCCGAAAGCCTAACTTTTCAGCAGCCTCACTGATCCCCAACATGGATACACCTTCACGGGTGATGAATGATTTTTCCCTCAATTTTTCCAGCGAGTAACGTTTACCATAGTAAGCGGATACCATGCGGAGACAGGTGGGGCCACAGTCCATGACATCATGCTGGATATAAAAAGGGAAAGTTTTCATAGCTACGTAATCCTAAAACATTTAAAACGCAAATGCTCTCAGAAGCTCATTTTTGAATAAGGCTGTCTAAAACTTGTATAAGCCTTTCTCCATGCAAATCTTTGGCAATGATACGCTGATTATTATCTATCAAAAAATTTGTAGGAATTATTTCAATGTTTAACTGCCGTAATAATCTGGATCGTTGTCCATTAGGATATGTCCCTATTAAATGCTTAAACATTTGTGTCGAATCCTCATTTATAGCTCTCTGCCAAGCAGCTCGTTTATCGTCAAGAGAAACAGCATACACAGCAAAATTATTAGGATACTTCTGCAAAGCATATTTAATTGTTGGCGTTTCTTGGCGGCATGGCTTGCACCAACTTGCCCAAAAATCAACTAATGTATAATCTATACCTAAACTGCTTGTAGAAATTTTATTTCCTTCTATATCAAAGAAAGCAAGTTCCAATTTATTCCCTAAAGATAGATCAAGCAAATCAATTTGAGGTCTATTCTCCCTCAATTCAAAAAGTCTGTCTCCTGCTTTCTTTGACCCTTCGGATATAGGAGCAAGTTTTCTATTCCCCACAGACTCCTGTAACATAAGATGATTAGGGAATTTTTTAGCTACTAATTTTGATAATGCTTTTATTTCAGGTTTTCTTTCTGGAAAATCTACTGATAATATAATATAAGCATCATAAACAATATGCCCCAATTTAGCCGTTTTAAGCCTGTCCATTGACCTAATAAACCACTCGGATTTAAGATGCTCAATACTATCTTTTTCATCCCTTGAAATTAAGTCCTGCAATTTCGAACGATATGTAATTCTCTCTCCAAAAGGCGTATAGACTATTGTTAAATTCTCCTTTAACTGCTTTTTTATAATAAAAAGATTCTCCGTCAGATTCTTCTATATTCATTATAGCACATGAATCCGGTTCCATTGGAAGCGAAAAGTTAGGACCATTTTTTGAAAATAGTACCTCCGCTTCACATTCGATAGGTATATTTGCCTGCAGCTCTACTGTATGTTGCCCTTTTTCAATAAATACAGAGTCAAATATAACTCTTTCATTACCTGAGACCCACTCCTTGAAACCATACAGATAAACCCATTGATCCTCGCTACAAACATAATTGTCCAAAAGCAAGACAATCTTTGCTCTTTTCTCCTTGAGGTCAGAATTTACCTTTTGGGAAGAAAAACCTAACATTATTGTAAATACAGCAGTTAAGGATATGCAAACAATAAATTTCATAATGACATACTTTTAGTAAGAAGAAAAGCCCAAAGTTGCAATTTATAAAAACATTTAGACATACAAAAATCCATAATATTTTTCATTACATAGTAATGTTCATTCAAGGTCTTTTTAGTAGGTTCTCCGAATAAGACAGTACCCGTCCACTGTTGCAAAAACTTGTCCATCGTCATACTGCGTTTTTGTCCATCTCCATCAATGAATTCTACGATGGAATCGCCCTTTTTCGTCACTACACAAAATGGATTTCTGTCCACCTTAAGCATAGTGATGAAAGGAGATTCCAATTGCAAAAAATAATCAGATGACGGAAGTTGATATACTTCATTCTTTACATGAAGCATATCCAGTGCATCACTGATACCTCGTATGCTACCTCCTAACGGAGTATCGAGCAAACGATGCACAGTACTTCTGCTCACCTTTACAGATAATACCCGTAAATAGTGATAGAGTACAACAGCGATATTATTATCAACTTCAGCCATGATTACCCTTGTTTATATAGAATATTATAAAGGGAAATATCCTTCTAACGTGATTTCATCAGAGACAAGTTCTATCATATAATCTCCTGTATCTTTCCCCCTTAGATCAATAGAAAAACTTGCAGGGTTGATAAACAGCTCAGAATAAACAGTTTCTCCGGTAGTTTCATTAATAACATTGACCGTAACAGCAGAGAATGCAACCTGGAAATCAACTGTTACTACCTTATTATATAAGTAAGCATACACAGGTTGAAAAATAACACTGCGAGTTTGGGGAGCATCTTCCGGAGTTATATCACCAACCGGCCCGATTGGATCTCTATCCCCATCCTTCTGGGTAAGCATTATCTCCCTATTACCAGAAACGAACTGAGCGTTTGCAGAACCGGCTAAAACCAAAAACGAAAATAAAATAAATAATACCTTTTTCATATGCATCAGACTTTTGTTTTATGATGGCTAAATTACAAAAGTCTGTGCAAACAAAGTGTGTCACAAGTGTGTCATCACCTATTTTCTTTGCAAAATTTCTTCAAATCCACAATTTTGCTCAACACCCATCCGCTTAAGCAAAACATTTTTCTTTCGATAGAGTGTTTTTCTGGAAAGATGCAATAAGTATTCTAAATGGGAAAATGGAAAGCCTGCCAAACTTAAACACACCAAATGAAGTTCTTCTTTAGATAATTGGTACTTTGCACAAAGATCTGTTATGGCGTTATTCCACTGTATATCCATTCCGACTACAAATTCCTGCCATTCCTGATCGCTTATTTCTTCATCAGATTGATCCCTATCCTGATAATCTTTTATAATAGCCTGCATCTTTGTGTAAAGCGGTGAGTGCAGGAAAGCCTCTTTTGCCAAAGTCCTTCGCTTCAAAATCATCTCGTCCAGTTCTGCCTGCAAGTTTTCTCTTTGTTCTTCATCAATCTGATGCGAAGCCAATTCTTTTCTCAACCCTTCAATCTCCAGATTCTTTTGTTCTATATTAGTCTGTAAACTAACATAATGTTGATTTAAATCCTGATTTATCTTTTCTAATTCTTGTTTATCCCTTTGCAATAAGTCATTTTTTCTTTGATATCGTCTATATAGAAAAAGAACAATTGCCACAATTATTATTGTTATTAGTATAAAACCATATATATATGTATTTAAACGTCCTTTATAATATAGCTTTTGAAGCATTGCTTGTGCATCTGTTTCTGCTTCAATTATTTCATTGACAACTACACTCCGACGAAACTTATATAGGCTATCTTTATATGCAGAACTGTTCCTCTCCAATTCTACGGATAAAGCGGCATTTCCCTGAATCATTGCAATGTCTGCCAAACGCATATAAGCACCTGCCTTTCTTCCATAATCTTTACTCAACAGACTTTTATTCAAATAGAAAGTAGCAGAATCATACTGGCCTAATTTATAGTAGGCATCTCCCAGAAGAAGAAAAGCACGATAAGCCCGTGCTGTATCTCTCCGCAAGGAAAGATTCAACTTTGCATAATACAAAGCCTTTTCTCCCTCATCCATCCGACTGTACAAATTACTGAGTGAAGCTGAAATATTAGCTTTCAAACCATTATTCCCCACACTATCTACTGCCCCAAAAGCATCCGATAATTTCCGTTCAGCAATAGGAAAATATTCCTCCCCTTTTGTTAAAGCTATAGAACCTTGCTTAGACAGGGCTTCTGACCAAAGAGTGGTATCCTTAACCTCTTGAGCTATTACTTCCATCAACTTATAGATAGAATCTGCTTTTTCATTGAAATCCTGTATATTATAGATAAATCCTATATTATTATATATCAATCCTAATTGTCTTTTTTCTTTCGCTTTCTCCGTCAAAGGCGCCGCAATAAGAAATTCCCGGATTGCTTCCGCCTGCCGGTTCATATCCCTATACACACATCCCCAATAATAATGTGCCTTTGCCTGCATGCGCACATCATTCGTTTTATCGTAATATGCCACAGCATAGCGTATCAACGAATCATCCGTCTGCACAACATAATTCTTATCCCTTGCCTGCGTCAACAACAATGCATAGCAAGCACTATCAGCCTGTGTAGCAAATTTATCCATTGAAATGCCCTGCAAGATACACAACGCACTGTCCGGCCGCGATTGCATAAGAGAGTCCGCCAATATCAGCTGTCTGTTATTACTCTGCCGCTCATTGCAGGCCACCGATAAAAAAGCAATCAAAAGAATTATTAAAGCTATATTGTTTTTCATTGTATCCGCCATATTACTATAAGTTGTAGCGCAAAGATAGAATTTTATATCAAAATGTAAGAATAGTTTGGTAATAGTTTACTTCAATACAAAGAATATAACTTTAACCCCGTCAACCGGATTGCAAAATGGCTACACCCTTTCACCCGGATGGTGTAGCCCTAAGCATAAAAGGGTATAGCCATCCGGGAGAAAGGGTGTAGCTATTACAGGGAACTGATTATTAACTATTTATAAGTTCCCAAATTCATAAAAATGAAGAAACAGACATGGCCGAAAAGACATCCGCACCTTCTCATAAGTTTCTCCGTTGTATAAAAAAATCGGTTAATCCTTCAGATATTGTAACCGTTTTCCCCAGTCTTCCATAGCTACCTGACGCCACTTGTAGACAGTCTCAGCCCCCTGAAGGTTCCGCCAGAACAATGCAGGGTCACTCTTGTCAGTGTACCAGTTGGGACCCACCTTGTAGTCGGTGGCAGACTCCCCGCCCGGCCACAGGTTTTCAATGGTTATGGCACCTTCCAGCGCAGGAAAACCGGGTATATCGGAAGTAATGGTATAGGGGAGCGTGCCGAGGTAATACGTAGAATGACGCACGGCATAATCACCGCCTCCGAGGTGGAATCCGTCCCATTTCTGCCGCCCTATGGTGAGGGTGAAACAGGCCGAGTCGGCGGGAATATCGGAACGGTCGGGACCTTTGACATGAAACTCGATAATCGAATAGATGGGGACGGTGTC
>ERZ779664.445-NODE-445-length-20403-cov-4.054453_pt1 | contig 20403 bp, 13 predicted proteins | sample MGYA00511478_ERZ779664 | MGnify/ENA primary metagenome ERZ779664 (study PRJEB29588, sample SAMEA2160437) | human gut metagenome | biome: human gut; feature: human-associated habitat; material: faeces | place: Denmark | collected 2008/2010 ...
CGCCGATGAACAGGCAGGTCAGGCAGATGGCTCCGATGGTGCGTTTCAGCGGTGATAGGTCGAAGCTGATGCCGAACGTGGTGCAGAACCACCAGGCGGACAGCTCGTTTATCTTGCCGATGTGCAGCTTGTCGTAGACCTTGCGCAGGATGTTGTCCACCGTGTAGCGGGAGATGCCCAGGTCGTCGGCCACTTCTTTCTGCGAGGCACCCCAGGCGATGCGCTCGGCTACCTGGTTTTCCCGTGCTGTGAGGGTTGCGGCAGTTCCGTGATGTCCCATACGTCAGTGATGTTGCGGCGTGCGAACGCCTGGTTGATTAACTCGTACTTTGGCAGGCTGATGTCAACGATACCGGAATTCAGGATAGTGGAAAAGTAATTGCTCCTGCTAATACCAAGGATGTTTTTCAGTTCCTCTCGCACTTTTTCTTTCTCACAAATAGGCACTTGCAGATAGCCTTTCTTGAATGAATAGCGTGTTTTCGCTATTGCTGTTTTTCTGTGTTTTTTGTACATTTGTTCCGAGTGAATTAGAATTACAGTGCAAATATATTGGAATATTCCCAATGAGCAAAATAATTATTGGAAAATTTCCAATGAAATTATCCAATGAAAACAGAAATTGATAGTAGAGCTATTCATTGTATAGAGTATCTCGTTAAGAATAAGGGATATAAATCGGAGCGGGAATTCCTACAAAGTTTAGGATTTCCAGAAGCGAAATTGTCCGAAGCGAGAAAAGGAAAATCTGGTTTTCGCGCTGATGACATTGGGAAAATACTAATGACTTTTGGAGAGATTAACGGGCATTGGATAATGACTGGAAAAGGAGATATGCTGTTACAACCGGATAATAATATATCAAATTCTTCTTTTATACTTCAAGAATATAATCAGCTGAAGGCAGAAAATCGAGAATTGATTGAAGAAATCGGTAAGCTGAAAGAGAGGATAGAGCAGATGAAAAAAAGATAGTGTCCGGTGGGATATCGCTGCCGATAGTGCAGATGTAGAACCGTACGGTTTGGCGAAGTAGAATATGTTATACCTAAATATTGATATGTATGAGAATATTTTTAGAATTTGAGAAAGGAAATGATTATAAGGAAAATGGATATTATGAATTTAATATCCTGTCATGTTGCGCACCCGCAAATTTGTGGTTGGTTGTTGATTATGGACTTAATACAGAGAACGGCGTTGTTACTCACGATTTCCAATACAAAAAAATAGTTTCGTTAATGGAAGTGTCAACATGCCTTCAAGCTGGTATAGAATTACATGGGCAAGTTGCTACGATTGCTTTGGGGAATTATGGGCATTTATATAATATTGTTTTGAGCCTTGGTGAAGACGCATCGAATTGGGTGTGGAAACAATATGATAATATTATAGATAATACTGGAAGTGTGTTGGATATTTATCTGATAGACCTTGATGAGTTGCATCAATCAAAAGAATATGTGGGCTTATCCTTAGAGGAATGTGTAAAGAAACTCTTGATGGAAGACGAAATAAGCTATGAAATACATACATTAAAGAGTATAGATAAGGACGGAAACATTCTGAATGTATTGGAAAGAGATAAATTGCATTAAATATATGGCAGACGAAAAAAGACAGAAACATACGAATAGACAAATAGACACTTTGATAAAATAGTCTACTTCAGTTGGTTAACAAGGATGTTGAAGTTCCCTCCAGCTCCACGGGCGTGTGGAAAGCCTCTGGTTATCAGTGGCTTTTTATCATTTTGTTCCCTCTTTCCCTTATTCCCTAGCTTTTCTATTCATTTAACTTTATTGATTTAAGTAAAATGAAAATTTTATTCCTTCTCAAATCCATCCCCCCAAAAACGGATCAACCTAACAAATCTGAGGACTTCTTTAGTTAAGCATAAATTATAGCCAGTCTGAACAAAAAAATGCCTTATCCTTTACTCCCCTGAATAGTGAACGGAAGCTCTTTATTTTAGCATTGAAAGATTCAGAAGCAGCGTTGGTGAAACGCTTTTCAAAGAAGTTTATGATTTTCAGATAATGTGTCTGTATGGATCTTGCCACTCTTCCAAAGGAAGGAAGCCCGACTTGTCCACCTCGTCATACCATCTGGCAAGTCTTGTTAATGCGGTATCCTTATGTCTGCACTGGTGATATATCAGTCCGAGTCTCATGGAAAGATAATATGCTTTCTTTATATCAGGATATTCCCAGAACAGGATGGCGGTGCGTATACGTTGGGATTCAGTCCACAGGGATTCTTTCTTATAGAGAAGATAGATGCTTCTGGCCAGCAGCTGCTTTCTTGAATCACCGTTCTCAAAGACCGGAACATGATATGTCTTTCCGCATGCCCTGGCATGTGTCATCTGTATGGACTCCTCATCTAGGGCTTCCCAGCGTGCCTTCACCCTCATTTCCTGAACTGCTTCATAAGCCAGCTTCTGCACGTGAAAACGGTCCATTACACGGCGTGCGGCCGGGAAGCAGATACGTGCCGTCTGTTCCATGTTCGGAGCTATGTCAAGGGTTATTTCCCTGACCTGGAAACGTCTGCGCCTGGAGAATCTTAACAGGACGGATGTGACAGTCCTGACATCAGTACCCTTTATGATTGTAATGATGCTTCCCGAACGTACTTTTCTCTCCTTGTTTATCAGGATTGTATAGAGTTCGCCCTGTGACAGGCTGACTTCATCAATGCCTACATACGGGCCAATATTCTTTTCGAAAAGTACCCATTCTTCCGCATGGGACAGCTGGTTCCAGTTCATATAACCGCTCAGCTGGTTGCGGTACTGGCGTTCGAGAAGCTTACCATCCACGCCGAAGAGAAATCCCATAAGTTTGTAGCTTACCGGAAGGATATCAATATAGTTTTTTTAAAAAAGACGCAAATTCATGCGTCATACGGCTGCCTTCGGCAACCAGTTTCCAGTTACGGATTACATAGCGTCCATCCTCTTTCACAATCCATCGGCGACGACGAGTGTTCAGGAAAAGCTTCTTGCCACGTATCGGGAAATCCTGAACGACTACCGGATCATAAAATCCCTTGCTTTCCACTTTCATGTTCGAGTATTCCCCTGGAATTTCATTTTTCTCTTCCAGGTAAATTACTATCTCACTGCTGCTTTCCTTTACATCTGAGATGATAAAATAATCTAATGCCCCTTCTGGAAGAAGGAAACGGTAACCGTTGTTTTCCATGACGACTGATAATTTGTTTCAGGCAAAGTTACAATTTTATCAGATTCACCCCTCGGATTGTTACGTTGACTCCCAAAAACTTATTCATGAAAACAAAATGGAGCTAATGCTAGTGTCGTATGTAACTTTATAAATAAAAAATGTATACACTGTAAATTTTAATTTAGAAGATGGTTAAGAATTCTATTGAGAAATTGGAAAATCAGGAATATTAGGAATAGTATAGTTTATCTGTAAAGAATGTATGGAATGGGAAGAACCAAGTTTGTTCGAGGAGTCTTGGTGATGTTTTTTGCAAATTTTTATGTTTTTCTATTACAGGCTCCGACAGCATTGATGTCGATAGGAAGGATACTGGTGCAACAGATTGATTAACTTCTATTTCAAATTGTTGTGGTGAATTTGTAACTTCTATAAACAACGTGAGTTCTAATATAAGAGATTTTACAATCTTTATCACTGCTGTCCGGAGAAAATTCTCCAAAACAGCTATTGTTAATTGATAATCAACCAGTTACGATATTAATAAAATTTTTTGAATAGAAATCATAGTTTTGCAAGAAGGTATAAACAGCCAATTCTGCAAACTATGAACAAAGGAAAAACAATATTTGCAAGGTTATGTCTTTTATAAACACATACGAATTTAAGAAGTGCGTCAACCACTATAAGGGTGACAGGCACGCTATCAAATTCACTTGTCGTGACCAGTTCATGATAATGAGCTTTGCTCAGTTCACGGACAGGTCCGGGCTGAGAGACATAGAGACTACACTTAACCTTTGTTCTCCTGACCTTTACCGTTCTGGTATCAAGGTTATGTCCAAATCCACCTTGGCCGAAGCGAACGAAAAGAAGGATTGGCGTATCTATTAGGACTTTGCACAAGTTCTGATACGACAAGCAAAGGAAGCATATAAGGGACAAAAACTTAGACTTGACTTGGATGAAATGGTCTATGCCTTTGGCAGCAGCACTATTGGGCTGTGTCTGAAGCTTTGTCCATGGGCTAAGTTTCATCATGAGAGAGGAGCAATTAAAATACATACCTTGATGGATTTTAGGGGTTCCATCCCGACATTTGCTCATCTGACAGAAGGAGCGGTTCACGATTCCAAAATTATGGATAAGATACCTGTAGAAACCAACTCCTACTATCTTATGGACAAAGGATATGTCAAGCTTGACTCCTTGTGCCAGCATTTTCATCTTAACAATGCCTTTTTTGTAACAAGAGCAAAAGAAAATATGCTTTACGAGGTTATTGATAGTAGAGAGGTAGATCAATCTGCCGGACTTTTCTCTGATGAAACCATCAAATTGACTGGGTCACTTACTTCTCAGAAGTATCCTGATTCTCTTAAACTTGTTGTATATGAAGACTTCAGCATAAATACAGTTTATCGTTTCCTTACCAATAACTTCAAGCTTGAGGCATTGACCATTGCCGAGTGGTACAGGGAGAGATGGCAAATTGAATTGTTCTTCAAGTGGATAAAGCAGTATCTGCACATAAAGACATTCTATGGAATTACCCCAAATTCCGTGTACACACAGATATGGATAGCTATCTGTGACTATCTTCTGCTTATCATTGCGAAGAAACATTATATGTTGAATCCAAGTCTTCATTCCATTTCAACCTCTATTGGTCAAGTCCTTTTCAAAAGAGGCGACATCAAAGATATATTTAATCAAACCGACCTCACTGCTAATGTTTCGGAGGGTGATGGCCCTAGGCAGCTTACATTGTGGTAAAGTTTCTCCGGACAGCAGTGAATCTTTATATGTAAATCAGAAGATCTTTTTATGGATGTTTCTGTATCCTAATGTTATGTTGATATGATACGTATCATAAGCAACCCTGATAATAAAATTCTAGTTGTTTCTTGGCGTAATTATTGATTTTTAATTCAAGAACTTAATATTTGTATAAATAGGAATAAAATTAAGCAGTTTTACTATGAAATATTGATGTGGTTGCTTTTTTCTTTTATTTATTGGTTCTATAGTTTTACTTGTTTTGCTTTAAGAGTACTAATTTTGGGAAACATTTAAAATCTATTGAATATGAAACAATACTTATTTTTAGTGTCATTTTTGGCATTGTTTTTTGGAGAAGGATCGGCACAATGGAAGCCGGTTGGTGATAAGATAAAAACTCAATGGGCTTTTCAAGTAGATCCAGAGAATGTACTTCCTGAATATCCCCGTCCAATAATGGAAAGGAAGGAGTGGAAAAATCTGAATGGATTATGGAATTATGCTATAATTAATAGAGGTCAAGAACTTCCTGATAAGTTTGATGGACAGATACTTGTTCCCTTTGCTGTGGAATCTTCTCTGTCAGGAGTTGGAAAGTCTTTGAATGAGAATCAAGAATTGATATATTCACGTGAATTTAAGGTTCCTTCTGGCTGGAAAGGGAAACAAATACTTTTAAATTTTGGGGCAGTAGATTGGAAGGCAGATGTGTGGGTTAATGATATAAAGGTTGGAAGTCATACAGGAGGATTTACGCCTTTTACATTCAATATTACTGGTGCTTTGTCGAAAAGTGGCAAAAATCTGTTAACTGTGAAAGTGTGGGACCCAACAGATAAAGGACCTCAACCAAGAGGAAAACAGGTTAGTAAACCACATGGGATATGGTACACACCGGTAAGTGGTATTTGGCAAACTGTTTGGTTGGAACCGGTTGAGGATAAATATATTGAAAGTCTTCGCATTACCCCTGATATAGACAATTATCTTCTAAAAGTTGATGCAAAATTAAATACTGATTGTGTTTCGGATTTAGTTGAAGTTCAAGTATATGATGACAATCAGTTGATAGCTATAGGCAAAAGTTTAAATACGAATTATGTCGAAATTGCAATGCCAAAGGATGCCAAGTTGTGGAGTCCGGCTTCACCTTTCTTGTATAAGTTGAAAATAGCTTTAAAAAGTAAAGGTGAGGTTAAAGACCAATTGGAAAGTTATGCGGCAATGAGAAAATATTCTACTCGTCGTGATGCTGATGGTATTGTTCGTTTAGAGTTAAACAACCAAGCTCTGTTTCAGTTTGGACCTCTTGATCAAGGTTGGTGGCCAGATGGTTTATATACAGCTCCAACAGATGAAGCTTTATTGTATGACATCCAGAAGACTAAAGACTTCGGATACAATATGATACGAAAACATATTAAGGTGGAGCCAGCCCGTTGGTATACGCATTGTGATAGATTAGGAATTATTGTTTGGCAGGATATGCCAAGTGGTGACCGTAATCCACAATGGCAGAATAGGCAATATTTCGATGGGATTGAAATGCAACGAACAGTAGAATCTGAATCTTATTATCGTCAGGAATGGAAAGATATAATTGATTGCCTTTATTCCTATCCTTGTATTAGTACCTGGGTGCCATTTAACGAAGCATGGGGGCAATTTAAAACGGAAGAAATTGCCCAGTGGACAAAACAATATGATCCTACACGTTTAGTAAATCCGGCCAGTGGAGGAAATCATTATACTTGCGGTGATATACTTGATCTTCATAATTATCCGCAACCTGAGATTTATTTGTATGATGCACAACGTGCTACCGTTTTGGGTGAATATGGAGGAATAGGACTCGTTCTGAAAGATCATTTATGGGAGCCTAATCGTAACTGGGGATATGTTCAGTTTGATTCTTCAAAAGAAGCGACTGATGAATATGTAAAATATGCTGATATGCTATATAAGCTTATAAAAAAAGGTTTTTCTGCAGCCGTTTATACTCAAACTACCGATGTCGAAATTGAAGTCAATGGTCTGATGACTTATGACCGTAAGAAAATTAAACTGGATGAAAAACGTATTCGTGAGATAAATAAACGTATATGTAATGCTTTGGAGAAATGAGGGGGGAGCTTCCCTTCTTTTCCCAATTTAATAAATTGATAGACATTAGAATATATATCGAATAAGGTTTTAGAATGTTGATTTTCAACAATCCTGTTGTTTGTCCTATATAAACTCTTTTAGTTATAATAACTTATCTGGTTACTTTTTTGGGGGTATGCTCTAATGTATTGATTTAGATATTTTGCATATTCTTGGAATAGAGGTGTTGATTATTTGTCTTTGTATATGAGTATTTATTAGAGTTTATACAGAATAAGGAACAGGGCTATTGGTTATCAGTACCCTAAAACTTTATTCGATATAATAGATATTATGTCCTTAAAATTAAACTTATTTTGATTATGTAAAATATATAAACAGCTATATATTAGTAATGCTCGAAAGTGGTAATATATGATTTGATAGTTATTTAAATTTAAGCTTATGTACAGGAAAATATTATTATTGTTATTATTTTTAATTCCTTTTCGATTGCTCTCTGCGCAGGATTGCACAGTTATTGGAGTATTACCTAAAGGATACACACCCGAGGAGGTTGGTCAAAAATTGGCTTACCGTTTTGTGGATAAGGGAAATATACAAGACCGTAAAGGGATAAGCTATTTTTATACATTTAATTGGAATGGTGCCTTGAAATTTGCAGAAGTAGTTAATGATACAATGTTATTTTCCCTTTTGCAAAAGAATTTTGAGCCTCTTTTTAATTCAAAAAAGCAAATTTTACCTGGTAAAGTACATGTTGATATGAATATGTTTGGTTGTTTACCTTTAGAATTTTATCATGTAACAAAGGATCTGCGATATTATAATTTAGGCATTTCTTATGCGGATACTCAGTGGCAATTACCCGATAATGCGAAACAGAAAGAAAAAGAGTGGCATAATAAAGGATATTCTTGGCAAACTCGTTTATGGATTGATGATGCATATATGATTACAGTTGTACAGACGCATGCATACAAGGTGACAGGTGATTATAAATATATTGATTGTGCCGCCAAAGAGATGGTGTTGTATTTAGACGAGCTTCAGTGCCCTAACGGTTTGTTTTATCATGCTCCTGATGTACCGTATTATTGGGGACGTGGAAATGGATGGATGGCAGCTGGTATGGCTGACCTCCTTCGTTATTTACCGGAAAATCATAAAAATCGTGCACGTATAATGGAAGGGTATCATTTAATGATGGAAAGCCTGCTTAAATATCAGAATGAAGAAGGTATGTGGAATCAGTTGATAGACAAAATGGATTGTTGGACTGAAACTTCAGGAACGGCAATGTTTACATATGCTTTCATTTTGGGGATAAAGTATGGATGGCTGGATAAAGCTATTTATGCTCCAGCAGCTCGTAAGGCTTGGATGGGAATGGTCGATTATATAGCTCGTGATGGAGCTGTCAGAGAAGTATGTGTTGGTACGAATAAAAAGAACAGTGAACAATATTACTATGACCGTCCAAGAAATTCGGGTGATTATCATGGCCAGGCTCCTTACCTTTGGTGTGCTGTGGCTCTTCTTGAGAAATAGAAAATTATATAATAGATATTATATCGAATAAAGTTTTAGGGTACTGATAACCAATAACCCTGTTCCTTATTCTGTATAAACTCTAATAGTGGAATAACATGTTGAAAAGAATATTCTTAGGGCTGCTTCTTGTTGTGAATTGTGATTTTGTCGTAGGAGAGGTGTCGGCAGATTATCAAAATCCTGTCGTAAATTATAGCTTACCAGATCCATCTGTTATCCAAGGTGCAGATGGCTATTATTATTTGTATGCGACTGAGGATATACGTAACATACCTATTCATCGTTCCAAAAATCTTGTTGATTGGGAATTTGTTGGTACGGTGTTTTCAGAAAAAACACGTCCAAGTTTTGAGCCGAAGGGTGGTTTATGGGCGCCCGATATTAATCGGATAGGTGATAAATATGTGTTGTATTATTCTATGTCGCGTTGGGGCGGGGAATGGACGTGTGGAATAGGTGTTGCTACGGCTGATACTCCTTTAGGGCCTTTCCGTGATCATGGAATGATGTTCCGCAGTAATGAGATAGGTATTCAGAATTGCATAGATCCTTTTTATATAGAAGACAATGGGAAAAAATATCTGTTTTGGGGTAGTTTCCGGGGAATCTATGGTGCAGAGTTGAGTGATGACGGTTTGTCTTTAAAAAACGGATGTGAGAAGATACAAATTGCAGGTACTGCTTACGAAGGAACTTACATCTGTAAACGAGGTGACTATTATTATTTATATGCTTCCACCGGAACTTGTTGTGAGGGATTGAAGAGTACTTATCAAACAGTAGTAGGGAGATCTAAGTCTGTATGGGGACCATATGTTGACAAACAAGGCCGTAGCATGATGGAAAACCATCATGAGTTGTTAATTAGAGGGAACAAACGCTTTGTAGGGACAGGTCATAATTCCGAATTGGTAACAGATGATGCAGGACAAGATTGGATTTTGTATCATGGTGTGGATACGGCCAATCCACATGGGCGCGTCTTGTTATTAGATAAAGTAGAATGGGAAGATGGATGGCCTGTTGTTCAGAGTAGTTCTCCTTCTATAAGTGCGTCTCGTCCATTATTCTTGATAGAAAATTTACAAACGATCTTGTCGTTAAAAAGTCCTGGTAATCAGGCTGTAGATTATCCTTTATATTATAACCGTCTATCAGATAATTTATATGATTATGAGTGGAAGGGTAACACTAAGTTGCCAGTATTGATTTTCCAGAAGATTGATGCTGCTGTAGGAAAGATTGTATTGAAGACTCAGATTATCGCTTTGGATGATATATACTTTAGCTACGGGCAATATTGGAATACGCATTTTCCCCATGATAAATGTCTGTTTTATATGCCAGGATTCTGGTATAGGCGGAATCAACGTTCTCCTCAAGAAGCACCCTCATTTTATGCTTCGGATAGTTGGATTGTTCGTGAGGACCGATTAAGTGCACCATTGACAGGTGTGTTCAATGAAATGAACGGACGTTCATTGCTCGTAAGTCGTTTGGATGTAGGAAATACGGATGTTTTGACTACACATAAGGAAGGGGATGTGATACTTTCCGGCTCGACGTCATTGGGCTTTACGGGCTTCGGGAGACAGGAAGGTTCTGCTGTGCTGGCTTTTGGTTTCCCTTATCGTGAGGCTCCTAAAACTTATATTCGTAAATTAACTTTGGCTCCTGAAGTGAGAACCTTCCAGGCATTGAAAAAAGGAGAAAGTATTTTCCTGACATGGGAAGTGAAGAGTGGCGAAGCTGAAAACTTCTCGGATTTTGTGAAACAAACTTGGGAATATAGCTATGATACTTATGCTCCCGTTCCGGTCGATACTACTTATTCTGTGAAGCAAGTGAAAGATTTGCTTAGTAAGTACTTTACCTCTAGTCTGGTAGATAGATATCCGTTAATTTATAATTCCGGAGCTCATCTTCGGGTCGATGATTGTCAGTCGCGTGGCATTGCCGAGGTTGGATTTATTGGACGAACTTTGCTCAATGCCTTCAATGCTTGGGAGTATGGATGGCAGGTAAATCGGCAAGATTTGAAGGAGAATAGCCAACACATTTTTGATTCTTACCTCAAAAATGGTTTCACATCTACAGGCTTTTTCCGTGAATATGTGGATTTCGAAAAGCAAGTGGATGAACAGAATCTGAGTATTCGTCGTCAATCCGAAGGAATATATGCCATGCTTCACTTTTTACACTATGAACGTGAGGCTGGACGTGCACATCCTGAATGGGAAAACAGAATACGAAAGATGCTGGATTTATTTTTACGTTTACAGAATGAGGATGGTAGTTTCCCACGTAAATTTCACGAGGACCTTTCTATAGTTGATAAAAGTGGTGGAAGTACATCATCGGCCACTCTTCCTTTAGTGATGGGCTATAAATATTATGGCGATAAGCGTTATTTGGAAGCAGCCATGCGTACTGCGGATTACATGGAGCAGAATATTATATTAAAGTCAGACTATTTTTCCTCAACTCTGGATGCGAATTGTGAAGACAAAGAAGCTTCACTTTATGCTTCGGTAGCCAATTATTATCTGGCGTTGGTGACACGAGGTGAGAAAAGCGAACATTATGCAAGGTTATGTCGGGATGCAGCTTATTTTGCCCTGTCTTGGTATTATTTGTGGGATGTTCCTTTTGCGAAAGGACAAATGTTAGGAGATTTAGGTTTACAGACGCGTGGTTGGGGAAATGTATCTGTGGAAAATAATCATATTGATGTTTTCATTTTTGGTTTTGCCGACGTATTAACTTGGTTGTCCAAGCGATTTGATGAACCACGTTTCTCTTCTATGGCGAATGTGATATCAACTTCTATGAGGCAATTGTTACCTTTTGAAGGCCATCTCTGTGGTGTGGCAAAACCTGGTTATTATCCTGAGGTGATTCAGCACACTAATTGGGATTACGGTCGTAATGGAAAAGGTTATTATAATGATATTTTTGCTCCTGGATGGACTGTTGCTTCATTATGGGAATTATATACTCCTGGACGAGCAGAACGTTTTTTCAAGTGATTTTAATGATATACTCTATTAGATTCCGTAATATTAATCATGTTTAACTGCCTTTTTATTGGGTGACTTTTTGTTTTCTCTGGCGATGTTGTACATTTGTAGTGTTTATAATAATATTGTGAGTATAAATATTGCATTTTGTTCATTTGTTGAAGCTTAAGTGGTTGTACAAGGAGGAAATGGAATACGGGGACTATATCATGTATATGTGTGCTATTTGTGTGATGGACTATGGAAAGAATGAATATGAGAATTGTTATTTTTTTGTTTCTGTTATTGGGAAATTATGTTTTGACTTTTGGGCAAAAGATTGACTATTGTTTCAGAACAATAGATATCAGGAATGGTCTTTCTCAAAATTCAGTAAATAAGGTCTTTCAAGATCACATAGGCTTTATGTGGATTGGAACAAAAGATGGCTTGAACCGTTATGATGGATATTCTTTCCGTATCTATAATAATGAAAATTCAAAACTTGGACGCAATTTCATTACAGCCTTTTATGAGGATGCTGAGGGCAACCTTTGGATAGGTACTGATGGTGGAGTGTATATCTATCATCCTTTATCTGATTCTTTTACAGCTTTTAAAGAAATGACGGATGAAGGAATTGTCATTCATGATTTTGTGACTATGATTGGCGATGATACGGAAGGGAATATTTGGATCTCTGTTGAAAATCAGGGACTTTTCTGTTTTACGATTGATAAAAAATTACACATCTCATTCAATCGTGAGAATATCGCTAACATTACTTGCTTTTGGATGGACAAGGACGATTGTTGGTTGGGATTATATTCAGATAATCTTTATTATTACACAAAATCAGGTTCCGCTTTTTCTTTATATCCTTTTAAAAATATTGATGGGGTTGAAATTTTTAAGGATGATATAATCAATTGTATTTTGAAAGGTAGTGGAAATTTGCTTTATGTGGCAACTGCTGATGGTTTGACAGAGGTAAATTTGGAAAATAATGAATCGCACAAGATTTTGAATGCTTTTGTACGTACTTTACAATTCAAATCGGATAGTGAATTATGGATTGGTACTGAAACGGGGTTATATATATATAATCTTGAAAACAGACATATTACTCATATAACGGTATCTGATCAGGATGATCCTTATGCATTAGCTGATAATGCTATATATTCTATTTATCGTGATCATGAAAATGGAATGTGGGTGGGCTCCTATTTTGGGGGAGTGAATTATTATCCTTATCAATGGACGTATTTTGAGAAGTATTATCCTAGAGACGGTCTTCAGTTCTTTGGGCGTCGGATTAGGGAAATCTGTGAGGGAAACGATGGAACTTTATGGATTGGGACAGAGGATAAAGGCTTATTCAATTATATACCCTCCACAGGTGAAATAAAGCCTTTCAATCATCCAGATATTTATAAGAATATTCATGGCCTTTGTTTGGATGGTGATGATTTGTGGGTTGGAACTTTCTCTGGAGGTCTGAACCGTATCGATTTACGGAGTATGCGAGTGAAGCATTATTCTAAAGAAATGTTGACTGCAAATGATGCTTTTTCTATCTATAAGACCCGTTCTGGAGATATTTGGATTGGAACTACATTAGGATTGTTGAAGTATAATCGTTCGACAGATAATTTTGTCCGTATTTCACAGATGGAAAATCGATTCGTATATGATATTCTGGAAGATCATAATGGCATTTTGTGGTTTGCTACTTATGCTAATGGGATATACAGTTATGATGTAAACTCGGGGAGATGGAAGAATTATTTGGCGAATGAGAGAGACTCTACGTCTTTAGCTTATAATAAAGTTATTTCAATTTATGAAGATAGTAGGAAGGTTTTATGGTTTATGACTCTGGGTAAAGGTTTTTGCCGTTATAATCCCGAGACTGATACTTTTACACGTTATGATATGTCGAAAGGTCTTCCCAATAATGTGGCCTATAAGATGGTGGAAGATGCGAAAGGCAATCTCTGGATTACGACGAATAAGGGGGTGGTTTGTTTCAATCCAATCGACGAGACCATGCATGTTTATACAACTGCTAATGGATTATTAAGTAATCAGTTTAATTTCCAATCTGGTTTTTGTGACAAAACTGGTAATATATATTTAGGCAGTATTAATGGATTGGTAAAGTTTAATCCGGAAACGTTTAGAGAAGATCCTAACCAATCGCCAATTGTCATTACAGATTTCTATCTTTTTAATAAACTCTGTTTGGTGAATACTCCAGGAAGTCCATTGAAGGAGAGTATAACTTATGTGGATCAAATAGAATTAGCTGCAGATCAAAATTCTTTTGCTTTTCAGGTTGCCGCCTTAAGTTATCAAGCACCGGAGATGGATAGTTTTATGTATCGACTGGAAGGTTTTGATCGGGAATGGTATTTGTTGGGACGGAATGCTCTGATAACCTATTCTAATTTACCCTATGGTCATTATACGTTGTATGTTAAAGGAGCTAATGGAAATAGTCGATTGAATGATGTTGTACGTACTCTTCATATTTATATCCGTCCTCCATTTTATTTGACTGTGTGGGCTTATATAGTTTATATTCTTTTAGGATTGTCCTTGCTGTTTGTAGTTATCAGAATCATCCGGATGAAAGCATCGCGCAGACAGACTGCTATGATGGAAAAATTTGAGCGTGAGAAAGAACGTGAACTCTATCAATCTAAAATCAAATTCTTCACGAATCTGGCTCATGAAATACGAACTCCACTTACTTTGATCAAAAGCCCGTTGGAGAATGTATTATTGTCTAAAAGGTTGCCGAAAGAGGTACGTGATGATTTGGAAACGATGGATTTGAATACAAATAGATTGTTGGAGCTTATTAATCAATTGCTGGATTTCCGTAAGACAGAGTCGCAGGGATTTCAACTCAGTTTTGTGGAATGTAATGTGACAGATCTGTTAAAAAAGATATGCAAGCGATTTGAACCTTTGATTCGTGAGAAAGGTTTGACACAAAGTATAGAAATGCCCGATTGTCTGATTGTTTCAGCTGATAAAGAGGGATTAACGAAAATGATTAGCAATTTGCTTACTAATAGTGTTAAGTATGCAGATAGCTATATCCGGATTAAACTTTTTGTGAACGAAGATCAGATGGTCTTTGAAATATGCAATGATGGTCTTATTATTCCATCGGATAAGCGGGAATATATTTTTCAACCCTTTGCACAATATTCTTCAGAAAAACATCGCATAGTTTCTGGTACAGGTATCGGATTGCCATTAGCAAGATCATTGGCGGAACTTCATGGAGGAACATTATGTATGGGAGACAGCTTGGAAGAGAATTGCTTCAGGCTCCAGCTTCCCATTAAGCACGCTAATACGATAAATGTAGAGCAGGAGAAGTTGGTACTGGATAAGGAAGGGGTGGCTAATGAAGAGGTTGAGGTTAGTTTAGAAAGGTCCTTGCCCACCGTGCTGATAGTGGAAGACAGTGTAGAAATGCAGATGTTCATAGTCAAACAATTGTCTGCACAATATCATGTATTGTCTGCAATAAATGGAGTGGAGGCTATTAAAGTATTGGAAGAAAATGTGATAAATCTTGTAATCTCTGATATTATGATGCCTGAAATGGATGGACTGGAGTTGTGCGAATATTTAAAGGGGAGGCTTGATTATAGTCATATACCTTTTATATTGCTTACAGCCAAGACTACTCTTCAGGCCAAGATAGAAGGAATGAAAATGGGGGCAGATGCATATATTGAGAAACCATTTTCTGTAGAATATTTAAAGGCTTGTGTCTCTAATCTATTAAACAGTCGTGATAAGCTTAGGCAGGCTTTTCTGCATTCTCCGTTTGCACAATCTTCTAGTGTTGCTATGAATAAAGCCGATGAGGATTTTCTTAAAAAACTGAAAGATCTGGTGATAAATAATATGCAGGATCCCGATTTCTGTTTGGATGATATGATAAGCCAATTAAGTATGAGCCGGTCGAGTCTTAATCGTAAAATTAAAGGTGTGTTAGGAATGACCCCTAATGAATATATTCGATTGGAACGATTGAAGAAAGCGGCTCAGTTGTTAAAAGAAGGCGAGGGAAGAGTGAACGAAATTTGTTACATGGTTGGTTTTAGTACACCGTCCTATTTTGCGAAATGCTTTCGTGATCAATTTGGAGTTTTGCCGAAAGACTTTATCAAAGAAAAATAATCGGTCCTGGAACTATTCTTATATGGTTTGGCAGAATAGTTCTATTTCTCTATTGTTTTTCCTATTAATTTTGGTCACAAATTTTTCGCATAATATGGATATGGAATCTATTAATAGAAGAGAATTCTTAAAAAATATCGGAATGCTGGGAGCTGGAGTTTTGTTGTCGGCCAGTCCTTGGCTCTCTGCATTCTCAGAAGTGTTGGAAACTTCCTATGAAAAGTGTCGGTTGGCAATCATTGGTCCTGGTTCTAGAGGGCGTTTCTTAATGAGTTTCCTGGTTAAGAACCCCAAAGTGGAGATTGTAGCGTTATGTGATATTTATCAGCCATCTATTGATGAGGCTTTAAAACTTGTTCCGAAAGCTAGAACCTATACAGACTATCGGAAACTATTGGAAGATAAACAGATTGATGCGGTCTTGGTCGCCACTCCTCTCAACACTCATTGTCAGATAGTATTGGATGCATTTGATGCAGGCAAACATGTTTTCTGCGAAAAGTCGATAGGATATACCATGGAAGAATGTTATCGTATGTATCAGAAGCATAAAGAAACAGGACTTATATTTTTTACAGGTCAACAAAGGCTTTTTGATCCACGATATATCAAGGCTATGGAAATGATTCATCAAGGTATATTTGGTGAAATAAGTGCGATTCATACTTTTTGGAATAGGAATGGAGATTGGAGAAGAAGTGTACCTTCACCTGAATTGGAAAGACTGATTAATTGGCGTCTGTATCGTGAATATTCTAAGGGGTTGATGACAGAATTGGCCTGTCATCAGCTGCAGATCGGTAGTTGGGCTTTGCAGAGACTTCCCGAAAAAGTAATGGGGCATGGCGCGATTACGTTCTGGAAAGATGGTAGGGAAGTTTATGATAATGTGAGTTGCATATATGTGTTTGATGATGGCGTGAAGATGACGTTTGATTCTGTTATTTCTAATAAATTTTATGGATTGGAAGAACAGATATTGGGTAATCTTGGAACAATCGAGCCGGAAAAAGGAAAATACTATTTTGAAAATATTCCTCCAGCTCCAGGTTTCTTACAAATGATTAATGATTGGGAAAACAAAGTCTTTGATTCTCTTCCGTTTGCAGGTACTAGTTGGGCTCCTGAAACGGCAAATGAAAATACGGGTGAGTTTATTTTAGGTGAGAGACCTAAGTCAGACGGTACTTCGCTTTTGTTGGAAGCTTTTGTGGAGGCAGCCATTACAGAGAAGCAACCTGCTCGTATAGCCGAAGAAGGGTATTATGCTAGTATGCTCTGCCTGCTTGGCGATCAAGCTTTACAAGAAGAAAAAACTCTTTATTTTCCTGAGGACTATAAGATTAATTACCTCAATCATCGGACTAAAATATCAACATCCTTATGAAAGATACTCTTATTACTGCACGTAGAAAAAGAAAAGAATTATTCTCGTGGTTGATATGTTTTATAATTGCTAATCTGCTTAATTTATATGCGATAATTACTTACAAAACATCTTACATGGAATTGTTAACCTCTATATTCTACGTTATTATATTTTCTTGTGTTTTATATATTGTATGGGCATTTCTGCGTATTTTATGCTATGGAATAAAGTTGCTGATTTATTCAAAATCAAGATAAAAATAATAGGAATAAATACTAATTGTTAGAAGATAAATTTATGACAACTCGAAGAGATTTTTTAAAAACTATGGGGCTGGCTTCTGCTGGTTTAGCTTTTGGCTCAGGTGAAATGTTGGGTCTTAATTCAGCTGCGTCGCGAAGAAATATTAAAGATAAAGTGAAAATTGCCTATATCGGAATTGGAAATCGTGGTGAACAGATTATTGGCGAATTTGAACGCACCGGTATGGTTGAAGTGGTGGCATTATGTGATGTTGATATGGGAGCGCCCCATACTCAGAAAGTAATGAATAAATATCCTAAGGCTAAACGTTTCAGAGATTTCCGTCAAATGTTCGATAAGGCTGGGGGGGAATTTGATGCAGTTGCAATTGCTACTCCAGACCATTCTCATTTTCCAATCAGTATGTTAGCATTAGCTTCTGGTAAGCATGTGTATGTGGAAAAACCCCTAGCTCGTACTTTTCTTGAAGCCGAATTGTTAATGCAGGCAGCTTTGAAACGTCCTAACGTAGTTACTCAGGTTGGTAATCAGGGGCATTCAGAGGCAAATTATTTCCAGTTTAAGGCATGGATGGATGCTGGCATTATCAAAGATGTTACTGCGGTAACTGCACATATGAATAATCCACGGCGTTGGCATAAATGGGATACCAATATATATAAATTCCCGGAAGGACAACAATTGCCGAAAGATATGGATTGGGATACGTGGTTGATGGCGGCTCCTTATCATGAATATAATAAAGATTATCATTTGGGACAGTGGCGTTGTTGGTATGATTTTGGCATGGGATGTTTAGGTGATTGGGGAGCACATATTCTGGATACTGTTCATGAATTCTTGGAATTGGGACTTCCTTACGAAGTTACCATGAAGTATGCTAATGGTCATAATGATTACTTCTTCCCGTACTCATCAACGATCCTTTTCCGTTTCCCGCAGCGTAAAGGCATGCCTCCTGTTGACATTACTTGGTATGACGGTTTGGATAATCTTCCTCCTATACCGGCAGGCTATGGCGTTTCAGGATTAGACCCTAACATTCCCACAACAAATCAGGGGGATACACCTGTTTCCAAATTGAATCCTGGGAAGATTATTTATACAAAAGATTTGATTTTCAAGGGAGGAAGTCATGGAAGTATCCTTTCCATTATCCCAGAAGAGAAAGCTAAAGAGATGGCTGACAAACTGCCTGAAGTGCCCAAAAGTCCATCCAACCATTTTGAGAACTTCTTATTGGCATGTATGGGGTTGGAAAAGACACGTTCTCCGTTTGAAATTAATGGCGTGTTGAGTCAGGTCTTTTCTTTGGGAGTTATCGCTCAGCGATTGAATACTCAATTGTTCTTTGACCCACGTACCAAGCAGATTACAAACAATGCATTCGCTAATGCCATGTTGGCCGGTGTACCCCCTCGTAAAGGATGGGATGAATTCTATAGACTTTAACGTGTATCAAAAATTAGATTAAAATGAGACGAAATTTATTATTATTTTTATTCTTGGCCTGTGTGTCATGTGTATCTGCCCAAAATTGGGAACCTCTATTTAATGGAAAGAATTTGAAAGGCTGGAAGAAATTGAATGGTAAGGCAGAATTTAAAGTAGAGGATGGAACGATTGTGGGCATCTCAAAAATGGGTACCCCCAATACATTTTTGGCGACCAAAGATATTTATGGAGATTTTATTCTGGAATTTGATTTTAAAATTGATGAAGGATTGAACTCGGGCGTTCAGTTGCGTAGTGAAAGTATTAAAAGTTATAAGAATGGACGGGTACATGGTTATCAATTCGAAATAGATCCATCTGAGCGTGCGTGGTCGGGTGGTATTTATGATGAAGCTCGTCGAAATTGGCTTTATCCGTTGACGTTCAATTCGAGTGCTCAGACTGCTTTTAAGCATGGAGAATGGAACAAAGCTCGTGTTGAGGCTGTGGGGAATGCTATCTCAACTTGGATTAATGGAGTACCTTGTGCTAGCATATGGGATGATATGACCCCCGCAGGTTTTATCGCTTTACAGGTACATGCGATTTATGATGAATCAAATGAAGGAAAAACTGTCCAATGGAAAAATATTCGTATTTGTACGACTGATGTGGAACGATATGTTACAAATCAGAAGGCTCCGCAAATCAATGTGATTCCTAATACTATTTCTCCGGAAGAAGCTAAGGATGGTTGGAAACTACTTTGGGATGGAAAAACTACTGAAGGCTGGAGAGGCGCAAAATTGAATACATTTCCTGAAAAAGGCTGGGCAATTGAGAATGGAATTCTAAAGGTACTGAAGAGTGGAGGTGCGGAATCTGCTAATGGAGGTGATATCGTAACTACCAAGCAATACAAAAATTTCATTTTGAAGGTTGATTTTAAAATTACTGAAGGTGCTAATAGTGGTGTGAAATATTTTGTTAATCCGGGAATGAATAAGGGTGCGGGCTCTGCCATTGGATGTGAGTTCCAGATCTTGGACGATGATAAACATCCTGATGCAAAACTAGGAGTAAAGGGCAACCGAAAACTGGGATCTCTTTATGATTTGATTCCGGCTCCTGTTAATAAGCCTTTTAATAAGAAAGACTTCAATACTGCTATGATTATTGTGAATGGTAATCATGTTGAACATTGGTTGAATGGCGTAAAATTAATTGAATATACACGTCAGAACGAGATGTGGAACGCATTGGTCGCTTATAGTAAATATAAAAACTGGCCAAATTTCGGTAATGCTGAGTATGGTAATATCCTTTTGCAAGATCATGGAGATGAAGTATGGTTTAAGAATGTGAAGATAAAGGTCTTGAATTGATTTTATAAATTGTGTGAGTGAGGGAAGATATACAGATTATCTTCCCTTTTTTGTAAGCATTCGAAGAAATGCACCTTTTACACTTTGAGGTTTGGTTGTAGCTTTGC
>ERZ779664.452-NODE-452-length-20214-cov-2.509648_pt1 | contig 20214 bp, 19 predicted proteins | sample MGYA00511478_ERZ779664 | MGnify/ENA primary metagenome ERZ779664 (study PRJEB29588, sample SAMEA2160437) | human gut metagenome | biome: human gut; feature: human-associated habitat; material: faeces | place: Denmark | collected 2008/2010 ...
GCGCTTTGGTGGCATTCGTACCGCCGTGATCTTATGTGCAGATATGGGTATAACGCTTTCGCCTACCCTTGCAAGCTACTATTATATATCATACTTCACATCAATGTCAATCATTTTTTTGCGTCCTTGTGCAAACTGCTTGTTGAAAAAAAGGGGGTTTTATGATATACTCTATCCTATTATAAAGTATTATGATGGGGGAAGTTCACTAATGGATTCATTCAACGAGCTGTGGCAGGTAGTCTCCGACTATCTCAGGCAGACAAACTCCGAATCTATCTACAACGTCTGGTTCAGCGAGCTTGAGCCGATAAGCTTTGACGGCAGCCGCGCCGTGCTCATGACAACGGCGGAATTCAAGCGCCGCATCCTCGCGCAGAAGTTCGGCGGCACGCTTCACAGCGCATTTTTGAACGCGCTCGGTCTCGATGTCGATGTCGAGTTCATAGCGCCGGGCGAGGGATATTCGCAGTCTGACTCCTCGGGCTCTGCGGCGGGCTCATCGGAGATCGACGGCAGCACGCGCGCCTCGAACTATTTTGAAAACACATTCGACACATTCGTTGTCGGCGCGTCAAACAAGTTCGCCCATGCGGCGGCGCAGGCAGTCGCGAATCGCTTTGCGCACGCAGCAGCTGTTTCTGTGGCCAACAATCCGGCGGAAACGTATAACCCGCTGTTCATCTACGGCAACTCGGGACTCGGCAAGACGCACCTGCTCAACGCCATATGCCACGAGATAAAAAGAAACGACCCGTCGATGAAGATAGTCCTCACCGACGGCGAGGAATTCACCAACGAGTTTATCGAGGCGCTCAACCACCGCACAACAACGGAATTCCAGAACAAATACCGCAAGGTCGACGTTCTTCTGATGGACGACGTTCAGTTCATCGCGAGCAAAGAGCGCACGCAGGAGGAATTCTTCCATACCTTCAACGCCCTGACGCAGGACGGCAAGCAGATCGTTCTGTCATCCGACCGCCCGCCGAAGGACATGCCTCAGCTTGAGGACAGAATGCGCACCCGCTTTGAGTGGGGTCTGCTCGCGGACGTTCAGCCGCCGGATCTCGAGACCCGTATGCTCATAGTCAAGCGCAAGGCGGACGCGCTTAACTTCGATATCAGCGACGATGTCGTTGAATACATAGCGCAGAAGCTCAAGAACAACATCCGCCAGCTCGAAAGCGCGGTCAAGAAGATGCAGGCTTATGTCCAGATACAGGGCGCGCATGTCAACACCGCCACCGCTCAGCAGGCGATAAGGGATATTCTCAGCGACAACAAGCCTATCCCCGTCGTTGTGGACAAGATAATAACCGAAGTAGCGCGCACCTACGGCGCAAATCCCGAGGATCTGCGCTCGAAGAAGAAGGACGCACAGACTTCGAAATACCGCCAAATATCGATGTACATCGTGCGCGAGGTCACAGGACTTTCCGCCAAGGCTATCGGCGCGGAGTTCGGCGGCAGGCACTATTCAACGGTGCTCTACGCCCTTGACGAGATAAAGAAAGAGAGCGACACCGACTCGGCGCTCAGAACGACTATCAACGATATCATAAAGAACGTGCAGGAGAGCTGATTTTTCTAACAGACTGACGCACCGCGAGGGAGGGATAAATGGTGCGCGATATTATTATAGCATCGTCATCCGACAAGGTGCGCGCGCAGCTGCGCGGCTTCGTTGCGGAAATGGGAATAATGGGCGTCATCGAGTGCCGCTCTGCTTCGCAGACCCTCGATTTCGCTCAGCGTCTCCCCTCGGCTATAATAATTTGCCACCGTCTGACCGACATGGCGCCCGCCGCCATGCTTCGTCTGCTCCCGCCGGGCGCCGATATGATATTGCTTATATCCTCCGCCCAGTCCCCGCTGTTCGGCATGAGCAACGTGCAGTGCATGACCCTGCCGCTCTCACGTCCTGAATTTCGCAGTGCAATAGAAAAGCTGCTCCGCTCCTCGTCCGAGTCGCGCATACGCTCGGGCGGTCAGCGCAACACGGCGGATCAGGAGATAATCGACAAGGCAAAACATTTATATATGAAAGTAAACGGTGTGTCTGAAGAGGACGCATACGCATATATTAGAAGAAGGAGCATGAACGAGAGCAGTTCTATAACCGCGACCGCGCGGCATCTGCTCAGCGAGCTCGCTAATATATAAATGAAAAGGGTCTTGTGAATGAAATTCGCCAAAATGCAGGGCACGGGCAACGACTACATATATGTCAACTGTTTTGATGAATCGATCGACGACCCTCCCGCCGCGGCGAAATTTTTGAGCGACCGCCATTTCGGCATCGGCTCAGACGGGCTTGTGCTGATTTTGCCGTCCGACAGGGCGGATTTCAGAATGGATATCTACAATTCCGACGGGTCACGGGCGAAGATGTGCGGCAACGCCGCGCGCTGCGTCGCAAAGTATGTCTGCGACAGCAAAATGACCGACAGAGATATGATATCTTTGGAGACTCTCAGCGGAATAAAATACATTAATATATATAAGACGGACGGAAAGGTCACCTCGGCGCAGGTAAACATGGGGTCACCAATGCTGAAAAGCAGGGATATTCCCGCGCTTATTGAATCGGACACCGTGATTTCTCATCCGCTCGAAGTCGGCGGAAAAGTTTGTTCCGTCACCTGCCTTTCGATGGGCAACCCGCACTGCGTGGTTTTCTCTAAAAATATTGATTCTGTAAATATTCAAAAAATCGGCGCCGAGTTTGAAAATCACCCGGCGTTTCCGGACAGGATAAATACGGAATTCGTTCAGCCGATTTCGGCTTCACGCATCAAAATGCGCGTTTGGGAGCGCGGCGCGGGCGAAACCCTCTCCTGCGGCACGGGCGCGTGCGCGGCGGCGGTCGCCTGCATATTGAACGGCTACTGCAAGCGCAATACAGATATCAAAATCTCGCTTCGCGGCGGCGAGCTTTCAGTAAAATGGAACTCCGATGGAAATGTGTATCTGACGGGTCCGGCACAGACCGTCTTTACAGGCGAAATCGCCTACGGCGGAGGCGCAAGATGAAAATAAACGAAAACTTTTCGCTTCTCCGCAGCAACTATCTTTTTTCGACAATGAGCCGAAAAATCCAAGAATATAAAATCGCTCACCCCGAGGCGGATATAATCGACCTCGGCATCGGCGATGTCTCGCGTCCCCTGCCCGAGGCGTGCATAAAAGCCATGCACTCGGCGGTAAACGAAATGGCGGACGCCGCCACATTCAGAGGCTACCCGCCCGAACGCGGATATGATTTTCTTATCGACAAGATATTGAAATATGACTTCGCCGCGCGTGGAATAACGCTCGAAAGAGACGAGATTTTTATAAGCGACGGCGCAAAGAGCGACACCGGCAGCATCGGCGATATCTTTTCGCCCGAGTGCAAAGTCGCCGTCTGCGACCCCGTCTACCCGGTCTATATAGACACAAATATCATGGCGGGCAGGGGCGGCAAGCCGCTCGAAAACGGCAGATTTTCAAATATTGCTTATCTCGACTGCACCGCAGAGAACGGATTTATCCCTCCCCTGCCGGAGCAAAATGTCGATATAATATATCTCTGCTCCCCCAACAATCCCACGGGAACGGCGATGAATAAAGAGCAGCTCCAACAGTGGGTCGACTGGGCTAACGAGCACGGAAGCGTCATTCTCTTTGACGCCGCATATGAGGCGTTTATCACAGAGAGCAACATTCCGCACAGCATTTTCGAGCTTGACGGCGCAAAGAAATGCGCCATTGAGTTCAGAAGCTTTTCAAAGACTGCGGGCTTTACCGGCGTTCGCTGCGCATATACGATTATACCGCGCGAGCTCTCACGCGGCAGAGTCAGCCTCAACGCGCTGTGGGCGCGCAGGCAGGCGACGCGGTTCAACGGCGTGTCATATATAACCCAGCGCGCCGCCGAAGCCGTCTATTCCGACGAGGGCAGGCGTCAGATAAAAGAAAATATAAACTGCTATCTCGACAACGCAAAAAAGATAACGGACGGACTTGAGAGTATTAATATCCGCTGTTTCGGCGGCAGGAATTCGCCGTATATCTGGTTTGAAGTGCCGAACGGGCTGACCTCATGGCGGATGTTCGACAGGCTTCTGAACACCGTTCAGGTGGTCGGCACGCCGGGCTCGGGCTTCGGCACGATGGGCGAGGGATATTTTCGCCTGACCGCATTCGCAGGGCCAAAGCGCACGCTCGAAGCAGTTGAAAGAATAAAAAACGGTCTGATATAAGACCGCACGGAGGATAAAAATGGGCATTTTTTCAAGAATAAACAAGGGACTCAAAAAGACCCGCGAGAATATGTCTGGGGCTATCGACTCGATGCTCCACGGCAAGACTGAAATTGATGACGAATTTTATGACGAGCTCGAAGAGATACTCGTCATGGGCGATGTCGGCTGCATGACCGCATCGGAGATAGTCGAGAAGCTGCGCGAGCGCGTTATGAAAAAGCATCTGCGCAAGCCTGAAGCCGTCAAGAACGAGATAAAAGAGATAGTCGCCGAGATGCTTGAGGGCGGCGAGGAAATGAGCCTTATCACTCTCCCCTCCGTCATTCTCGTCATCGGCGTCAACGGCGTGGGCAAGACCACTTCCATAGGCAAGCTCGCCGCAATGTACAAAAACGAGGGCAAAAAAGTTATCCTCGCCGCGGCGGACACTTTCAGAGCCGCTGCAATCGAGCAGCTTGAAGAGTGGGCTGACCGCGCGGGAGTCGAGATAGTCAAGCACCGCGAGGGCGCAGACCCGGCGGCTGTTATATATGACACAATTCAGGCGGGCAAGGCAAGAAACGCCGACATAATCATCTGCGACACCGCCGGCAGACTCCACAACAAGAAGAACCTAATGGAGGAGCTGGCGAAGATATACCGCGTCATCGACCGCGAGCTGCCCTACAGCGACCGCGAGAGCCTGCTCGTGCTTGACGCGACTACAGGACAGAACGCAGTCAATCAGGCAAAAGAATTCAAGAATGTTGCAGAGATCACCGGCATCATTTTAACGAAGCTTGACGGCACCGCAAAGGGCGGCGTTGTATTAAACATCAAAAATGAGCTCGGCGTACCCGTCAAGTTCATCGGCGTCGGCGAAAAGGTAGACGACCTGCGCCCGTTCAACGCCCGCGCATTTGCCGAGGGTCTGTTTGACGCAGAGCCGATTGAAGACGAGGAAGAGGAAAAAGAGGACGAATAATGGATTTTCTCATAGCTACGCACAACATGAAAAAACGCGCCGAGCTTGAGCGCATATTGAAACCCATCGGCGTGCGCGTTTTGCTCGCGGAAGAGGCGGGAATCGAGCTTACCGATGTTGAGGAGACGGGCGTCACCTTTGAAGAGAACGCATTCTTAAAAGCCGACAGCGGCTGCAAAGAGAGCGGCATGCCCTGCATCGCCGACGACTCGGGACTTGCCGTTGACGCGCTCGACGGCGCGCCGGGAGTGTATTCCGCAAGATACGCGGGCGAGCACGGTAACGACGAGAAGAACAACGAGCTCCTGCTCAAAAATCTGTCCAACATTCCTATGGACAAGCGCACCGCGCGATTCGTTTCGACCGTCTGCTGCTGTTTCCCGGACGGCAGGCACATGACTGTGCGCGGCGAGTGCGAGGGCAAGATTGCCTTTGAACCCGCAGGCGAGGGCGGCTTCGGCTACGATCCGCTGTTTTTGCCCGACGAGTTTCCCGGCAAGACAATGGCGCAGCTAACCGCAGAAGAAAAAGACAGCATCAGCCACAGAGGCAAGGCGTTAAGACTCCTTGCAAAAAAACTGGAGGAAATTATATGACAAGCAAAGAGAGAGCCGCGCTTCGCGCGCAGGCAAATTCGCTCGAGCCGCTTTTTCAGGTCGGCAAGGGCGGCGTCAATGACGCACTGATAGCCCAGACGCTCGACGCATTCCGCTCCCGCGAACTGCTCAAGCTCAAGGTCCTGCTCGAGACAGCACCCAAGCCCCCGCGCGAGATCGCCGAGGAAATAGCGGCAAAGACGCAGTCCGAGGTCGTTCAGGTCGTCGGCGGCAGCCTGATATTCTTCAAGGAGAATCCGGAACTGCACGAGCCCAAGGATAAAAAGAAGAAGATAACCGGTACGAAGAATCCGAACCGCCCGTCTGTGCGCAAAAAGATACACGAAAAGAAGCTCGCCGAAGAGCGAAAGACCGCCGCGCGCCGCAAGGCGGAGCGCAATTTCAGACGCAGCCGCGATATATAACAGCAAATTTTAAGTCAACCGGTTCAAAAGCAGGTGCTTTTTCGCCTGCTTTTTTGTGCATCGGGACAAATCGGGAATTTTTTGTAAAAGCCTATTGACAGCGTAGGTATAAGAGACTATAATACGCTCATAGATACTGAACAGGGAGGAAGCATCATGAAAAAGTTTGACAGCAACATTATGATGATGGAAATGTGCATGTTCTCCATGCGCATGTGCATGTGCATGCCTTTTTCTAACGAGCTTCCGTCAAACGAATAAATCTGATATATGCAGAGATTCGGGGAGCTTCGTGAGGAGTTTCCCGTTTTTTATTTGCATTGAGGAGGAAGAAAAGTGCAGTATCTGAAATTATTCTCGCCCTTTGATATAAGGCATTGGCGAATGTGCCGCAAGGCGCATGATTAAAAAGTCCGTTTCAACCCAATACCTTATAAATTAAAATACAAAGGAGATAATCAACATGAAAAAGACAATATCGATCATTCTCGCAGCGGTCCTCGCGCTGGGCTGCATCTTCGGCTTCGCCGCCTGCTCTTCTGGCAGCAAGGGCATCACCATAGCCGTTCCCAACGACGCGACCAACGAAGCCCGTGCGCTCCTTCTTCTTCAGGAGCAGGGCATCATCAAGCTCAAGGACGGCGCCGGCATCACCGCAACCGTAAGAGACATTGAGGACAACCCCAAGAACATCACCTTCAAAGAGGTTGAAGCCGCTCAGCTCCCCAACGTTCTCAAGGATGTTGACTATGCTGTTATCAACTCGAACTACGCTATCTCCGCGGGTCTTAACCCCGTAAATGACAATCTCGCCATTGAGGGCTCCTCGAGCGCATATTCGAACATCCTCGCCGCCAAGAAGGGCAACGAGAATTCCGACAAGATAAAGGCTCTTTCCGCCGCTCTCCAGAGCAAGAAGGTCGCCGATTTCATCGCTTCCAAGTATAACGGCGCAGTTATCAGCGTTGTTTCAAACCCCGGTGACGGTTACGATCCCTCCGTCAACTACGACGCACTCAAGGGTCAGACCATAACCGTCGCTGCATCCCCCACACCGCACGCCGAGATCCTCGCCGTTGCCAAGGAGATCCTTGCCGCTAAGGGCGTCACCCTTGACATCAAAGAGTTCGAAGATTATGTCCAGCCCAACAATGTTGTTGAGTCCGGCGAGATCGACGCAAACTACTTCCAGCACGAGCCTTACCTCGACGATTTCAACAAGCAGAACAACACGAACATCGTCACCGTTTGCTATGTCCACGTCGAGCCCATGGCTCTCTACGGCGGCAAGCAGACCACTCTTGACGCAGTGAAGTAAATGTTATAAAATATAATGCCGGGCTAAGTTGCTCTTAATCGGGCTGCTTGCCGGCATTATCTTTTTATCCAGAAGTTCGGAGGCATAAAATGATCGAGATTAAAAATCTGTCAAAAACTTTCAAGACCGCCGACAGCTCGCTCGACGCGCTCAAGAATGTTTCTCTGACGATAAACGACGGCGATATTTACGGCATCATCGGCATGAGCGGCGCGGGCAAGAGCACGCTCGTGCGGTGCATAAATATGCTCGAACGCCCGACTGAGGGCCAGATACTCATAGACGGAGTCGATATGGGTTCGCTTTCGAGCAAGCAGCTCAGGGACGCCCGCCGCAATATAACCATGATATTCCAGGGCTTCAACCTGCTCATGCAGCGCAACTGCCTGAAAAACATCTGCTTTCCGCTCGAGCTTGAGGGCATGAAGAAAGAGGACGCGAAGAAACGCGCGCTCGAACTGCTCGAGATAGTCGGTCTGCCCGACAAAGCGAAGGCTTACCCCGCTCAGCTCTCCGGCGGTCAGCAGCAAAGAATCGCGATAGCCCGTGCGCTCGCTACAAATCCGAAAGTTCTGCTCTGCGACGAGGCGACAAGCGCGCTCGACCCGAACACCACACATTCGATCCTCAACCTCATAAGAGACATAAACAAAAAGCTCGGCATAACGGTTATTATAATAACCCACCAGATGAGCGTTGTCGAAGAGACCTGCAACCGAGTCGCCATTCTTGACAACGGCACGGTCGTTGAACAGGGCGAAGTCAGCACCGTCTTTGCCCATCCGCAGTCGGCGGCAGCAAAACGCCTCGTGTTCCCCGACGCTTCGGATGAGATTTTTGCTCCCGCTTCGGACGAGCACAGGATAAGAGTCGTCTTCAACGGCGCGTTCGCGACCAACACCCCGCTGATAACCAAGATGGCTATGGACGAGGGAATCGCGGCGAATATTTTAGCTGCCTCCACGCGCTGCATCGGCGACAAGGTCTACGGCAACATGCTCCTCGGCATCCCCGGAGGGGACAACGAGCTTGAACGCGCGTCGAAATATCTGCAGAGCATGCCGGATATTCTTGTTGAGGAGGTTTAAAAGATGTTTGACAATGCATTCACTTCCGAGGCGCTGACGGAAGCCCTCGATATATTAAAAAATGATTTCCCGCTGGCTATCTGGGAGACGATATATGTCACCCTGCTCTCCACGCTCTTCGCGATAATTATCGGCCTGCCGCTCGGCGTGCTGCTCGTCGCGGGCGAAAAGGGCGGCGTTCTCCCCCTGCCGAAGGCTCTGATGAAGGTTCTCAATGTTATTATAAATCTTCTGCGTTCGGTGCCGTTTTTGATTCTGATGATTCTCGTCTTCCCACTGACCCGTCTTATTGTCGGCACGGCGGTCGGCACAGTCGCCTCGATAGTCCCGCTCGTCATCGCGTCGTTCCCGTTTGTGGCGCGCCTTGTTGAAAGCAGCCTGCGCGAGGTCAACCCGAATATAATTGAAGCCGCGCAGAGCATGGGAGCTTCGCCCATGCAGATAATTATCAAAGTCATGATTCCCGAGAGCGTGCCCTCGCTGCTCTCGAACTTCACGATAGCGATAACCACCATCCTCGGCTACTCCGCAATGAGCGGAATAATCGGCGGCGGCGGACTCGGCAAGATAGCCATAAACTACGGCTACTACCGCTACAAATATCTCGTCATGATCTTTGCGGTTATCCTGCTCATAGCGCTCGTTCAGATTTTCCAGAGCGTCGGCACCCACCTTGCAACAAAGACAGACAAGAGACTCAAGAAATAATTAAGCACACAAAAAGCACCCGGTCGGGAGAAATCCCTGCCGGGTGCTTTGCTGTATTTATTTTACGTCTTCGCTTTCGGGGTGAAAACCTTTGCGTCAAGCTTTTTCATCAGCGCGTCGAACACTATCGCCATAAGCAGCGTAGCGGCGAAGCAGAGAATGAAATAGTTCAGATTGTTGTTGACCAGTCCGAGTCTCTTGAATATCGTCATCGGGATGCGCTGGAGAATATAGACGCTGAAAACATGCTTGCCGAGCATCGAAAGTGCGGGATTGCCGATTTTTATCTTCATCGATGCGAGCACAACGATAAGCATGAACGCGCTCGCCCACGCCCAGTATACCGGGAGCCCTGCCGAGCGATATTTATGTCCGACAACAAAGGCAGCAACCGCGACCGTAATGCAGAGCATATAGATATAGTTGTTTTTCATCACGAATTTGTCTATATATTTCTTGAGATACGCATACCACATACCCAGCGGGAAGAGAATCAGCGTGTTGTAATACCACGCGGGCTTTCCGACTTTTATAAGCGCAAAAGCGAGTCCGCAGGTGAGTACGGTCATCGCGATAAGCCCCGGGATATGGTGCTTGCGGAAGATAAGGAACGACACAATAAGTATCAGATAGAGGCAAAGAACCGCGGTAATATACCAGTTCGAGTTGCCTATGCTCTCCCATGTAGTGAACGCGAGCAGAGTCGTTCTCGTCTTCGTCTTTATTCCGAGTGCGAGGTTCATCAGCAGGAACAGGAGAACCGCGATATCAAAATGCGCAAAAAGGCTCAGGAACCTGCGCCTGAAAATACCCTTGACATACGGCGTGCCTTTTTTCATTATAGAGCACATCATGCCGTAGCCCGAATAGAACAGGAAGGTCACAACAACGAGCTGACCGAGCCAGCTTTTCAGGTCGAGCCATATCGTATCGGACGAGCCGCCGAGCTTCATATACCCGCTGATGTGGCACATGAAAACGAGCAACACGAAGATTCCGTTTATGGCGCCGGTCGTATCTTTTGACATATAATCGGAATTGAACTCACCCGATTTGACGAACTTTGCGCCGCACAAAAACACAAACAGCGCAGCTGCCAGAACATAGATCATATTTAATTATCCTCCGCAATATTTGAGACAATTATATCACAGCATTCCTATCCTTGCAACAAAAAAAGCGCGGGCGCAGTTTTCGCTGCACCCGCGTTTTTCGTTAGGAAGGTGATGTATCAATTAAAGGGGTTGTAGTAGAATGATCTGTTGTCCTGCTGGGTTGTCTGCTCCTGCTGCTGTTGGGAGGAAGAGGAAGTGGTGTTTCCGGTATCCTCGACGAGCTTTACCTTGACATTGAATTCCTTTGTCTGGTAGTTGCTCGATATCCTGCACAGGGTCAGGGTCAGCGTATCGCCGACTTTGGCGTTTTCAATCGCTTCGAGCAGAACTTCCGAGGTGCTCAACTCCTTGCCGTTGACCGCCGTTATAAGATCGCCGACCTGGGCGCTGCTGTTTGCAAGGTCGCTGTCCTCGTTGATGTCCGCGATTATAAGCGAACCTGCCGGCAGACCCTTTATCTGCACTATCATGTTATACTGCTGATTCGATGTATTGGAGAAGTAGCTGATGCCGAGCTTCGGGCGGTTCGGCACTCTGCCGTAGGCGATAAGATCGTCGATTATCTCTTTTGCGGACGAGATCGGGATAGAGAAGCCCATGAGCTCATAGCTGCTGTCGCTGATTTTAAGCGAGTTGATGCCGACCACCTGGCCGTATTCGTTTATCAGAGCGCCGCCGGAGTTGCCGGGGCTGATAGCCGCCGTATGCTGGATGCACTCCATGGAATAGCCTATCTGGCTGCTGACGGTTCTCGAAATTGCGGAGACCATGCCGTTCGTGAACGAGCCGAAGAACTCGGTGCCGCCGGGGTTGCCTATTGCATAGACGGTCTCGCCGACCGAAAGCTTCGTTGAATCGCCGAACTCTGCGGCAGTGAAGCCCGTAGCCTTTATTTTCAGCACGCCGATATCTGTGCGCGAATCGTAACCGACTATCTCGGCGTCATACTGAGTGCCGTCATGCAGCTGAACGACGGCTTTGACGCCCTCGCCGCTGATAACATGGGCGCAGGTGATTATATAGGTATAAGTGTGATCTTTATTCTCGCCCATGACTATGCCGGAGCCTTCGCCGGAAGCCGAGCTTGACGACTGGCTGTATACGACTATGCCGACATTGCTCGGCGAAACTTTTTCATATATCTGAGCCGAGGTGAGCACGCCGTTGCCCTTTGAAGTCGTTGTCGCCTTCGGGGTCTCGGCAATGTTCAGCTGAGCGTCGCCCTCGGAAGTGCCGGTCACAGAAGTGCCGCTGCCGGAGCTGCTGTTATTATTTCTCTTTGCGAGCACGGTGACGGTCGCGGAGACCGCGATAACAACTGCGAGGATTGCGGCGAAAACCGCAACGCCTTTCTTCTTCGCGCTCATCTTTTTCTTCTTTTTCTCGGGCTGAGGCGGCGTGTAGCTGCCGGAATTATATGAATTCTGACTGTTATAGCTGCCCTGCTCGGGCTGCTGCGGAGCGGAATAAATCTGATCCGGCTCAAGCGGTGCAGACTGCTGTGCGGTGTCTGCCGAGTTGTCTTCGGGCGGCGTCTCGCCGGAGCTGCCGAAGTTGTTCACATAATCATCATTGTACATAAACTGAGTTTACCTCCATCCATTGCCTTCGGGATATCCTTCATCTTTTGACACTATTATGGACTTTCAATATTACGATTTCTTGAACGTCGGGTAAATAACCTTTGGATTTTTATTCAACTTTTTTCCGCAAAAATTCATCTTAGCGGAAGCCAGAACACGAACTGCGTGTACTCGCCCGGCTCGCTGTTGACGGTTATCTGGCCGCCGTGCATATCGATTATGGTCTTGACTATATACAGTCCGAGACCCGCTCCCTTGACATCGTAGCTGCGCGATTTGTCCGTTTTATAGAAGCGCTCAAAGACTTTGCCCGCCTCTTCGCGCGAGATTCCCTTGCCGCTGTTCTTGACGGAGAATATCATCTTTTCGCTGTCCGATTTTATCGCGACTTCGATATAGCCGCCCTCGTTCGTGAACTTCACGGCGTTGTCGATAAGATTATATACGACCTGATTTATCATATCCTCGTCGGCGCAGATGTTGAGCGGCTTGACCTTGTCAAGGCCGCGTATCTCTATCTTCTTTTCATCTATCGCGCGCTCGAAGCCGAGCATCGTTTTGAAGGTCATTGCCGAAATATCGAACTCCTTGGGCTGGATCTTGAGCTGACCCGCCTCTATCTTCGACATATTGAGCATACCCGTGACAAGGCGAGAAAGGCGCTTGACCTCGTCGGAGACTATTCTGAGATAATATGTGCTCTTCGACGAATCTATCGTGCCGTCGAGTATTCCGTCTATGAATCCGCCGATAGTGGTCATCGGGGTCTTTAACTCGTGCGAGACATTCGCGACGAAATTGCGTCTCGAAGTCTCGATAGCCGAAAGCGCGTTCGCCATCGAGTTGAACGCCGTCACAAGCTCCGCGACCTCGTCCTCGTCGCCGCCCAATACTTTATGATAGGGCACCGAGATTCGGTTGCTGAAATCGCCCTTTGCATACTGCTTTGCCGCCGCCGACATCTCGCGCAGGGGCTTTGTCATCTGATAGGTCATAACATATGTTGCAACGAATGCTATCGCGAGCGCGAGAATTGCCGAGAACAGGAACATCTTGAGCATCGCCCTGACAGGCTCGTGCAGCGAATCCGTATCCTGCGAAGCGATGACCGCGCCGCAAAGCTTGCCGGATGCCACTATCGGCTCAACACTTATAAAATGCGAGCTCTTGTACATTCCGCCGAGCGTGCCTGTTTCGGTATATCCGCCGCTGCTGAGCTTCGACAGAGCTGTTTCGGGGACTGTATATTTGCTGTGGACTATGCACTCGCCCATGTACATCACGAGATTGGACTGCCATATATCCTTACAGCAGATTATCTTGCCGTCGGTGTCACATATATAAATGTCCGCATCTATCGCCTGCGAGAGCTGGGCGGTCGAAACGCTCATGAGCAGAGTAGAATTCTTGTTGCTCTCTTCAAGCGAGTAGCCTTTTTGAATAAGCGCCGCGGCAGTCTGCGAGACGGTCTGCGCGTTCTGCTTTAAAAGCGCCGTCTTCTCTTCGGACTGGTAGCGCGCGATGAATATCAACAACGACGAGCCGAGAATGGTGAAGCCGATAAACAGTATCAGCACCGTCACATAAAAGTAACGGTGAAACAGACCCGAGCTTTTTGTTCTCGAGCCTGCGTTCTTTACATCTTTTATTTCAAACTTTTTGCGTGCTTTTTTCATGCACATCAATCCTTGGTCTCAAACTTGTAGCCTACGCTCCAGACGGTCTTGAGCTCCCACTTGTCGGACACGCCCTCGAGCTTCTCTCTGAGCCTCTTGACATGGACATCGACCGTTCTCGAATCGCCGTAATAGTCAAAGCCCCAGACTTCATCGAGCAGCTGATCGCGGGTGAACACCCTGTTCGGGTTGCTGGCAAGGTGATAGATAAGCTCCAACTCTTTGGGCGGAGTGTCGATGCGCTTGCCGTCGACCCAGAGCTCGTAGTTCGTCAGGTTTATCTTGAGCTTGTCGTATTCGACCTGCTTTATATCCGCCGCTGGAGCGCCCGCGCTGCGTCTGAGGACTGCCTTGACGCGCGCCACAACTTCCTTTGCGTCGAAGGGCTTGACGACATAGTCGTCCGCGCCGAGCTCGAGACCGAGGACTTTATCAAAAGTCTCGCCCTTTGCAGTGAGCATGATTATCGGCTTGTCCGAGAATTTTCTTATCTCGCGGCAGACCTGCCAGCCGTCGAGACGGGGCAGCATTATATCAAGCAGCATCAGATCCGGCTGAATCTCGCCGAAGCTCTTCACGGCGCTCTCGCCGTCGTTTACTATGCTGACTGTGTAGCCCTCTTTTTCAAGATAGAGGCGCAGCAGTTCGCAGATATTAACGTCGTCGTCAACGACAAGTATTTTTTCGTTAGCCATAAGTACCTCTCCTTTGTTTTAAACGAACCCATTGTAATTATTATAAACCATTCGCAAAAGTTTGTGTGAATGGCAAAATAACATTTTGTTACAAAATTTCGTATATTTACCTGTGCATATTCTCGCCCATGCTCACAAGCTTATGCTCGATGGAGTCGACGAGCGCTATCCAGCTCGCATTTATAACGTCCTGCGACACGCCGACCGTTGTCCAGATATCCTCACCGTCGGACGAAGTTATAAGAACGCGGACGCTCGCCGCCGTGGCATCTTTCGGCTCCATGACGCGAACCTTGTAGTCGATGAGCCTCAATTTTCTAAGACACGGATAGAACACTTCGAGCGCTTCACGCAGAGCGCGGTCGAGCGCATTGACGGGGCCGTCGCCGTCCGACGCCGCTATTCTGACTCTGCCGTCAACGCTCAGCTTTATCGTGGCGGTTGCGCTGTGGCCGTTGTCATAGGGCAGCTCGTCGAGCACCTTGTAGCTGATGAGATCGAAGAACGGCTTGTATTTTCTGACTAGGCGGTGAACTATCAGCTCGAACGACGAATCCGCGCCCTCATACTGATAGCCCTCGTATTCTTTTTGCTTCAGGATATCGAGCAGCTCCGCGACCTGCGGCGAATCCTTGTCGAAATCGGGATAGAGCTTCTGTATCTTCTTGAGCACCGCCGCCTTGCCGGTCACTTCAGAAAGCAGGAAGCGCCTGCGGTTGCCGACGGATTCGGGGTCGATATGCTCGAACGATTCGCTGAATTTCAAAACGCCGTCGGCGTGCATTCCCGCTTTATGGGCGAATGCGCTGCGCCCGACAAACGGCACATCCCTGTGCAAAGTTACATTGGCTATCGACGCTATTTTTATCGCCGAAGATGTCAGATTTTTGAGATTCTCCTGCGGGATGCACTCATAGTCGGATTTTATCTGCAAATTCGGGATTATTGAAGTTAAGCTCGCATTTCCGCAGCGCTCGCCGAAGCCGATAAATGTGCCCTGCACCTGCTTCGCGCCCGCTCTGACCGCCATGAGTGCGCCCGCGCACGCCATGTCCGAGTCGTTGTGAGTATGTATTCCTATATCGGTACCGGGGAAAGCTTTTACAACATCGCCGGTGATTTTTTCAATATAATCTGGAAACGAGCCGCCGTTCGTGTCGCACAGAGCAAGGCAGTCCGCGCCGCCGCGCAGAGCCGCGCGCAGGCTTTCGAGCGCGTAGCCGTCATTGTCCGACATACCGTCAAAGAAGTGCTCGGCGTCGAAAACGACATATTTGCCGTGGCTTTTGAAAAAGCGGCAGGTCTCCTCTATCATAGATAGATTTTCTTCGAGGCTCGTCTGCAAAACGCCCTCGACCTGGATTTTTCTGCTCTTGCCGACTATCGACACGCACGGGGTTCCCGCCTTGAGCAGAGCGGCACACGCCGCGTCCTCTTCGACTCTCTCGCCCTTTCTACGCGTTGAACCGAATGCGCACAGGCGGGAATTTTTGAGCCACAGCCTGCTCGCCCGCTCGAAAAATTCAAGCTCGCGCGGATTGGACGTGGGGTTGCCCGCCTCGATTATCGGTATGCCGAGATCGTCCAGCACACGGACTATCTCCAGCCTGTCGTTGACGGAAAAGGATATTCCCTCACCCTGAGCGCCATCGCGCAGGGTCGAATCGAGTAATTCGATTTTTTTCAACTCTCTCCCTCCCGTGTCAGTCGTTTATGACCGTGTCGCCGCTCTCAAGAGCGGTTATGCCCGAGCGCGAAAGCTCGGCTATTCCGTGGACGCTCATGTCCGCGATAAACGCGTCTATTCGCTCCGGCTCGCCCGTCCGGCAGCTCCGCCGTTAGCATCGTGTGACCGATGTCCTTGACCCTCGCGCCGTAGGCTATGACGGTCTTCAGGACCTGCGGTCTGTCTTTGTTGAGGCAGTGGACTTTTATCAGCAGAAGTTCGCTCGAAACGAGCTTTCCCTCTTCGAGATGCGCCACTTTTATGACATCCTCGAGCTTCAACAGCTGAGCCTCGACCTGCTTTACCTGCTCCGGCTCAACCTCGGAGACAACCGTCATTCGTGAGAACTCGGGATGCTCGGTCTCGGAGACCGTGAGGCTTCGTATATTATATCCGCGGCGCGCAAAAAGTCCCGCCACTCTGAGCAGAACGCCCGAGCGGTTTCGGACAAGCGCCGAAACGGTCAGCTTCTGAGTCATAATAAATTCTCCTTATTTGTAGATAGCCGTCGTGATATCGCCGCCCGGAGGTATCATCGGGAGCACCGCGCAGTCTGGGTCGATGCGGCAGTCTATAACTACGGGCTTGTCCATCGAGAGCGCCTTTTTGAAAACGCGCTTCGCCTGCGACGGATTCTTTATTCTCATACCCTTGACGCCGAACGCCTTTGCGACTGCGGCTATATCCGTCCCGCGCTCCGGCTGGGTCGCGGAAAAGCGACCGTCATAGAACACCTTCTGCCACTGGCGCACCATGCCGAGCACGCCGTTGTTCATCACGACAACAACGACGGGGATATTATATCTGCTGAGCGTTGCAAGCTCGCTCAGGCTCATGTGGAATCCGCCGTCCCCTGTTATCAGAATGGTCTTTCGCTCGGGTTTGCCGAGTGCCGCGCCTATCGCCGCACCCATGCCGAAGCCCATCGCGCCCAGTCCGCCCGAGGTTATCAGCGAACGCGGGCGTTCAAAGTCATAGTACTGCGCCGTCCACATCTGATTCTGACCGACATCGGTCACTATATTCGCTTCGCCCTTCGTCAGCTCGCTCAGAGTGTGCAGAACCGTGTACGGAGCATAGGGCTTCGGGCGCGGGATCTGCCTTTTGAACTCGGCTATCTCGCCGAGCCACTCGGAGTTCTCACCGGGCGGCAGCATAATACTTAGCTTCTCGAGCGTCTTTCCGAGGTCGCCGAGAATGTGGGCGTCGGAAATTATATTTTTGTCGAACTCCGCCGCGTCTATATCAATATGTATTATCTTCGCCTTCGGGGCGAAGCTCTCTTTGCTCGCGGCGACGCGGTTTGAAAATCTCGCGCCCGCGGCAATGAGTAAATCGCAGTTTAACGCCGCCATATTTGCCGCCGGGTTTCCGTGCATGCCGACGAGCCCCAAGAACAGCTCCGCCGAGCACGGATAAGCGCCGAGCCCCATCATCGAGCACGCGACGGGGATATGCAGTTTTTGAGCAAATGTTTTCAGCGCGTCCGACGCGCCGGAGCTTATCGCCCCGCCGCCGACATAGATAAGCGGTCTTTTGGCTTTTTCTATCATCTGCGCCGCGCGTTCGAGCTCGGCTTTCTCCGGCTCTTTTGCCGGGGCGGGCTCGCTGCGCGTTCATATTCCTCGCTCTGAGCCGCGATATCCGCCGGGATATCTACTAAAACCGGTCCTTTTCTGCCGGACTGCGCTATCGAGAACGCCTCGCGGACATCCTGCGCCACTCCGCGCTCGCCCGACGCGATAAACGAATATTTCGTCACCGGCATCGTAACGCCCGCGATATCGACCTCCTGAAACGAGTCGCTGCCGAGGAGCGAGGTCTTGACGTTCCCCGTTATCGCAACAACGGGGCTCGAATCCATGTATGCCGCGGCAATTCCCGTCACGAGATTGGTGGCACCGGGTCCCGAGGTTGCAATAACAACTCCCGTTCTGCCAGTTGCGCGGGCGTAGCCGTCCGCCGCGTGAGCCGCTGCCTGCTCGTGGCAGGTGAGTATATGGCGAATTTTATCGCATTTGTAAAGTTCATCGTAGATATCGAGCACCGCGCTGCCGGGATAGCCGAAAACCGTATCGACTCCCTGTTCGAGCAGCACATCTATCAGCGCCCGCGCACCCGTTGAATTCATAAACACGCCTCTGAAAAATTTATTTTACCGAGAATTTGAAGCTTGTGCGGCTTCTGAACTTTTCGCCCGCCTTGAAAATGCAGGACGGGAAGTTCGGCTGATTCGGAGAGTCGGGATAGAACTGGGTCTCAAGGCAGAAGCCGGCATATTTGTTCATCAGCGTGCCGCCCTTGCCGGGTATTTTGTCGAGGAAGTTGCCGGTGTAGAGCTGAACGCCGGGCATATCCGTAGTAACTTCCATAACGCGCCCGCTCTCGGGGTCATATGCAGTCGCAAACGCGCCCTGCGTGCCCTCGTCGATGCAGAAATTATGGTCGTAGCCGTTGCATCCGATGATGAGCTGATCGTCGTCCTGATCTATATCCCTTCCGATAGCTTTCATCTGTCTGAAATCAAACGCCGTGCCGGTGACATCTCTTATCTCGCCGGTCGGTATGCTGTCCTCATCAATGGGAGTGTAGCGCGACGCGGACAGGCGAAGCTCCTGAGAGAGCACGTTCGGACGCTTATACGAGCCGAGATTGAAATACGCGTGATTCGTCATGTTTATCGGCGTGTCCTCTGTGCAGACAGCCTCATATGCAATCGAAAGCTCGTTGCTGTCATCAAGAGTGTAGGTCACCTTTGCGCTCATCGCGCCGGGGAATCCGTTCGAGCCCTCGCCGCTCTTATATTCGAGAACAAGGCTCTCGCCCTCGATTTTTGCTGCCCAGACAGCGTGCGAAAACTCGCCGCCGCCGTGCAGGCAGGTCTTGCCGTTCTCGTTCTTTATGACATCAATTTCTTTGCCGTTAACGGTAAAATGTCCGCCGCAGATGCGATTAGCATATCTGCCGACGATCTGACCCTGATAGTCCGAACGCTCGACATGACCCTTGAGATCGTCGAAGCCGATGAGAACATCCTCGAAATTTCCGTCTCTGTCGGGTGCAAAAAGCGACTGCCAGGTTGCGCCGTATGTAATGACGGACGCACTGACGCCGTTTGCGTTCTTGAGCTCGTATATATCGACCTCTCTGCCGTCGGAAAGAGTGCCGAAAAGTTTCTTTGAAATCATCGATTTTATCCTCCTGCTGTTATATTAACTCATAGTAAATTATACATTTAATAAAGACAAGTGTCAAGCCGAACGGCGCACCGACGTGCAACAGAAGAGTCAAATCTGTCGGCAAAAATTACAGCATCCATATTGACACGGACAAATTCACAGTTTATAATAAAATCAATTTAGCACAGTAAAGCCTTGAATCTGCGGCAAAGAACGATTCGGGGCTTGCTGAAAGGGGAATAACAATGAGTTCATCAAAAGGAAAGTATATGAACTTCAAGGAAATCGCCGCCTATTCGCTCGGCCTTTTCGGCTTCCAGGCGATAGTCGGACTCCTGAATTCATATCAGGCGGAGTTTGACGCTTCGATTCTCGGCGCGGACATCGCAGTCGTCGGTATTCTCGTGCTCGTGGCGAAGATTCTCTCCGCAGTTTTCGACCCGTTCGTCGGCAACATGATCGACCGCTCAAAGAGCAAAAACGGCAAGTTCAAATCGATGATTGCAAAGTCGATCCTGCCCCTGCTCGTCATGTCCGCGGTTGTGTTCATCGACGTTCCGTTCAAGACGAACAAAGCGGCAACTTACATATGGATCTTCGCGACCTATCTTCTCTGGAGCTTCGCGATGACCCTCGGCGACGTGCCCTCGCAGGGCATCGCATCCGTCCTCACTCCCGATCCGACGGAGCGCACGAATGTCGTCTCCATCTCAAACACGTTCAAGCAGATAGGCTTCTCCGCCTGCGTCGTGATAGTGCCCATCGCCTGCCTTATAATCCCGGGCGGCTCCAAGGTGCTCGTCAAGAGCGGCGAAACCGACCTGCCCATGATAGCGAAATCGCGTCGTTTTTATCGATAATGACTTTCCGTTTGAAAGGGGCGGTTTTTTG
>ERZ779664.492-NODE-492-length-18900-cov-2.099920_pt1 | contig 18900 bp, 9 predicted proteins | sample MGYA00511478_ERZ779664 | MGnify/ENA primary metagenome ERZ779664 (study PRJEB29588, sample SAMEA2160437) | human gut metagenome | biome: human gut; feature: human-associated habitat; material: faeces | place: Denmark | collected 2008/2010 ...
AGTTGGCCTGGCGCACTTCTTCCCAATGGATGTTCGGATTGGAGAGAGTGGTAGATACCAAAGCAGTGGAGTTATTGTTTCCGAAAGGATAGACACCCGTGTTGTAGGATGCGACAAATCCATAGTTACCGATTTCCTGATTACCGGTCACACCGTATCCGATACGCAATTTGAGGTCATTCACCGGAGAGTTGTCTTTCGGAAACCATTCTTCCTGCGAAATACGCCATGCCAGAGAAACGGAAGGGAATGTTCCCCAACGGTTGTTCTTACCAAAGCGGGAAGAACCGTCACGGCGCACAGTGGCTGTAAGCAGGTATTTATCTTCGTAAGAATAGTTGAGACGTGCCATCAGAGAGAGCAGTGCCCAGTCGCTCTGGCTGCCACCGATACTGTACATCTTCTCGCCGTTGTCCATTTCATGGATATTATCAAACATGAAGATATTCTTTTGAGCATTCAGGTAATCATAGTTGTTCCACTGGGCGGAAGAACCTGCCATCACACCTACACGATGTTTTTGGGCGAAAGTATGGTCGAATACAAAATAATTATCCCACAGGTAGGTAAATGATTTGTTGTCACTCTTATAGCGGGAAGATTCTTCTACCGGATTCGGTTTCCAGTCGTAAGCCGGAGTAAAGTTGTCGACAAACCAGAATTTGGCATCATAACCAAAGGTACTTTTCAACTTCAACCATTTGGTAAAGGCAATCTCTCCGGTGATGTTTGCCAGAAAGTTATATCCTTTTGTCTCGTTCGTCATCATATACAACGTACCGATCGGATTGCGGACACTTCCATACCATTGCGCTTCCTGTCCGGGACCGCTCCAGCTACCGTCTTCATTCTTCACCGGCTGGGTGGGAAGTGCTTTCATCGCATCTCCGATGCTATAGCTTCCTCCTTCTTTCACGTCCGTACTGAATGTCAGGTTAGTAGTGAACTTCAACCATTTATTGACCTGGGCATCACTATTTGCCTGGAAATTGAAACGACGGTAATTAACGCTTTCCACGATACCGGACTGGTCGAGGAAACCGCCGGATACATAGTAATGTGCCTTTTCCGTACCACCGGAATAGCTAACCGAATAGCTTTGTTTCACTCCCGTACGTAGCATCTCATCCAGCCAGTTCGTTCCTGTTCCCAATAAAGAAGGATCTGCCCAATAAGGGTTTGTATTATCATCATTATTAGACAGCATATCATTGCTCAAAGCGGCATATTGCGCAGCATTCAGCATATCGGGCACTTTAGTAGCGTTCTGAATAGCCCAGTTTGCGTTTACCGTTACTTTTCCGGCACCCTCGGCACCACGTTTGCTGGTAATCATCACCACACCGTTGGCACCACGGGAACCATAGATAGCTGTTGCCGAAGCATCTTTCAATACGTCTACCCGTTCCACATCAGCCATATTCAAAGAAGACAATCCCAAGTCGGTAGGAATTCCGTCAATGACAATCAGCGGGTTACTGTTATTGATCGTACCCAAACCGCGGATTTTAATGGTGACATTATCACCCGGCTTACCGGCATCGATAATCTGCACGCCGGATACTTTTCCCTGCATTGCCTGACCGATATTAGCTACCGGAGAGTCTTTGATGTCCTTCACTCCGACAGAAGATACGGCACCAGTCAAATCGCTCTTTTTCATTGTTCCGTAACCTACCACTACTACTTCGTCCAATACTTCCGTATCTTCCTGCAAGGTTACTTTCAACGAGTTTTTCCCGTTCACCGGAACTGTCTGCGTTTTATAGCCGACAAAAGAGATAGTCAGCGTGCTGTTAGCCGGAACGCTTAATGAGAAATTACCGTCTACATCGGTTATCGTACCATTCGTTGTACGTCCTTCCACCACACTGGCACCGATCACCGGTTCACCTGTGGCATCTACTACATGTCCTTTTATTGAAATCTGTTGTGCGAATGCACTAAGAGATAGGAACAAGCCCCACATTATTAATAAGAGGCGGCGTTCAAAGCCTTTCGACTTCATACTCTGTTTCATGTACATTAATTTAAAGTTAATATTAGGGTTACTTTTGTTTTCGTTCTCTGTGTCATTGCTGAATGACCGTGAAACAAAAGTATCCACATTTCATACTGCTTCTTAAAGCAGATAGCAAAAATATAGTGATTTATACAGTATCTCACAGCATAAACCACTAAATATAAGAACGTTATAAAATAGAAGTCAGACTAAAAAAGTAGTGATTTTCTTATTCTTCCACCTTCCCTATTTGCATTACTTTAGTCTCAAATTCATCTCTTTCTCCCAAAGCTTTGTTACGGACACGGGTCCGGTAATTATAAATGGTAGTCACGGAATAACGGAGGAATTGCGCTATCTTGGTACTGTCCGTAATCCCCAGCCGGATAAGGGCAAATATACGGAGTTCGGTGTTCAACAGTTCTCCCGGTTTGGGTTGCATGGGTTCTGTGAGCAGCGCATTAAATTCCTCCACAAAATTGGGGAAAAGTTGCAGGAAAGTCATGTCGAAGTTTGCATAAAACTCTTTCAGTTCTTCGTCAAGGAATTGAGAAGATTTAATGGCTTTATATAGTTCTTCCACTCTTCCGGCAGCGGCAATTTTATTTAGGGAACGACGGTATAAATCCATCTTGTCGAGATAAGTGGAGCATTGGTCCATATATCGGCCGATATATTCCTCCTTGATATAGTTGGCTTCCGAAAGCGTATGGTTCATCTCTTTCAGTTGCGAGTTGGAGTCGTGAAGTTCTTCGTTCAGTTCTTGCAACAACGTATTAGTATCAACCACTTCGCGACGTGCGGCAGCAACCTTTTTCATCTGCTTGTAAACGAAGAAAATGGCAACCAACAAAAATACGGAAAGCAAACTGATACAAATCAATGATACTTTCATCTCCTGTTGCTGCCGTTTGGTTTTCAATTGGTAAGCCTGGTCAATGATAGGAAAGACTTGCGAGATTTCTAACGTACGAAGGCGGGCATTGCAAAGAGTGGCATCCTCTAAGGAGCATTTCAGGTAATTGTAGGCACGGTCAATATCCCCTTCATCGTAGACAAGGGAAGCGAGTTTGCGCAAAGATACATATTCCTTTACTGCCGATTTCAGGTCGGCAATGGCCGAAAGGGCCAGGTAATGCTTTTGTCCTTGTTTGTCGCCTTTCAACCGGTAACCCTCGGAGAGAGTATAAGTAAGCATTGCTTTTGAATGGTCATCCAAAGAAGGTTTGTTGTAATATTCCATCAGCATACGGATGGCTTCATCGTATTGAGCATGTACGATACACTTATCCGCCATCACCAATACGTGCCCCAAAGAGTCGGAAGCGTTGACCTGCAGAAGAGAGTCACGATACAGATCCGTCATTCGATAATACTCTTTCTTGACTTTCTCCGTAACGGCATAATCTCCCATCAATCCGTAAATAGTGCGATACAAATGATAATAATAACCATAGAGATAATCGGGCAACGTTTTCTTATCAATCTGCCCCAATAGTTCCAACGCTTCTTTATACATCCCGGTAGTTCCCATCACTTCCGCCATATTCATGGCAGCATCATCCAGGTAATCCAGTTTATCCATGCGATGCGCCAGTTCCTCTTTCCGTTGAGCATAGACAAAAGACGAATCCAGATTATAAGCCCGGTATTCATCGAAAAGACGTCCGCAAAAACCATATCGTTGTTCATCGGAAGTAGCCTCCGCCAACAATTTCTTCAGGTCAGCGATACGCGCCTCCTTTTCCGCTCCATAAGTCTGACGATTTTTAATGATACCATCAATCTCACGAAGTAACGCATCGGTACTCTTATTATCTTTTGCATAAAGCAGACCGGAAAGGACGATTGTCACAAAAATCAGAATCACTTTTTTCATAGTGCCGTATGTATTATAGTTGCAAAGATAAAAGTCTTTCAGAAACTTCCGGCTTTCAGGAGAAAATTACTGCAGACGGAATGAACAATCTTGTATTAAAACAGGAAGCATTACAAATTTATTATGAACATAATTATTATATTTATAATAATGTTATCGTTGGAACAACCATCAATATACAGATAAATTCAAAAGTATGTATTCACAGCAAATTCAAACTGTTCTATAAATATTTTCTTAAATGGATATATATTATTTTGTTCATAGAAAACTAACATAGCTTTCTTATAGTCGATAGAATCAACTGAACGAAATGATAAAGGACAATAACCGTTGGCTATAAGTATTGCATTACTTGTTATACGGGCAGTACGTTTATTACCATCAGCAAATGGCTGAATGTAAGATAACAGAACTAAAGCTAGGAAAGCTTTATCAAAGATACTCTCCTTATTATTGATTAATTGACAAGTGTCTTCCATAGCTTCTCTTATTTGATATTCATTATCAAGTGGACGATAATTCGTACCCGTAATACCAACACGCCGAGAACGAATATGACGCTCAACTCCCAGTTCTTTAATAAGGATACTATGAATGTCTTCAATCTTTCTTATTGATAAATACTGAAGATAATCAGGATTATCTAAAATAAAATCAAGAGCTTCCTTGTGATTTAGTAGCATAATGGCTTCTTCTTTAGTTTTACCTTTTGCTTCTTCTTTTTCCAGCAAAAGTCTTTCCGTTTCAAGAAGATTATATGTGTTCCCTTCAATTTGAGAAGACTTCCAACTAAGATCCACACCTAACCTTTCCATTTCTTTCCGGTACTCTCCGTCTGTCATTTCTAATACATTTCTTCTAAACGTTTCTTGAAGAGCCGTTAAATGTTTCCGTTCGTCCATCGTGAAAGGGTCAACATTAGGCAATATATCAGGAATAAGGCTGAAATTGAAAGCTTGTTGAATTTCACGCTCATCAACTTCTTTCCGAAAGTATGATTCTAAGTCGAAATAACTTGTAACAAACGTTTGTGGTGTTAGTTTATAACATGTGGCAGGTCCTTGCCCTATGACTTCAATACTTCCAGCGGAAATCATGGCAGCTAATAAACGCTTGAATGTGGCGACACTTACTTTAGTATTCACTCCCTCCATTAATTCTGACCTAGAAGATAGAGGATGAAAACGAAGATATTGTTGAATTTCTTCTTCCATTGCTATTTAGTTGATTATATCGGCTCAAAAATACATAATATTATTAATATATCGGCTCAAAATGAGCCAATAATTACAGTGTATAGGACTCTTTTGAGCCGATATGAAAATCTTCAGCTACCTGTTAGTAGTCTCATATTGTTTCTGAAATGATAGTTAATGAGCCCTATAGTGACATCGCTATGGGGCTCATACATTAACTTGATATTGCAGATATTCACTTGCCTTTCAACTTTATAGCAAGAAACTCACAAAGTAGAATATGAATCTGATTAATAAGCCCTCAACCCATAATCGAATCTCATCTTCTTGCTATCTTTCACTTCAATTTTCAACAGATTACTTCCTTTCCGCAAGTAACGGCTGTAATCGCTGATATTATATTGATTATATTGCCTGGTCTGCTTTGCCTCCTGCGCAAAGACTTCCACTCCATTCAGCCATACTTTTGCTTCTCCGGCAACATTCAGCCATAAAGACAGATGACTGAAATCCTTATCCACCTTAAAAGTAGCTTCTGATACTACCGTAGAACGAGGGGGACAGTCGAAAGGCAAAGAAGTCATTTTCAGCTCCTGACCGTTCAGACTGACAAGGCGGGTATTCTTGCTTCCGTTCTGACTGTCTGCAATCAAAGTAACAGCTTTCGCAGGGGTGATTTCATACAAACGGTTGTGCATCAGGTGCAACAAGCCTTCCGGTATTTTAGTTACTTTCCGGTCGTAAGTAATCAGGCCGTTCACTTCTCCTTCCACATCAGTGGTTTGTGTATAAACAGCCGCACTCAACCCTTGGGCAATCAGCGTTTCCAAATCATATACCAGACGGCCGTAACTATCAATCAGAGCCATTGCTCCGTCTATATTCTTATACCCCCAGTTCCTCATATTCGGATTCCAGATATGTTCCTTAATCGCCCAGCCATAGCCGCCGAATTCTCCCAGTACGGAAATGCGGTTGCCGTTGTTCTCTGGCAGAATCATGGAAGTGACAGGATAATTATGTACGTCGTACATGTCGCCTACGCCTCTGTCCGTCCAGCCGGTCACTCCGTTTATCAGGCGTGTATCGTCGTATTTTATCACTTTATTTACGATTTCCACCGTGTTATGCTGTCCCCATCCTTCATTGAAAACCACCCAGGTAGTGATACAGGGATAGAAACGGAGACGGTCGATCATCTCGAACATTTCTTTTTGCCATTGGCGGGTGTGTTCTTCGGGGGCGTTCCAATCAGTAGTAGCCAACGGATTGACGTGTTCCTCCTTCTTCCTTGACGTAGCAAAACCGGAAACCATGTCTTGCCACATCATCAATCCCAGGGAATCAGCGTAATAATAATATTGCTCCGGTTCTACTTTGATATGTTTACGGATCATATTGAATCCCATCTTCTTCAACTGCACCATGTCCCACAACATCGCTTCCTCGGAAGGAGGAGTCAACAATCCGTCGGGGCACCAGCCTTGATCCAGCGGACCGTATTGGAAGATGGGTTGGTTATTCAGGCAAATACGGTTGTATCCACATTCATCTTTACGGGCATCTACTTTTCTCAAGGCAAAGTAACTCTTTACCCGGTCTAAAACACGTCCTCCATTGGATAAGACAATATTCAAATGATACAGTTTCGGAGATTCGGGAGACCATAAGACAGCGTTCGGAACGTCTATCTCCATCGCATTAGTCAACTTCTGTTCCACCGTCTTGATTACTTTGCCATCATCCAACACTTCTATTTTCACTTCTTCATTGCCTTTGGCTCCGATTATATCGAAAGCCAGCTTCACGGATTTTCTCTCAATATCAGTGGAAGGAAGTACCTGACGAATATAGGTTTTATTCACCGCTTCCAGCCACACAGTTTGCCAAATGCCCGATACAGGCGTGTACCAGATACCTTCCTGATTAAGTTGTTGTTTCCCTCGGGAAATAGATTCCGTGTCCGTCGGGTCGGTGACGGCTACTTCAATGCTTTGAGGGCCACTCTTCTTCAGGTATTTAGTAATATCGAACGAGAACGGGTTGTTTCCTCCTTTATGCGTACCGACCAACCGGTTATTCACCCATACTTGACATTCATAATCCACTGCTCCGAAATGCAGGACAGTAGACTTATTCTTCCAGGAAGGATCTAAAGTGAACTCACGTTGATACCATAATTTATCCGTAGGAAGAAATGTTTTCTGCACTCCGGACAGAGATGATTCAATCGCAAACGGAACCAGGATTTCCCCTTCAAAGGAAACGTTCTTCCGAGGCGTGTTCTGATCCGTTACGGCATACTTCCACAATCCATTCAGATTGATCCATTCTGCCCGTTGCAACTGTGGTCTAGGATAACTTTGCCACACATTTTCCGGCGTCACCTGTTCAGCCCATACTGTTTTGATTTTATCACCTTTAGGCTCCCATGCATGGGCAAACACCTGCGACATGGCTCCTAAAGCCAGAGTTAGTAAGATTCTCTTATCCATAAGCATTAGCGGGTTTTATATTCTTTAAAATCTTTCCGTCGATTCTTATTGTAGGTATTCCACATTTTCTGGAAATACAGTACATCACTCTTGTCCGCCCATTCGAAATAGGCTGTTTCCAATTCTTTTGCCATTTCAGGATATTTACCGATCAGGTTGTGCTGTTCGGTACGGTCTTCCTTGATGTTGTACAATTCCCATTCATCTCCTTTGAAGTTGGCGGAAACCAGCTTCCAATCGCCTTTACGCACCATGCGGTTGCCTTCATGTTCCGCATAGATGTATCTTTCGGGCATCTTCTTTCCTTTCACAATCGGAAGGATAGACTGACCTGCCGTAGGCAGAATCGCTCTTCCCTGATATTCTTTCGGATAAGTGGCTCCTGCCAGTTCCACACAGGTAGACATGATATCGGAGAATTGTGCAGGCTGATGATTCAGTCCGCCTTTGTTCTTCACATGATTACCCCAGGAAATAATACACGGCGTGGAAATACCTCCTTCATGTGCATAATGTTTATAGAGCGTGAACGGCGTGCAGCAGACATTTGCCCAGCCTGTACCGTAATGATGATAGGTTCCGGGCAAACCCATCTGGTCGAGTTCTTCTCCGGTATGGGTATGGTATTCGACTCCGGTCTGTTTGTCGAAGCCAAATTCGTGCCATTCGGCACAAGCTCCGTTATCGGACATAAACATGATAAACGTATTGTCCAACTCACCGTTTTTCTTCAATTCATCCACTACCCGGCCGATGTTCGCGTCCATCACATCTACCATAGCGGCAAAAATGGACATACGGCGTGCGAGGTCGGTCTGCTGATCTTTCGTCAATGAATCCCATGCCGGTAGCGGATGCGTTTCATCTTCAAACAGACTTTCGGGAACCACACCGCGCGGACTAAGTTCCGGTTTGCCTTGCATGAGTTTCAGGTCAACAATCCGTTTCCAGCGAGCGTCACGAATCTTGTCCCATCCCTGCATATAGAGAGACATATATTTATCGGTCACTTCTTTCGGTGCGTGCAAAGGGAAATGGGGAGCGTTATAAGCCAGATACAGGAACAACGGTTTCTTCTCCTGATGTGCCTGGTCGATAAAGTCAATCGCATAATCCGTTATCACATTGGTAGCGTAGAAAGTTCCTTCCTCATAGTGTCTGGGCGTACGGTCTTTCGGCAAACGGGTATATACTGCCGGATTCCAGAAAGAGTTGAATCCGCCCAACAAACCGTAATACTCTTGAAACCCACGAAGAATAGGATTCGACTTATTCCCCAAATGCCACTTTCCTGACATAGCCGTAAAATATCCGGCATCTTTCAGGACTTCTGCAATCGTGACGTTGTCCGAATTGGAACGGAAACCGGAATATCCTTTCGGCCAGGCAGGATGACTGCCGTCCATGTGTCCCAATCCCGTCTGATGCGGATAAAGTCCCGTCAACAGGTTGGCACGCGACGGGCAACTACGGGCACTGTTGTACATCTGCGTCATACGGACGCCATTCTTTGCCAGTTTATCCAACACCGGTGTATGAATCTCACCACCGAAACAGCCGAGATCGGAGAAGCCCAAATCGTCTGCCAGTATGATAATAATATTCGGTTTGTCCTGCGCATACGTCATCGGAACCAGAGCCAGGCTGCCTGCTATCAATAAAGAAGTTTTCATTTGGTATTATAATTAAAGTTGGGTTTGAATTTACCATTCTCATAGATCATCGGAATTAATCCGGGACGGCACGTCACTTTATATTCCGCCGCCTGTGCCCCACGCGGATTGAAGAACATGGTAGCCCACCAGTTTCCATCCTTATCCTGGAAAAGATTGTTGTGTCCTCCTCCCGTGATGGCATTGTAGCGTTCGCTATAGGGACCATACACATTATCGGCTGTCGAGATGATGCAGTCGTAACTATAACGTGTCTTCGGCGAGGTTACTCCCTTTTTCTCGATATAGGTATCTCCCTCCGACGTACGGTGCGACCATATAGCTTGTACGAGGTGATATTTGTTATCGTATTTGAAGATAAACGCTCCTTCAATATACGGTTCCGGATTATATTTTTTCTCTTTCAATGTTTTCAGTTCCTCGGCAAATCCGCTCATATCCGGTTTCATACGGGCGATATAATGGTTGTGCCCGACAAAGTAGACAGTGCCGTCCGTATCTTCGAACAAACTTCCGTCGATATTCGGGAAGATGGCTTTGTCTTTATTACCTTCGATATTCTCGTACGGTCCTTCCGGCTTTCCGGTCTTGCTCCGCAAAATGAAAGAACCTCTCCCACCTGCCGACTCATTCATGCAGGCAACGATAAACCAGTTCTTCACACTTTTGATATAATGCATTTCCGGAGCCCATACAGCATGGAAACGGTTGTCCATCGGATCACCGTTTATGGATTTTTTCTGATATTTCTCTCCTGCTTTATATACTTTCGGCTTCTTTTGCCAGGTTCCGTCTTTTTCCATCGACCATATTTGTCCTCTGGCTTCCCAGGACTTCATATCTTTGGAACGCCACAGGTACAAACCGTCGTTCCAGTCCCAGCAATGTCTCTGTCCCGGAAAGTAACGGTCGGGGGTAGAGGTCGTTCCTGTGATATAATAATAACCGTCGGGACCCAGCGTAGCCCAAGTGTCCCTCATCCAATAATCAAATGCCGGCTTTACAGATGTCGGAACACGTAGTTCCGGAGCGTTTGTATCTGCCGTTCCATATAACTGTGCTGATGCTGTAGAGATGGAAATAAATCCTGTAAACAAGATCAATCCTAATCGCAAAATCAATTTCATATATTTCTGTTTTATGTTTACGGATACAAAAATAGGCCGTTGCGGGGCAGACTTCATGGAATCATGTTTTTAATATCCGTAGGTATGTACAATCTTCTTATTTTTTAGTGTTCCGGGTGGAGATAATTAAATGGATTCTGTTTAAAATGGTAACGTCTTTGCGGGAGAGGCAGCGGATCCTGCAAACGCAACTCCCATGCCAGTAAACGGGTCAGAAGTTCTGTTTGAATTTCGCTGTATTTCTTCTCGCCAAACAGATTATGAACTTCCGAAGGATCTTTCTTTAAATTATAGAGTTCTCCGTTGCCATAATGATTCATAACCAGTTTCCAGTCATCCTTTCTTATCATGCGTGAGGTACCGCTTTGCGTCCAGGTGTTCAGTTCGTCGAAGTGGGCTATTTTGCCGGGAGTCAGTGCTCCTTCCTGTTCAAAAGTCAAGGAGGCATCCAGTCCGACATCGGCTCCTCCGAAGCCTTGTTGTACGACCATGCTGGAGAATTCTTCTTTAGGGTAAGCTTTTCCGGTCAGCATCGGCCACAAGCTACGACCCTGAACTCCTGCCGGTATTTCGGCACCGATGGCAGAGCAGAAGGTGGGGAAAAGGTCGGCTATCGATACGTGGCTATCCATAGGGGCAGGCTGGTTCTTAATGTGATATCCTGCCCATACCATCGGGATACGTGCGAGGCTTTCGGAAAGTCCGGCTCCTTTACGGATCAATCCGTATTCCCCCCAGTAGTCACCGTGGTCGGAAAGTACGACAAAGAGGGTGTTTTCATATTGTCCGCTGGCTTTCAATGATTCGATCAGTCTCTTGATCTGATCGTCTATCAACCGGATCATTCCGATATAGTTGGCACGGATTCGAGGCAAGTCTTGTTCCAGGTTCGGGCAGGACGCGTCTTCCAGTTGCGCCAGAATACGGTATTTCTCTCCTTTCTTTGCCAAATCTTTGCGGGAGGTCTTTAAGACAGGGAGCTTATCGGGGGAGAACATGGAGTAATAGGGTTCACATACCTGATAAGGGTTGTGAGGTTCCGGAAAAGAGACCCATACGAAGAAAGGATTTTCTTTCTGCTGTTTAATCCATGCCAGCGCTTCGTTCACGATTTTGGTGGGATGCTGTTCTTCCAGCGAGATGGGAGATGGCTCCAGCCATTGCCCCCTGGCTTGCTGATTCAGGAAACGGGCAGTCTCTTTCTCTGCGGGAGTCGTCTTTTTGTGCTTTCCCCAGTGTCCGTATTCAGACCAGAAATCCAAGTCGGCAGGTTTCAGGTAAGCGTGATTCTTGCCAACCAATGCTGTTTTATATCCGTTTTCTTTCAATACGCCCACTAAGTCCTGTTGATAGGAGATGTCGGGGATATTGTGATTCGTGCGTACGTGAGTGGCGGAAGGAAAACGCCCGGTGAACATGGAACAACGTGCCGGAGAGCTGGCCGGCATCACAGTGTATGCCTTATTGAACCATACATTCTCCTGCGCCAAACGGTCGACAAAGGGAGTCACTTCCAGCGGAAAACCTTCCCTGCCGCACAAATCGGCACGCTGCTGATCGGTCATAATAACCACAATATTCGGTTTGCCGGTTTGCGCCTGGACTGACATAGCCAAACCTTGTATGGCAAGTCCTGTGATACAAAAGATTGTTTTCATTTTATTTATTTCTTATTTAAAAGATCCTATTTAAAACGATATACAACCATGGAAGCGGCCTCCAGTTCGAACGGTTGATTCAGGTCCAGCCCGACTTCCGTCTCTACCGGTTGGACTTCATTCGGAGCAAACGGTGTGTTTTCTTTTCCCGGAACCAGTACCAAGCTTGTTTTATGTGCCTTGACGGGACGTTTAAAGCCGGAAACTTCCGGTTGTAGAGTGACTTTTTTATCCTGCAGGTTTATCAGTTTCAGGATATATTGTTTGCTGGCCGTATCATATCCCATCGTAACAAAGATGTTCTGCAAACCTTCTATATCCTTGATCGCTGCATCCAGACACACGTCAAACGTGTTATCCCTGAACATCTTTGCCAGGTAGAAGAAGGAAGTCTTTACGCTACTGTCTACTCCATTAATCAACATCGGCAGGAAGATACGGTGTTCCAGAAAGTCCCAATGCCTCATCACCGGACGTTCGGCAAACAAGGGATTCAAATCACCGTTGCGTTCTATTGACATACGGATGGCTCCGGTAGCCAGCAGGTTATAAGGATATTTTCCGTTGATTCCCAATTCGCCGATAAATAGATCGGCAACACCCCGTTTGTAGTTATCAAAACGATAATGCTGTTCGCAAGCCCATTCGATTGAGTTATAATAATGTTCGTCGAACACTTTCACATTCTTCGGGTTGACAAAATTGGGAATATCCTTCCGTTTGTCATCATTCTCTCTTCCGACTACACGGATGACACTATTGGCTATATAAATCAAGTCAGGATATTTGGCGGACAACGCCTGATAGATTTTCTCATAACGCTCCCAATACACAGGTCCGAAATCTTCATTTCCAATCTCGATATATTTTAGCGGGAAAGGAGCAGGATGACCGTTCTTTGCCCGTTCGGCTCCCCATTTCGTAGTTGTATCACCAATGGCATACTCGATGGCATCCAACGCATCCTGGATATAAGCGTCCAGATCGACATCAATGTGTCTGAAATTCCACTGTGGACTTTGCTTCACCCAACCGCTGCAAATCATACCCGTAGGCATCACATACATCGCATCAGCTCCCACATATTCGCACAATTCATAAAACTCATGATAACCGATTCCGTCGGTACGGTAATAAGGCGCCCATTTGCTCCACTGTCCCGGACGATTTTCAATCGGTCCGAGCGTCTTTTTCCAGTGATACATCGTTTCTTCATTGACTCCGTGCACGATGCATCCGCCCGGAAAACGGATAAAGCTGGGAGAAAACTCTTTCAGGTTCTGAACAATGTCTTTACGAAATACGGATTTTCCATCGTTCCAGGTATCGGACGGGAACAGGGAAACGACATCTATCTGAAATTGTCCTTTCGACATCGGTTGTATGGCAAACATTCCACGCCGGACGTTCTTTTCCGGTTTCAGTTCACCGGTATATTTTGTCCAGTCCCGATTCCCTACATTCACTTCGATCACATTGCTCACCCGTTGTCCCCATTCGTCAACTAGAAATACACGTAACGGAGCGGAATAATTTCTGTTCTTCAGAAACAAGGAAAGGCGGTAAGACGTATCCGTCTTCAAGTTCATTCCATAATATCCACGGTTGAGAATCAGGGCATCCGGATGGTTCGCAATATCTTCCGTGACATTAACCAGCATCGAATACTTATTTTCCCCGCTCATCGGATTTTCATCCGTGCGACTGATAAATACAGGAGTATATGATAACGGATAAGTTGTCCATCCAATCAGCGGATCGGCCTGAAACACTTTTTTCTCTTTAACGCGGGGAGCCGGAACATTTTCATAAAGACCGTTCTTCACAGATAATCCGGCAGGCGGTGTAGCTTCTTCAAACGAACGGTTACGTATCAGTTCGGCGTGCAGAGCACCCTCGCCCATCATTCCTATTTCCTCATAATGGAAACCGTACTTTACGGGAGCCACTTTGTGGGTTTTCGATTTATTGATATACAACGTTCCATCGGAGGAAGACGGAGAGGAACTATTCCCATATACCAGAGGTAATGTGAAAAACAGACCGATACCAAACGTAAAGGATTTGAATGTCGAATGATTCATAGCATTTGTTTTTAGAGTTTCACATTGCAAATGTGGTCTTTTCTATCCAAGAAAAACAGAAAAATAATGCTTAATACCTGCAATCATGTATAAAAATCTGTAGCGAAGCGGCAAACTGAACATGAGTGCTGCCCGTTTGAACAATTCTACGACTGTTCAAAACAAAAAAAGACGTATCTTTAGGTCGTGAAAATCAATCAGAAAAGCCATGAGAACCACCTTACTTAAATTCGTACTCTTATTTAGTCTCGTGCTCTTAAATACAAGCTTGTCGACGGGACAGATTCAATATAATAACATACGCTTCAAACAGCTAAGTATAGCTGAAGGACTCCCGCATAATACGATCAATGCAATCACCCAGGACAACCATGGGTTCATCTGGTTTGGTACACGCAACGGATTGTGCCGATATGACGGTTATAATATCAACCTGTTCGCACATAATGAAGCCGACAGCACCTCACTCCGCCACAATTTCATCACGCGCTTATATAACGATTCGCTCCGTAACATTCTATGGATCTCTACCGATCAGGGCATCTGCAGCTATAACTACGAGACAGAAGATTTCAGCCGTTACCAGATTAAAGGGAACACTAAGGATGATGTTTGTTTCCTGAACACCAGCGATGGTATGCTTCTGGCAGCTTGTAGCAACGGACTCTATCGCTACAATGAACAAGACAGCTTGTTTGTTCCTTTTCTTCTCGATGAAGAAAAACCTCATGTGAGATACCTTGCGGAGGACGGAGACAAAACCTTATGGATAGACACCAACAAAGGACTGATGCGATACAGTCTGGAAAAGAAACAGTTCGTTTCCCTCCCGACTCTCATCCAGCCTTTTACACAACAATGCAACAATGCCGTCCTGATCTCGTCCAACCAGCTTTTATTTAATACTAACAACGATTTTTTCGTCTATCATATACAAAGCAATACCCTGTGTAATCTTTCGAAAGACCTTGAAGTGAAAGACTTCCGGTGTGCGGCAACCGACCATACGGGGAATATATGGGTAGGCACGGAGTATGGCATCTTTGTCTTCAACAAACTCTATCAACTGATTGCACATTACGAGCAATCGGAACGGGATTTAAGTGCGCTGAACGATTCTCCCATTTACAGCCTTTATCAGGACAAGGCTCATAATATGTGGGTGGGAACCTATTTCGGAGGAGTCAACTATTATATATTCGGTTCCGACCAGTTCCAGATATATCCATACGGAGCCAGTTTCAATCATTTGAGCGGAAAGGCTGTCCGCCAGATTATCAATGCTCCGGACAACGGTCTGTACATCGCCACCGAAGATGGCGGATTGAACTACCTGAACAATAAGAAAGAAATCACCCGTGCCGAACGGCTGCACAAGCAAATGCAAATCTACGCCAAGAACATACATTCTTTATGGCTCGACAAAGATAACAGCTTGTGGCTCGGACTGTTCCTGAAAGGAGCTCTTCACTATATACCGCATCTAAACCGCACGGTGGACTATAATCTACTGTCGGATGATGTTTCTTCCGGCTTCTGCATCATCGAAGACAAGAACGATCATATCTGGTACGGAGGCCCTTCCGGCTTATTCCTGATCGACAAGAAGAAAGCAAACTCCCGCCCGGAAAAGATTTCATCTCTCCGTGTCTTTAACCTGGTACAGTTTAATGACAGTATACTTTGGGCAGGAACCCGAAAAGGCAGTATATTTCAGATCAATACCCATACACTGAAAGTAACCTCGCTCCCTATCCTGCCGCATACCGATCTCTACATCACCTATATCTACCCCGATTCACATCAACGGATATGGATAGGTACAGACAACAACGGGCTTTATGTATCAGACCGCAACGGTAGCATTATCGCCTTTTACAGTAAAGAACAGTTGGGATCCAACGCCATCAAAGGTATCATTGAAGATGAGATGAGTAATGTTTGGGTAGGTACCGGAAACGGACTTTGTTGTATCAATTCCCAAACAGGAAGCATTGACCGATATACCACGGCCGACGGATTGCCCATCAACCAGTTCAACTACTCCTCCGCCTGCAAGAAGCCTGACGGAGAATTGTATTTTGGAACTATCAACGGTATGATTTCTTTCTACCCGGAACAGGTACGCTCCGTCAATCCCCGTTTCAACATTGCACTGACTGCCATTTGGAGCAACAGCGAATATATGTCGCCCAACAATGAGAAAGCATTCATCCCTTCCTCTATCTCCGAACTGACAGAGATCACCCTGACGCACGAACAAGCCCAATCCCTGCGTCTCGAATATTCCGGCCTGAATTATCAATATACCGACAACACTCAATATGCGATGAAAATGGAAGGTATCGACAAGGACTGGCAGTTTGTAGGCAACCAGCATCAGGTACGCTTCTCCAATCTGCCTTCAGGAAGATATATCTTAAAAATCAAAGCCAGCAAAGACGGCATCCACTGGGACGAAACGGGCCAAAAGGACCTTGCCATCAGAGTCCTTCCTCCTTGGTGGCTCTCACCGGGAGCATATTTAGTTTATGCACTACTCTTCCTATTAATCATTTACGCCGCATACAGATATACCAAAACGCGTATCATCCTGCTCATGCGACTGAAAACGGAGCATGAACAACGCGTCAACATAGAGAATATGAATCAACAGAAGATCAATTTCTTCACTTACATCTCCCATGACCTGAAAACACCGCTGACCCTGATTCTATCGCCTCTGCAACGATTGATCCAGCAGCCACAAATCAGCAACAACGATAAAGAGAAACTGGAAGTCATCTACCGAAACGCCAACCGGATGAATTATCTGATTAATGAACTATTGACGTTCAGTAAAATCGAGATGAAACAGATGCGTATCAGCGTCCGGAAGGGAGACATCATGCACTTTCTGGAAGAACTGTCGCACATCTTCGACATTGTAGCCGGAGAACGGGAGATTGACTTCATCGTCAATCTGGAAGACACCGAAGAGGAAGTCTGGTTCTCGCCTTCCAAGCTGGAACGGATTCTTTATAACTTGCTCTCAAACGCATTTAAATATACCCAACCCGGCGGATACGTCAAGTTGAGTGCCAAACTAATAAAAGAAGAGAAGGGGACATTTGTGCAAATCTCCGTCAAAGACAATGGCAGGGGGATTCCTAAAGAAGCTCAAGAACAAATATTTGAAAGTTACTACCAAGTTGAGAAGCGCGACCATCGCGAGGGATTCGGACTGGGATTATCGCTTACGCGTTCGCTCATACACATGCACAAAGGGGAAATCCGGGTAGAAAGCGAAATCAACAAAGGTTCGGACTTTATCGTTACCCTGAATGTATCCGAGGATGCTTACAACCCCGATGAACGCTCGTCCGAGAACATCACGACCGAAGAAATACAGAAATATAACCAGCGAATCAAGGAAACCATCGAACTCATTCCTGAAAAGCTGACCAACAAAGAAAAAGATCCTGCCCGGGAATCTATTATGATTGTAGAGGACAATAAAGAAATGAATGATTATCTTGCCAGCATATTCAGCGAGAAATATGATATTATACGGGCGTATAACGGTGCAGAAGCCTGCAAGAAGATAGCCAAACAGTTGCCTAACCTCATTATATCGGATTTAATGATGCCGGTGATGGACGGCCTGGAATTCACGGAACGTGTCAAACAGGACGTAACGACCAGCCATATCCCCGTTATCCTCCTGACTGCAAAGACCGATGAAAACGACCATACGGAAGGTTATCTGCGGGGAGCCGATGCGTATATCACTAAACCTTTCAACGCCAAGAATCTGGAACTGCTGGTACAGAATATCCAAAAGAGCCGGAAACAGAGCATTGAACACTTCAAACAGGCAGAAGAACTGAACATCAAGCAAATAACCAACAACCCGCGGGATGAAATATTCATGAAAGAACTGATGGAACTGATTATGGCGAACCTCACCAAGGAAGACTTCGGAGTAACGGAAATCACAGCCCATCTCCGCATCAGCCGCAGCCTGTTGCACATGAAGCTGAAATCACTCACCGGATGCTCCATCACTCAATTCATACGGACGATCAAAATGAAAGAGGCTAAAACTCATTTACTGAATGGTATGAATGTCTCCGAAGCATCATTTGCCGTCGGTATATCAGATCCGAACTACTTTACAAAGTGTTTCAAGAAAGAATTTAATATCACTCCGACAGAGTTTCTCAAACAGTTGAAATAGAAAGCAAAAGTAACTGCTTCAGAAATTCAACCTACCCTTAGACAACGTGTCAACTATTAATAGAAAAGTTCTTTTGCTCCCTTTGCAAAGATCTCTTCCCTACATAGTAAAGTTGTCTTTGCCCTATTTCAAACTATAAACGCAAGTTCCGTTTATATAATTGCAAGCTTTGTTTTTATAAACGGAACTTGCAATTATATAAACAAAGCTTGCAATTATAGTTTGGAATGAAGAAAAAGGAAGTTATCCAACCGGCAAAAGGAAGTTTGGTCTATATCAAAAGGAAGTTAGCTATTAATAGCCAACAGGGCAAGTAGGTATATCTTGTAAATCAACTACGCCCAACAGAAAAAGATATCGCCGGTAATTAATCTGCAACATTCACTGATGCAGCTAATTACCGGCGAGCAATAGAAATCTATAATCAACTAATACCTATTCTACCATTCTTGGAAGCGTAAATCAGCTTCCGGATTCTGACGACGAATCAGTTCCTCGTCAACCTGATAAGTGACGCCACCTTTCGTGTACTTATAAGAAAGGGTAAACTTAGGCTGTTTCCCT
>ERZ779664.493-NODE-493-length-18893-cov-5.589978_pt1 | contig 18893 bp, 18 predicted proteins | sample MGYA00511478_ERZ779664 | MGnify/ENA primary metagenome ERZ779664 (study PRJEB29588, sample SAMEA2160437) | human gut metagenome | biome: human gut; feature: human-associated habitat; material: faeces | place: Denmark | collected 2008/2010 ...
TTATTGATAAAGATAATGTTAATGTTTTCGCCACGGTTCAGTGCGTGGATTGTTTCGGCGGTACCGATACAGGCCAAGTCACCGTCACCCTGATAAGTGAAAACAAGACGGTCCGGCCACAGGCGTTTCACAGCAGTTGCCACAGCAGGAGCACGTCCGTGTGCTGCTTCCTGCCAGTCAATATCGAGATAGTTGTAGGCAAACACTGCACATCCCACCGGAGAAATTCCCACAGTTTTATCTTCCATACCCATTTCCTCAATGACTTCGGCAATGAGTTTGTGTACCACACCGTGACTGCAACCCGGGCAGTAGTGCATGGCGTTATCGTTCATCAGAGTCGGTTTTTTGTAAACCAGATTCTCGGGTTTGATTATTTCTTCTTTAGTCATAACTTCATCTCCTTATCTGTTGGTGAACCGTATAAAAAACTCCATCAGCTTGACAAAGATTGCCGCGCCGCATACGTAGATAAACATTTTGAAATCATCTTTTGCTACAAAGTAGGTGATGATGGCTGCAACAGCCAATATCATAAATAGGATGTTCAGTACGTTTCTTATTTTATCGGGATTCATTGTTTCGTTATTTGATTATTTTTTCTTTCAAGGCAGTTACAATCTCATCCGGATCGGGAACGATGCCACCTAGACGTCCGAAATGTTCTACCTTTACTTTACCGTTAACAGCGAGACGGACATCTTCAATCATCTGTCCGGCATTTAGTTCCGTAACGAGCATACCTTTTACTTTATCAGCGTATGCAGCAATTGCTTTGGTTGGGAACGGCCACAGTGTAATCGGGCGAAGGATACCTACTTTAATTCCTTTTTCATGAGCTAGTTCCATTGCTTTCTGGCCAATACGTGCCATTGAACCGAATGCGATAATCAAATACTCTGCATCTTCGCAGTTGATCTCTTCGAAGCGTACTTCATTTTCTTCAATTTCACGATATTTAGCTTGAAAACGGAGGTTGTTGATTTCCATTGCTTCCGGTTTCAATTCAAGGGAAGTGATAATATTCGGTTTGCGGTCTTTTGCTTTTCCGGTAGCAGCCCATGGACATTGTTCAATTACTTCTGCTTCCGTGCGGCGTGGCTTTTGTGCAGGAAGAACAACCTTTTCCATCATCTGACCGATCACACCGTCGGCAAGGATAATAGCCGGATTACGGTATTTGAAAGCCAGTTCGAATCCTAATGCTACGAAATCCGCCATTTCCTGTACGGATGCCGGAGCGAGGGCAATCAGTTTGTAGTCTCCATGACCACCACCTTTTACTGTCTGGAAGTAGTCAGCCTGGCTAGGTTGGATAGTTCCCAATCCGGGACCGCCACGCATTACATTCACAATCAGACAAGGAAGTTCGGCACCGGCCAAATAAGAGATTCCTTCTTGTTTCAAGCTCACACCCGGACTTGAAGAGGAGGTCATTACCTTCTTTCCGCTACCTGCACCTCCATATACCATATTGATAGCTGCCACTTCACTTTCTGCCTGAAGAACCACCATGCCGGTCGTCTCCCAGGGTTTCAGTTCGGCAAGAGTTTCCAATACTTCCGATTGCGGAGTAATAGGATAACCGAAGTATCCGTCCGCTCCGCAACGGATAGCTGCGTGGGCGATGGCTTCGTTTCCTTTCATTAATACAACTTCTTCTGCCATATTCTTTTCTTTTATTCTACTTTTACTTTATACACTGAAATACATCCGTCCGGACAAACCGTTGCACACGAGCTGCATCCGTTACAGGTATCTTCCTTCACTTGCCAGGCATAGTTATAGCCTTTCATGTTTACCTCTTTATTGAGGGCGATTACATCGAGCGGACACGCCACTACACACAGGTTGCATCCTTTGCAACGCTCCGTGTCGACTACGATTGCTCCTTTGATTTTTGCCATAATCTTTATTTTATTACGTTATCTTTGAGTACGGTTATTGATTATACATCTCTTTTATTGATTGAACATATCCTTGTGGTAGAAGTTGAGGATATCTATTGCCATCTTCCTGGCCTGAACGGCAGGACTGTCCGGATTGATCTCGATGGCATACTGGTAGTTGTCCAGTGCCTGCTTCCAATCTCCTTTTTTTCGGTAGGCATTTCCCCGTAAATAGTAAAGAGTATCTTTCTCTTTTTCGACAGAACTGTCCTGGAGAAGCTGGTCCAATTGCTTAATCGCTGTGTCCACATCCCCCTGATTGATAAGCTCTTTTAGGTTGTCTATTTGCTCCATTTCTTTTCGTCTTTCGGGATTCTGAAACGCAAAGATAGTTTTTATTTATGTAAACAGGGCAAATGAGGACGGAAATTTGCAACGTTTTGAGTTTATTGCATATTGTATAGTAGAGGCGGAGTTTGTTCCGTCCTTATAAGGTACGTTATCCAGCAGGTGGCTGATACCCCATGCCACATGTATCTTTTCTGCGTTTTGGAAGTGGGGACAGTCAATGCCGGTGGCCGGAATACACATTGGGTTTATGATGCTGATGTAGGACGTGTCAGCGGTAGTGAGAAGTGCAGCCATCCGACGCAGGCAGTTACAAGCTTTTGGACATTGCTCGTTGTAGCAGCGAGCGTAGTTGAAAGGGACTGTTTGAAAAAGAAAAAACGTGAAAGGTAAGCGTCTCCGCGATTCTATATAGTGTATTAAAATAAAAAGGCTAATGATCCCTTTTTAGTCATTAGCCTTTTCCCATCTGTCAGGAAGCAGTTCCCTGTATTTTTCAATTGGTGTGTTCGGTTGCCATTCGGCTGTTCTGTTTATCACATCCGTGAGATACTCAAATAAATTCACTTTATGCATCCTACAAGTGAGTGCTATCGTATAGAGTATGGCGCCTCGTTCGGCCCCCTTATGGCTGCCGAAGAACAATGAGTTTTTTCTTGATAAGGATATGTACCGGTTCATCCGTTCAACCATATTGTTGTCCAGATAAGTGTCACCATAATTAAAGATGTCCACCACTGCATTCCACTCATTGCGAAGATAGGTAATGGCTTCCTGCAGTTCGCTCTTAGGTAATAAATCCCCCCGTTCTTCTATTTCATCAAGCACATCTTTTATTTCTCCGAGTATGTCCGGCGCATACTTTTTTCGATGCATAAGATTCTGTTCTACCGTCCATCCCTCAACCCCAACTTTATGCTTATGCTCGTTTTGATAAAGTGCGTTTATCAGCTCCACGATCCTTTTTGCATCCGGGTCCTTCTCACCGCAATCTATAAATTTCCGTTTTATATGTTGCAAGCACGGGATGCGTGTGATATTGGGATAAGCATCGCTTTCGAGCTTCCGGTAAGGTGAGTAACCATCGCTTTGTATGATACCTTTGCAACTGCCTAATTCGTTAAGAATAACTCTTTCAGACCGGGAGCCGTCATCATAGAGCAAGTATATCATCCTGGTGTTTATGCCGACAACCACCCAAAGGTATCCCTTCCTGACTCCTTTTCCCTTGCTGTTCTTTTCCGGGACGAGTATTTTGTAATAGGTTTCATCGGCTGCCTTATAAGGATCACTCAAAGCTGTCTGCCGGATGCACTTATAAAGATTTTCGAAGAGGCTTGAGGCTTTTTCTATCAACTTATGAGCCGTAGGTTTCTTCAGCGTAAAGCCATGACTCTCGAAGTAGTTGATGATTCTTTCAACAGGTAGCGATTGTATATAACGTAATTCCATCAATCCGGCAATAAATGAACCGTCATAGCTGGAATTCAAGAAGGCCGAAGCCGGTGTTTTTCCCTCAAACAGGCGACCTTCTTGCGTATAGGTGTGTATCTTGTAGACATGCTTGATGAAGCGCATGGGTACACATTCATAGCGGACGCATATTCTGGGAACAGTGGTAAACAACCGGGCCTTATTGATGTCAAAATCGGGATCATCGGGATAAACGACATGTTCTTCTTCCTCCATCTCATAATGCATGTCACGTTTGGCCCCATTGTTCTTTCTTGCTTTACGCTTATCTGCTTTTTCCGCTTCTATCTTCTGCCGCTCTTCTTCGAATATGGCAGATTGGGGAGCCTGTTGCTGTTCGGATGTGTTGGATACAAGTTTGGCGAGTCCCTTAGTAAGGCGCTGTTGCTTGCTAAGAGATTCGCCTTTTTGAAGGAGTGCCTCTTTAAGGGAAGAAACCTCCTTTATCAAAGCATCTATTTGGTCCAAGAGTCTGTTGTTGTCATCTCGTAATCCCTTGATTTGTTCCTTCAATAACTCTATGATCTCATCCTTTTTCATGGCATAAAGATATAAAAAATCAACGAATTGGCCAAATAAACCGGATGATATCCTTAGCGCAAATAACTAATAATCAAAATGTTGAATTAGATCCTAAAACGTTTTCTCAACCGTACAGACTTTAATGACACTCCATTTAAGATAAAAGACAAAACCTGATAAGAAATCTCGTAATTACCTGTATTGGGGTTAAATGTCGGTAACTCAAAACTTCCACCTTCGAGGCGCTTGTAGTACAGAAGAAAGCCATCGCCATCCCAACGCAGTATTTTTACACTTTGTCGGTTTTTACCAAAGAATAAAAAGATATCTCCGGAAACGGGAGACAAGTCCTTCATTTCCGATCGTATAATTTTGAATAAACCGTCAATGCCAAGGTTCATACGAACAAAGCCCTGGTACAGATAGTATCGATTGGCTGATGTTAGAGAATACATGGATCTCCCTCCTTTCTTTCGTAATCGCGCAACATTTTAATAACACCACCGGGTGTGGCCCGTTTGACCGAAATGGTGGTTCCACTGTTAAAGGTGATTGTGATCCCGGCAAGACTAAACTCTTCTTCCGACAACATGGCGGGTGCTATTTGAGTGAATGAAGGAGAGGAAGTTGTCGGTTGGGAGGGTTCAACGCCGCCATAATAATCACGGACCACATCTGCCTTGGCTTGTTTAACGCTATAGCCCCGTCTGGACATCCAGGAACTCATACCACCAAAAGTGGTATGCTGATCGCGGCAAACATCGGCTAAAGAACAATTGTAGTCTACTTTCAATACTTCAAGGAAATGTTTCCAAGTTTTTCCAAATCGATTTTCTGCTAAATCCATAATGATTCATTTTTATACATGGCAAAAATATAAGAATGAAAAAAGGGCGACAAGATAGAATCGCGGAAACGCTTACGCTCAATGAATCATTTATGAAGGATCCCTTTCAAAATCCTTCACGACAACACATTGAAAAACAATGTATTGTGTAAATATGAAGGATTTGAAGGATTTCCCGGTGTTTTTTTATTTTAATAGGTTTTATGATAACTCCAATCCCAGTGCTTCTTTTAATTTCAGCAGATTCGGGTTTTTCTTGCTCATCATCTGGAAACGTTCCACGTGGCTGTAAGCACGGATGTTCTCGGTAGGGGCACTGACACGTACCGTCATGGTGATTTTCCGGTTGTGCAGACGTTCGCGTAAGTGATTCTGAACCGATGGTATCAATTGTACCATATATTTTTCTACCATATCATTGTCTACTGTCACTTCAAAAGTCGTGTCATTCAACAAATGCGGATGCATGTTCATCATTCGTGCGGAGTTAGCCTTCTCTTCTTTGGGCAGGGCGGCTGCAAATTCACGCCAGTAATAGTCCAGATCTTTTTCATTGAAAATATAATCTTCGTATGTGGCATCGTTTTGGACAGCGGTGCTTGCCGCTTTTGCTTCTTGCTTCTCCGCGGCTTGCTGTTCGTGCAAAGGACGGCGCAGGGATATACCGAGTGAGCCCGCCTTGAACACCGGGATTTTTTTCTCTTCTCTGGTCTGAGGCAGCGGGCTTGGACGGTTTGCGTTCATACTGCCGGCTGTACTTGTACCCTGTGGCTGAGGAGCGGAGGTTGCTGCGGTCTGTGCAGCGGCAGTTTTAGCCTGAGGCTGTGACTGCGTGGCGTCTGTGGAAGCCGCTTGCTGCGTAAATAGGGGTTTTAATATCTTCTTAGGGCCACGCCCACCACTTGCATCGTCGGCATCGGGCAGAGTGAGTTGGGCGCATTGAATCAGTGTCAGTTCTACCAGCAGACGTTTGTTTTTGCTTGCACGATAGTTCAGGTCACAATCATTGCATAGCTTCATGGCACGGTACAGGAATTTCTGGTCGCATTTTTGTGCTTGTTCTTTATAGCGGTCGCGGATACCGGCGCCTACTTCCAGCAATTGCAGGGTGGAAGGGTCCTTGCTCACCAGCAAATCCCGGAAATGAGAGGATAGTCCGGTGATGAAATGACTGCCGTCAAATCCTTTTTTCAATACGTCGTTAAAAAGCAGCATGGATTCGGGAACTTTGTTTTCAAGCAACAAATCGGTCAGCTTGAAATAATATTCGTAATCCAAGACATTCAGGTTTTCAATCACACTTTTGTAAGTGATGTTCCCACCTGTGAAGCTGACTACTTGGTCGAAGATGGAAAGAGCGTCGCGCATACCACCGTCGGCTTTCTGTGCGATGACAGTCAGGGCTTCGGGTTCGGCGTTGATATGTTCCAGTTTGGCAACGTATTGCAGATGGTCGATAGTGTCTTTGATGCCGATGCGGTTGAAGTCATAAATCTGGCAACGGCTCAGAATAGTCGGCAGTATCTTATGCTTTTCCGTTGTGGCAAGGATGAAGATGGCATGATGAGGCGGTTCTTCCAATGTTTTCAGAAAAGCATTGAAGGCGGCTTGCGACAACATGTGGACCTCATCAATGATATATACCTTGTACTTGCCGATTTGTGGCGGGATACGTACCTGCTCAATCAGCGAACGGATATCTTCTACCGAGTTGTTGCTGGCGGCATCCAGCTCATGTATGTTGTAAGAACGCTGTTCGTTGAATGCCAGACAAGACTCACACTGATTGCAGGCTTCTCCTTCGGCAGTGGGGGTCTGGCAGTTGATGGTTTTGGCAAAGATACGTGCACACGTTGTTTTTCCCACTCCACGCGGTCCGCAGAACAGGTAGGCATGTGCCAGCTTGCCGGTGGCAATAGCATTTTTTAAGGTGATGGTCAACGCGCGTTGTCCCACAACCGATTCGAATGTAGCGGGACGATATTTTCGTGCCGATACGATATAATTTTCCATAAGCGGAGTTCTTTTTTCTAATATGAGTTCTGCAAAAGTACATAAATTATCCGTTTTTATGGGTAGGATTGCTTGAAATATTTCTATCTTTGCAAAAATCAAAAAAGGGATTCTTTGTATGAGCAAATTGCTGACTATTTGGAACTACATCCGGCGCCATAAGTATATGATTACGGTGCTGATCTTTATTGTAGTTATTGGTTTTCTGGATGAGAACAGCTTGATTCAGCGGGTAAAGCATCGCAGTGAGATCAGCGCGCTGAATAGTGAGATAGAGAAATATAGAAAGCAATATGAGGAAGATACGGAGAAACTGAAGGAACTGACCACGAATCCTGAGGCTTTGGAGAAAATAGCACGCGAGAAGTATTTGATGAAGAAGCCCGACGAGGATATTTTTGTGTTTGAAGAATGAGTAAATCTTATAATATAATTTCGATGGCAGGGGCAGTCCTGCTGCTGGCAGGTGCGGTGTTGCAAATCACCCGGTGGGAGCTTGCGCCTTATCTGTATACGCTGGGTGCTGTGATGTTCGGCTATGTGCAGGTCATGGGGAATCGTTATGATGGAAGGAATTTTATCATCAAGCGTTTGCGTAGACAGCAGATTTTCGGGGCTGTCGCACTGGTCTTTACAGGAGTATTGATGTTTACCATGAAACGTAACGAATGGATTGTTTGTCTTTCCATTGCCGCTGTCCTGGAACTTTATACGGCTTTCCGTATTCCGCAGGAGTTGGAGAAGGAAAAACGTTAAGAAACCAGTGTCATTTCTTGTCCGCGTTTATAGAGGCTTGTCTTGTGAAAAATAGGAGAACGCGGACGACACTTGTTACGTGTGGTCCGCGTTCTAAAAAATAGTTGTCCGGTATTGTTATTCCACAATGGTCATTTCATCTACCAAGTGTTTCGCTCCTGCAAACTTATCAATAATAAATAAGGTATAGCGGATATCCACACAGGCTGCACGTTGTAACTGGGGATTGTAAGCAATGTCACCGGTCAGTCCTTCGTAGTTGCGGTCAAAGCCGGTACCGATCAATTCCCCTTTGTTATTGAAAACGGGGGAGCCGGAATTACCTCCTGTATTGTCTGTTCCTGTAACAAAACAGATGGGCATTTCACCATTTTTCATGGCATAGCGCCCGAAGTCTTTCTTGTTATACAAGTCCTTCAGTTTGGCCGGAACCACGAATTCATAGTTGTTCGGATCCTCTTTTTCCATCACTCCTTTCAACGTGGTGTAATAGTTGTATTCCATACCGTCTTTGGGGCTGTATGAACCTACTTTACCATAAGTGAAACGTAACGTGGAGTTGGCATCCGGATAAATAGGAGTGCCTTCATGCTGTTTCAGCTTCATCATACCCTCTACCCAGGTTTTATGGGCCAGATTATAAGCATCGGTTTCGGCTTTCATGGCTGCATCGGTATCTGCATAACCTTGGTCTACTGATTTGGCATATTGCACCATCAGGTCATTTTCCAATGTCTTGGCATCCGGCTTTGCCACAAAGTTGTCAAAGGCTTCACGGCTTCGGAAGATGGATGTATCAAAACAAGCATCGACAAAGGCGTCAATGTTTCCTTTGAATTCTTTGTCTATTACTTTAAAGATGCTGATGCGCTGTTCGGCCGGAATTAATTCTGCGTAAGTTTTCAGCAAAGCTTTGGAAACTTTACGGTCTATTTCGGGATTATAGTCTTTATTGAAAAAATTATCGGCTTGTTTGATCAGTGTGCTTAATGCATGATCCAGCGGATTGATTTCTTTAGTAGCATGAGGTACTTTATATCCTTTTTCCAATGCTTGCAGGACTTTGTCTGTGGAAGGAATCTTATAGAATTCCGTTCCCAGTTTGCAAACTTCGTAAATGGCTTGCTGATGATATACGGCATCCCGGCGTTTGCTCACGATTTCCCGGATAGCATCGAAGGCTTTCTGGTAGGCGTCAGTACCCGTCTCACGTCCGTAAGCCAGAAGCTTTTCCTGTTGTTTCTTTTTCGTATCAAGTACTTTCAGCTGAACCAGTCCTTCGTTCATACCGATAGCATTCTTCCAGTAATTGGCTGACGAGGCGTATTTGCTGGCATACTGGATGCGTACTTTATCACTTTTCAGCATCTCTTCCAGCAGATTATTCAATCGTACGGTGCGGACGGTCTTACGCATGAAGTTGGTAGTCTGCATACGTTCTTCCACTTCGTCCGAAATCATGTATCGCCAGTTGCGTCCGGGAAATCCCATTACGAAAGTGAAGTCTCCCTCTTTGATTCCTCCCAGGTTGATGGTCAGATGTTTTTTCACCTTCAAGGGTACATTGCTTTCGTTATAGTCAGCAGGTTTACCGTCGGGTGTTGCATAAATGCGGAACATGGAGAAATCGCCACAGTGACGGGGCCACATCCAGTTATCGGTGTCAGCTCCGAACTTTCCGATGGAGGAAGGAGGAGCGCCTACCATACGGACGTCTTTATAGATGGTCTTTATAAACAAGTAATAGCGGTTGGCTCCGTAGAAAGGCTTTAGTTCCAAAGCGGTGAACGGAGTGATCTCTATATTTTCTTGTTCGGCAAAACGTTTGGCTACTTTGCTCAGATAGGAGGGGGACAGGTAGTTCAGTCCTTCCGGGTCCTCATCTTTGGCCAGTTGTTCCTTTACATAAGGAGTGACGTCCAGAATTCTGTCTATGAAGGTGACAGTCAGCCCCTTGCAGGGAAGTTCTTCTTTGCGGCTCATAGCCCAGAAGCCGTCAGTCAGATAGTCGTGTTCTACCGAACTGTGTTGCTGGATATAGCTGTAACCGCAATGATGATTGGTCAGCACAAGACCTTCGGCAGAAATGATTTCACCGGTACAACCACCTCCGAAATGCACTACAGCATCCTTCAGGCTGATGCTGTCCGGACAATATACTTTATCAATGCTGATATCCAGTCCCATATCATACATGGTGGCCGCATTCTGTTCTTTCAGATCAGTCAGCATCCACATCCCCTCGTCGGCATGGCCGGCAAGGGTTGTGAAAGTAAATAGCGAGAGTAATAGTATCTTTTTCATTATTCAACAATAGTCATTTCGTCAATCAAGTGTTTGCATCCGCCCAATTTGTCGATGATGAATAATACATAACGTATATCCACTGCGATACAACGCTGTAAGTTGTTGTCGAAATTAATGTCACCACTCAGTGATTCCCAGTTGCCGTCAAAAGCGGCACCGATGAGTTCGCCGTTACCGTTGATGACGGGAGAACCTGAATTACCGCCGGTAATATCATTGGTAGTCAGGAAACAAGCAGGCATATCACCGTTGGGCAATGCATAACGTCCAAAATCTTTTGCTTCATACAATTCTTTCAGTTTGGCGGGAACAACAAATTCCGGATTGGTAGGATCCTCTTTTTCCATGACACCTTTCAGCGTAGTGTAGTATTTATAGTGTACGCCGTCTTTGGGATTGTATGATTTCACATTGCCGTATGTCAGACGGATGGTGAAGTTGGCATCCGGAGCTTTGGGTTCCGGTGAATACATTTCACACAGACCGCGTACATAAGTTTTGTGTAATAAATCCATGCCTTTCATCGATTCAGCCAGTTCGTTTCCCAGCTTGTCCATCAAGTCATATTTAGCCCGTACGTATGCAGTCATAGGATCTTTTTCTATGGCTTTCACGGTAGGTTTCTTGATGAATTTATTGAAATTCGCTTCGTTGGAGAAGATGGAATTGTCATAACAATGGTCTACGTATGCGTCATAGTTACCTTTAAAATCCTTCTGGATGGTAGTATAGAAGGCAGGTAAAGCATTGGCAGGAACCATTTCGGCATACAGGGGCAACAGAGCTTTGGCCACTTTGCGGTCTACTTCGTGATCGTAGTCTTTGTTATGTATATCGGCATATACTTTTTTCAGCGTTTCAATATTTTTATTAATCGCTTCTTTATCTTTATTTTTGATTGCGTCTTTCAGCTTGTCCAGAATCAGATAAGGAGTGCCGAATTCTATACCTCCTTGAAAGACTTCACGGAAACAGGTGTAGTTATAAAGAATAGGATTACTCTTTTCGATGGCGGCATCAATTTCGCTGACTACTTTTTCATAATCAGTGTTGCCTTTGGCTTTAGCAAATGCTGCGAACTTGGCTTCCTGTTCTGCTTTTGTTTCCAATACCTTATTGTCGATAATGGCTTTATTCATGCCGATAGAGTTTTTCCAATAGTTGCTGGAACCTGCATATTTGCTGGCGTATTGGATACGTACTTTGTCACTGGCAGCCATTTCTTTCTTCAGTACATCCTGACGCACACCACGTATGCGGATACGGGGTTCGTTGGTGGAATGCATCCGTTGTTTCACTTCACTTTGAGTCAGATAGCGGTTGGTGCTTCCGGGGAATCCCATAATCATGGCATAGTCACCCTCGTTAATACCTTTCAGTGAGATAGCCAGATGCTTTTTGGCTTTCAGAGGAACATTGTTTTCATTATATTCTGCCGGTTCGCCGTTGGCATCCGCATAAATGCGGAAGACGGAAAAGTCGCAAGTATGGCGGGGCCACATCCAGTTGTCTGTTTCACCACCGAATTTACCGATGGATGAAGGCGGAGCGGCAACCATGCGTACGTCGCTGTAGGTTTTCAGATAAATCAGATAGAATTTATTGCCTGCATAGAAAGGCAGAGCTTGTGCGCTGATACCCGCTTTTCCGTTCAGGTCACTGGCTTTCAGTTCCTCGTCGGCCAGTTTTTTCAGGAAGTCGTATTCAAAGGTTTCCTCTTCTTTTACTTCGCCTGATTTTACTTTATTGTTTACTTTATCTGTGACATCGACAATGCGTTCTACAAATTTGAACTTCAATCCCGGAGTCGGTAGCTCTTCTTTGCGGCTTTTTGCCCAAAAACCGTCAGTCAGGTAGTCATGTTCTACCGAGCTATGTTGCTGTATCGCTCCGTAGCCACAGTGGTGGTTGGTCAGGATCAGTCCGTCCGGTGAGATGATTTCACCGGTACATCCTCCTCCGAAAATGCCTACTGCATCTTTTAATGAAACGCGGTTCGGGTTATAAATGTCGTCTGCTTCCAGCAGTAAGCCTTGTGCTTTCATGCGGTCTGCCAAATGCTGCTCTTGCATCAGTTGCAACAGCCACATACCTTCGTCTGCCTTCGACGGCAAGAATGCTACACACATCAATGCGAGCAATAAAAGTTTGAATTTTTTCATGTTGTGTACTAATTGTTATTTCTTTATCCTTATATCGGTTACAAAAATAGAAAAAAAGAGGGAACTTTGCACTATAAATTGCCTTCTCGGTAATAATCTTCTATTTAGTTTTAAATTTTAATAAAATATTTTTGTCACTAAATTATAGATTGTACCTTTGTATGCGAAAAATAGTAATGGGGCGTAGATAAGCATGAATAAACTTTTTTTCTCTGTGGTATCTTTATTGGCTTTTACTTCATGTGCCAGTGAGTATAAGATAGAAGGTAGTTCTTCTGTTTCTCGTCTGGATGGGAAAATGCTATTTGTAAAAGTTCCTAGTGGAGACCGGATGCTGAGTATTGATTCGGCAGAGGTAATTCATGGAATGTTCAAGATGGAAGGTATAACCGATTCTACTTCAATGGCATCCTTGTATATGGATGATGAGAGCATCATGCCTTTTGTCATTGAAAAAGGGAAAATATCCATCAGTATTGATAATGCCCGTATTGTAGTTACCGGAACTCCGTTGAATGATCGTCTGTATGATTTTGTGGGAAAAAAGACTTCTTTGGATGACAGAGCATACGAGTTGGAGCGTCAGGAGAGCCGTATGATTATGGATGGAAAAGCACCGGATGAAATTCAACGTGAGATAACGAGAGAACGTGAGAAACTGGCTGCTGAAATGAATGCATTGGCTAAGGAGTTTATCCAGAAGAATTATGATAATGTATTGGGACCGGGTGTTTTCATTATGTTGTGCAGCAATTTTCCTTATCCTGTCATGACTCCCTTGATTGAGGAAATTATAGAGGAGGCTCCTGACCGATTTAAAAACAACTCCTTGGTAAAGGATTATGTGACAGTAGCCCGTTCGAATATGGAAAAATTAAAAGTTCCCCATTAATGAGGAGCCTTTTTTATCTGTCTTGGTCTGGATTGTCTATTTTTCCTTGATATTTTTCAGGTAAGTCTTTCTCAATTTCCCTGTAAGCCTCTTCCATGGTTGCTTTGATGTTTTCCATTCCCTGGCTTTGCGGATAAATGGGCTTATGTACGACTAATTTCATAGGATGCCAGGATACAAAACCGCCGGTACGGGGAAGAATATTAAAGGAGCCGATAATAGTGAGTGGTACTACGGGAAGTTGCAAATCATCTGCCAGTTGGAAAGCACCTTTCTTAAAATATCCCATGTGCCCGGTAAAAGTACGTGCACCTTCGGGAAATACCACTAGAGAAGTTCCATCCTGTAGTACGTGACGGGCATGTTCTATGGTTTCTATTACCTTCTTGGGACCGGATTTATCAACGAATATATGTCCGGCAGCTTCACAGGCTTTGCCGACGAAAGGCATTTTGCGCAGACTTTTTTTCATCATCCATTTAAAGTTTCGTCCCAGAAAACCATAAATCAGGAAGATATCGAAAGACCCTTGATGATTGGCTACAAACACGTAGGATGTTTTTTTAAGTACTTCCGGATGTCCTACTACCTTGACAGGAATAAGTAATACATAGCAGAAAAGCTGTGACCATATTTTTCCCGGATAATATCCCCAAAAATGCGGATTGCCTATCCATGAACCAATAATGGTAACTATTGCTGTAAGTATGGTTAATACCAGCAAAATGGGAAGTGCTATGAATAGTTGGTATAAAATATATAGTACTTTCATTTGTCTGAATTTTAGTTGTACAAAGATAGAAAAACTATTTTATATTTTATGTAACGTGATTACTGTAATTTCCGGCCATGCTCCAAGGCGCATAGGGAACATCAGGTAGCCCAAACCAATATTGACAAACAAGGATTGTTTTCCTTCCTGGTATAAACCGTTGTGTTCGGGATATACGAATTTAGCAGGAGAGAAGCCAAACAGGCTGAACTGCATTTCATGGGTGTGGCCTGAAAGCATTAGCTGTACATCACTTTCCGGCAAGACTTCTCTGTGCCAATGAGTGGGGTCATGGCTCATTAATATTTTATACATTCCTTCCGTTCCTTTTAATGCTTTCTGCAGATCTCCATAATTGGGAAATGGGGGATTTCCGCTGTTCTCTACACCTGCCAGGGCTATACTGTCTCCATGATGATGTAGAATGACATGATCGTTATTGAGTATTTTCCATCCCATGGCAGCCTGTTTGGATTTCAAGCTGTTCAGGTTAGCTTCTTGAGCTTCTTCTGTTTCCCATTTTATATAAGGGGAATAGTCATGGTTGCCTAAAACGGAATACACTCCGTCTTTTCCTTTTATCTGTTCTAGAATAGGGATAAATTCGTCCAATTCCGTTGCCACGTTATTGACCAGGTCACCTGTAAAAAGTACCAGGTCGGCATGTTGTGCATTAATAAGGTTTACAGCCTTCTGTAAAGCAGCACCGTTGCCAGTCCAGCTGCCGGAATGGATATCAGATATTTGTACAATGCGGTAGCCGTCAAAGCCGCTGGGAAGTTCATCGGAACTGATGGTTACCTCCCTGATTTGAAAATGCTGTTTTCCTTCGGTTGCTCCATATATTACATATATTAACGAGGCTAAAGCCAATCCTCCTGCTACATATCCTCCATACAGTTTTTTGCCGGAGATGATATATAGGAACTTCATAAACAGGATAACAATGACGAAAAGTGCCTTGGGTACGGAGAAACAAAGAAAAATCAATAAGAAATTGCTAAGTCGCTGCATGGAATCCGGACGTGGCTCATGTATAGAAAAGACTAATGTCATTCCCAATAAAAGAAACAGACTGGGAAGCCAATAAGCCCAATGTGTCCATTTTTGGGAAACACGGCGTATATATGCCTTGTATATATACATATCGGGCAATATCAGTAGCAGTAGAAAAAACAGAAATAACTTTATCAGCATCATAATTTATTCGTTTTTTATAGATTGGCGGCGAGAAACTTTTTAGTTTCTTCTATACTCATGCCCCGGCGGGCGGCGTAATCTGCCAATTGGTCTTCACCTATTTTTCCGATGGAGAAATAGCGGGAAGCCGGATGGGCAAACATGAGTCCGCATACAGAGGCATGGGGCTTCATCATACCATTCTCGGTCAATGAAATTCCTATTTGCTTCATATCCAGCAACTCGTCTAATAGGAAATTGACGGATTGGTCGGGCAAGGAAGGATAACCTACGGCAGGACGTATCCCTTGATATTTTTCATTATGCAGGTCTTTTACGCTTAGGTTTTCATCAGGTGCATATCCCCAAAGTTTTTTGCGTACATCTTCGTGCAGTTTTTCGGCAGTAGCTTCCGCCAGTCTGTCGGACAATGTTTGCACTAACATACGTTTGTAATCGTCTTCTGCATAGAGCCGCTCCATTTCTGCATCTACCGTAGTGGCGAATGCTCCTATTTTGTCTGTGATACCCGATGATAATGGACGCACAAAGTCACTCAGACATAAAAACGGGTCATCTTCTTTCAATTTTGCTGTTTGTTGACGCAAAAGCGGAAAACGCTTGCTGTTCAGCAGCAGATCATCTCCGTCGGCATTGGCATCCATGATATTGACCACTCCGTGGGTCTGATACGCTGTATCCAGTTCATTCAACATCCGATTTGCCTCTTTGAAAAGCTGCATGGCTTCACTGGCTTTCGGACGGTCTTCTTCCGCAAAACCGGTGAGCCACATGGCCCGGCATGAATCACATCCATGTATGTCCGCAATGGCGGCAAACTTGGGTTGAAAGCCCCATGCATGGAAAAAATAAATCCAGTTAATGTATTCGCTTACTTCGTGAATCTTGTAATTTACAATCATCTTTTAAACCTTAATTCTTGTCCGCGATGACTTTGGTCTACCTTGTTGTCACTGTAAACCAGATCACCATTGACGAATGTTTTTTCTACCCGTGTGTGGAATTTCTGTCCTTCCATCGGAGTCCATCCGCATTTGCTTAAAACGCAGTCGGCAGTTACAGTCCATTCATGATCCGGATTTACCAATACGAGGTCGGCTTGATAACCAGGACGGATGTAGCCTCGTCTTTCAATATGATAAAGTTCGGCCGGTGCATGGCACATTTTCTGAACCAGTTGCTCTATGCTTAATATGCCTTCGCGTACTAATTCCATGATAGCTACTAATGAAAACTGTATCATCGGCATACCCGATACGGCTTTCAATGCTCCCCCTTCCTTTTCTTTCAGTAAGTGAGGGGCATGGTCGGTACCTATTACATCTATCATATTGGTAGACAATGCTTTGCGTAAAGCATTCCGGTCTTCTGAAGTTTTGATGGACGGATTGCACTTGATACGTCCTTTCAATGTCTCATAATCTTTGTCATAGAAGTATAGATGTGACACGCAAGCTTCCGCCGTAATCTTTTTTTCACTCAGGGGTTTGTCTTCAAGCAAATCCAGTTCTTGTGCGGTGCTGATGTGCAGGATGTGCAGGCGGGCATTGTTTTCTTTTGCCAGCCGGATGGCCAGTGAGGAAGAATATGCACATGCTTCCGCACTACGTATCTGCGGATGGTATTTTATATCAGGATCTTCTCCATATTTTTCTTTGAAGGCTGTTGTATTGGCACTGATTATAGATTGTTCTTCACAATGTGCTGCAATCAGCATACCTGCATTGGCAAATACTTTTCTAAGTACTTCCATGCGGTCTACCAACATATTTCCCGTGCTGGCTCCCATAAATAATTTAACACCGCATACCCGGCTTTTATCTAGTGTGGGGAGTACATCCGCATTCGTATTGGTTGCTCCGAAATAGAATGAATAGTTTACGATGCTTTTGGTTGCCGCATCCGCAAACTTGGCATTCAAAGCTTCCAGGGTCGTAGTTTGCGGAGTGGTGTTGGGCATGTCCATAAAACTGGTGACGCCACCTGCCGCCGCCGCTGTGCTTTCAGTATGTATGTCGGCTTTATGAGTCAGTCCCGGGTCACGGAAGTGTACATGATCGTCTATTACTCCCGGCATCAGATAATAGCCTTTCGCATCTATTATTTCTCCACAAGGCTGGGAGGGAACTGTTTCTTCTGCCAGCACTTCAGCTATGACTTCATTCTCAATCACTATCGAACCGTGAAAAATCTTGCCTTCATTCACAATCCGTGCATTCTTTATCCATGTACGTTTCATACTGTTTTCTTTTGCGGGTATTTGCGGAACCAGCTACCCAGTTTTAATTGAATGACTCCTAATACAGCTTCACCGAAGATACTTCCGTTCATTTTTGAAGTACCTAATTCGCGATTGACAAAAATCACAGGAACTTCGGCTATCTTGAATCCGCACTTGTAAGCAGTGAACTTCATCTCAATCTGGAATGCATACCCTTTAAAACGGATGCCATCCAGACCGATTGTTTCCAAGACTTCACGGCGATAGCATTTAAATCCGGCGGTAGTATCATGTATGGGTAACCCTGTGATAATCCGTACATATTTGGAGGCGAAATAGGACATCAGCACACGCCCCATCGGCCAGTTCACTACATTCACACCACTGACATAGCGTGAACCGATAGCTACATCATAGCCTTCAACGGCACATTTGTTATACAGCCTTGGCAGGTCATTCGGATTATGACTGAAGTCAGCATCCATTTCAAATACAAAATCATATTGATGCTCTATCGCCCATTTGAATCCGGCAATGTAAGCAGTACCCAGTCCTAATTTACCTTTACGCTCAATCATGAAAAGACGGTCGGGGAATTCTGTTTGCAGTTTACAGACAATGGTTGCCGTGCCGTCTGGTGAGTTATCTTCAATAATCAATATGTGGAAGAACTTTTCCAGTCCGAATACAGCCCGGATAATGTTCTCTATATTTTCCTTTTCGTTATAGGTGGGTATAATAATAATACTATCGGATTTCTCCATACATTTTTTGTATTAGCTGAATAAATATCATACAAAAGTAACTATTATATTAACACTCCCGTCAGAATTTAATTTTATTAATTAAAAAAAGAGGATTACCCCTGCTTGGCGCACGGATAATCCCCCTATTTAACAGAATAGTTTAGAAATCTTTAGAATGCCACACCAAGGCGGAAACCGAAATTGTTTAATTTATCCATATCATAGTTAAATACGGTTCCCTTGTTGGTAGAGTAGCTGTAGAATGCTGCCAGATGGAAGCCGATACTGTTTGTCCAGGGGTAGATATTCACACCGACTTCTGGTGATACATAGAAACCCCAAGTGTTGTCTTTCACTTCGTAAATGTAAAAGTCACTGGACATTTTGGTATAGTTGGCACCCAGCTTCAATCCGATATAAGGTTGGCATGCACCGTCACTGAAGCGATAGTGTGTTGCGAAACCGAAAGGCAACTGAAATACGGAATGTTGCTGGTCGGTTGTCAGGGCTGCCGAGTTGCTGATTGGTAGTGTCTGACGTGAAATATACTCATTATTGGTATGATAATTGATAAAGGCACCGATTGACAAATCCGGCAGTATATAATATCCACCTTCGAAGTTCATACCCCAACCGCTTGCTTTGTTTGCAAAGTTATTGCTGATAGGAGCGTTGAACTGCCAGTCTACATTGAAATAGGTAAACGGAGTTACCTGTGCTTTTGCCGGCAGGGCAAAGGCTATGG
>ERZ779664.497-NODE-497-length-18840-cov-2.367155_pt1 | contig 18840 bp, 16 predicted proteins | sample MGYA00511478_ERZ779664 | MGnify/ENA primary metagenome ERZ779664 (study PRJEB29588, sample SAMEA2160437) | human gut metagenome | biome: human gut; feature: human-associated habitat; material: faeces | place: Denmark | collected 2008/2010 ...
GGCAGCGCATATCGAAGCGGTGTGGCACCTTGTAGGGACGGACTGCCAGAGCGGTAGGAAGCTGCGGATTCCAGCGTGTCAGCTCGAGGTGGAGCGGCAGTTTAGGCTGCTGGTATTTCGAAGGTTGGAGCGGCAGCAGGACGCATCGCCGGAGCAGCAGTTTGACCGGGGCAGGCAGGTTGGGCTTCAGACCGCAGAGCTTCCGCTCCCAGAGCATTCTAGCGAGCTGCATGTTCCGGGGATGGGTGTGGTGTCAGTGCGATACCTGCAGCGGGACGAGCCGACAGCAGGTGAAAAAAATACCGCAGCAGGCGAAAAAAATACTGCGGCAGGCGAGGAAAGCGGCGTTGCTGTTGGTGCTTTTTTAAAAAATATCCCTCAAAAAAAGTATACGAAATGGTTGGATTATGATAAAATAATACAATCTGTCGTATTTCGAACGCGCAGGAGCGGAGATTATCTGACAATCGATGATAATTTTTCAAAAAAAAGCTTAAAGAAATATATGATCGAAGAAAAAATTCCTGCAAATGAGCGGAACAGTATGATGGTGCTGGCAGACGGGAATCACATTATCTGGGTACCGGGCGGAAGAATCAGCACATACTATCGGGTAACGGAGCAGACGAGGGTGATTTTGGAAGTTACCTGTATGGAGAAGCAAGAATAGAACAGAAAAACCAAGGAGGATTTGGGCATGGCAGAAAGAGTTGAAGTGATGTTGTCGGAAGAAGAGGTAGACAGAAGGATTCAGGAGATTGGTGAGCAGATCAGTAAAGATTATGCCGGAAAACAGGTTCATCTGGTATGCGTATTAAAGGGCGGCAGCTTTTTCTTATGTGAACTGGCAAAGCGGATTACCGTTCCGGTATCCCTGGATTTCATGTCGGTATCCAGCTACGGCGGCGATACCAAATCAAGCGGAGTCATTAAGATCGTAAAGGACCTGGATGAGCCTCTGCGCGACAAGAATGTTATTGTTGTGGAGGATATCGTGGATTCCGGACGTACCCTGAGCTATCTGCTGGATATGTTAAAGGCACGCGGACCGAAGTCCATGGCGCTGTGCACGCTTCTGGATAAGCCGGATCGCCGTGTGATCGATGTAAAGGTAGATTATACCGGATTCCAGATTCCGGACGAATTTGTGGTAGGCTATGGTCTGGATTACGACCAGCGTTACCGCAACCTTCCGTACATCGGAGTGGTAAAATTTGATTGATGCAGGCTTTTAGCCGAAGGAGGATGCAGTGAACAAAAACGGCAGAGGAATGAATCTCGTCATTTCCCTTTTGCTTATTGTGCTCCTGGTTTTCTGGTTTTCGGGAATACTGCGCAGCATGGAGGATACCTGTACACAGGCGGAATTCAATCAGATGCTGGATGCCGGAGAAATATCGGGAGCTGTAGTAGTGCAGAACCGGGAAGTGCCGACCGGTTCCGTGGAGGTACATCTTACCTCGGGAGACGAAAAGGTGCTGGTGGTATCGGATGTCAATCCGGTGCTGGAGGAGCTGGAAACGGCAGGAGTCAAGACGATCGTGAGGGATGTGCCCGGCGATAATATATTTTTAACGTCCATCCTGCCTGCGCTGATCACTGTGGGCGGTGTGCTTCTGATCTTTATGATGATGAATGCACAGAATGCCCAGATGAATGGCGGCAATAAGATGATGAATTTCGGCAAAAGCCGTGCGCGGCTGAGCCTGGCAGGCGACAGCAAGGTTACATTAAAGGATGTTGCCGGACTGAAGGAAGAGAAGGAAGACCTGCAGGAGATCGTTGATTTTTTAAGAGATCCGGGCAAGTTTACAAAGGTCGGGGCGAGAATCCCCAAGGGTGTTTTGTTGGAGGGACCTCCCGGAACCGGTAAAACCCTTCTGGCAAAGGCGATTGCGGGCGAAGCAAACGTTCCGTTTTTCTCCATTTCCGGTTCTGATTTCGTGGAAATGTTCGTCGGTGTCGGTGCTTCCCGCGTTCGGGATTTGTTCGAAGAAGCGAAAAAAAATGCACCATGCATCGTGTTCATTGATGAAATCGACGCGGTGGCGAGACGGCGTGGAACCGGTATGGGCGGCGGTCATGATGAAAGAGAGCAGACGCTGAATCAGATGCTGGTAGAGATGGACGGTTTCGCTGCAAATGCAGGAATCATCGTAATGGCGGCGACAAACCGCGTAGATATCTTGGATCCGGCGATCCTGCGTCCAGGCCGATTTGATCGAAAGATCGCAGTCGGACTGCCGGATGTTGGAGGAAGAGAGGCGATCCTGCAGGTTCACGCGAAAAATAAACCCTTGGGTGATAACGTGGATTTAAAACAGATCGCTCAGACAACGGCAGGATTTACCGGAGCCGATCTGGAAAATCTGTTAAATGAGGCGGCAATTGTAGCAGCAAAGGATAACCGGTGCTTTATCAGTCAGGAGGATATCAAGACTGCTTTTGTAAAAGTAGGAATCGGAACAGAACGAAAGAGCCGTATTATTTCCGATAAAGAACGGAAGATCACAGCGTATCACGAATCCGGACATGCGATTTTGTTCCATGTGCTGCCGGATGTCGGACCGGTTTATTCGGTGTCGATCATTCCGACCGGCGCAGGTGCAGCAGGTTATACGATGCCGCTGCCGGAGCGTGACGATATGTTTATGACAAAGGGTCGCATGCTGCAGGAGATTATGGTATCCCTGGGCGGAAGAATCGCGGAAGAAATTATTTTTGATGATATTACCACCGGCGCATCCAGTGATATCAAAAAGGCGACACAGATTGCGAAAAAGATGGTAACACGGTACGGAATGTCTGAAAACGTAGGTGTGATCTGCTATGATGATGACGATGATGAAGTGTTCATCGGACGGGATCTGGCGCATGCAAAGGCCCACAGCGAGCTGGTGAGCGGGGAGATCGACAGAGAAATCCACCGGATTATCGACGAGTGTTATGCAAAGGCAAAGGCACTGATTCTGGAAAACAGTGATGTGCTGCATAAGAGCGCACAGCTGCTTCTGAAAAAGGAAAAGATCAGCCGCGCAGAATTTGAAGCGCTGTTTGAAAAGCAACCGGAAGATTTCTTCGCGTAAATGGTAAATAGTCACAAAAACAAAAACGAAAATTTGTGATATTTGTGAAAACGGAGAATATACAAAAAGGGGCGGGTCTGCTATTATACTCTTTGTAACCCCCCAATACATTATATATTTTTGCTATACCCCATAAGAAGAAATACCTTCTCTGAAAAGGACAGCTTAACGGCTGTCCTTTTATCATGCGGCAGAATATCCTTATGCTGCGATATAGCGCTGGAGCAGGATTTTGGCTTGCCATTCCGAAAACGGTAGTATAAAATGGGTCTGTAAAGGATAGGTAAAGAAAATCATGGAATTTAATCGTTTTTTCAGTGATCAGAAATATATGAATGAAATGCGCCCTGTTTTCAGTAAAAGGGCGCTTTATAGTGATACGACAGAAAATTATGTGACACCGCCGGAGCCTGCACCCTACAGCAGGGTAAAGATCGCATTCCGCACCAAGCGCAGCAATGTCGATCGCGTTTTTTTAGTCTGTAAAGGGCAGAAAAATCTGATGTTTAAGGCATCATCAGACGCGCAGTTTGATTATTATGAAGTAAAGCTGCAGTTGGATAATGAAAAGATCAGCTGGTATTTTGAAATTCAGGCAGGTGCGATCACCTGCTATTACGATTTTCGTGGTGTGGTAAAACGGCCGGATGAGCACTACAATTTCGTCCTGATTCCTGGCTTTGATACGCCGGACTGGGCGAAGGGTGCCGTGATGTATCAGATTTATGTGGATCGCTTCTGCAACGGGGATCCGACAAATGATGTCCTGACAAATGAATATCATTATATCGGCGCAAAATCACAGCATGTAGAGGACTGGTACCGGTATCCGTCCTCAATGGATGTGCGTGATTTTTATGGCGGAGATTTACAGGGCGTGTTGGATAAAATGGATTACCTGGAACAGCTCGGCGTGGAGGTTATTTATTTCAATCCGCTGTTCGTTTCGCCTTCCAACCATAAATATGACAGCCAGGATTATGACCATGTGGATCCGCACTGCGGAAAGATCGTAAAGGATGGCGGACGGCTTCTGGAGGACTGGGAAACAGATAATACCCACGCAGACCGTTATATCCTCAGAACCACAGACAGCGAAAATCTGGAAGCAAGTGACAGATTACTGATCCAGGTCATTGAGGAAGCCCATAAACGTGGAATACGGGTAATCCTGGACGGTGTATTCAATCATTGCGGTTCCTTCAATAAGTGGCTTGATCGGGAGCGGATTTATGAAAACAAGCCCGGCTATGAGAAGGGCGCGTATATTTCAGAAGACAGTCCATATCATGATTACTTCAGTTTCCATGACAATAACCGGTTTCCATATAATCCGACCTATGATGGATGGTGGGGTCACGACACGCTTCCCAAGCTGAATTATGAGGGATCCAGACAGCTTGAGGACTATATTTTGCAGGTCGCGAGAAAATGGGTATCTGCGCCCTTTCATGCAGATGGCTGGAGATTGGACGTTGCGGCAGATCTTGGACATTCCCCGGAGTATAACCACCGGTTCTGGGCAAAATTCCGGGATACGGTCAAGGAGGCCAATCCCCATGCATTGATTGTTGCGGAGCATTACGGAGATCCGTCTTCCTGGCTGCAGGGAGATCAGTGGGATACGGTTATGAACTATGACGCATTTATGGAGCCGGTCAGCTGGTTTTTAACAGGCATGGAGAAGCACAGCGATGATTATCGGCAGGATCTTCTGGGAAACGCGGACAGCTTTGTGGGCGCAATGGCATATCACGGAGCAAATATGGCGATGCCGTCCTGGTTAACTGCCATGAATGAGCTCTCCAACCATGACCATTCCAGATTTTTGACCAGAACAAACCGTCGTGTCGGCAGAACGAACAGTCTCGGCGCAGAGGCGGCAAATCATGATGTAAAAAAAGCAGTGCTTCTGGAGGCTGTTGTCATGCAGATGACATGGCCTGGCGCGCCTACGGTTTATTATGGCGACGAAGCGGGCGTCTGTGGCTTTACCGATCCGGATAACCGCCGTACCTATCCGTGGGGCAGAGAAGATAAAGAACTGATCAACTTTCATCGGGAGATCATCCGGATTCATCGTCAGAATAAGGAATTTAAGACAGGCTCCTTAAAATGTCTGACCCTGGACTATAATTTCCTGGCATATGGGCGATTTACAAAAAATAATCATTCGGTTGTTTTGATCAATAATAATGAAAATGAGATTACAAAAGAGCTTTCTGTCTGGGAGCTGGGGATCCCGCGGGACTGCACGCTGCAGCGGCTGATCCTGACCGGGGAAAGGGGCTATGACATCAATCCGATGGAGATAGAAGTTTCAGCAGGACGAATTACGGTGACGATGCCGAAGACATCCTCCATGATTTTGCAGTATCGGACAGAAGAGGAAGAAAAGCCGGTGAAGCCCAAAAACCGGCGCAGCTTCTGGGAATTTGGCTAAAAAGGGAATATTATGTTAAAACAGTATTTCGTAAAGACGGCACAAGACGCCAGATGATCATGCTGGCGTAAGGATAAGCACCCGGAATGAAATATCAGTTAGAAAATGCTATATAAAAAAAGCCCGATGATTCGCGGTCGCCCGAAAGAAAACTTTCAGGCGAAGCTGCCAACCGACGGGCTTTTTGCGTGCGTACATGGAATGTGGATACCGGTGTGTACGTGTATGTAACGTCGATCAGTCGATAATATTGTCCTCATCCAACGCGATCCACTCGTCGTGCAGACGGTTGCGGATGTCTTTTAAACGTTTGGAGGTATAGAACGTGAAGATAATATTTTCAATTCCGGCGAAGATCAGCGAAATGCCCATGACCTGAACGAACAGGCTGCCGCCCTTTGCAGGGTTGAAGGTCAGGAAAATGCCAAACAGCAAATAGACGATGGCAGAGAATAAAAGCAGTCCCCAGCCGGAGAGCTGATAGTGGCGGGCATCCATCGCGGTCTGGATTTTAAATACACTCTCTACGATTTCATAGATACCGACCAGCACCCAGGTAATGGAAAGTATAGCACCGGGATGGGTCAGAAACAAAATACCAAACAGCAGGGCGAAAAGTCCGAGTGCAAGATCGAACTGGAAGCCGATGTGGTAGCTGACGTTAAAGAAGTAGCCGACTATTTTGCTGACGCCGAAAACAACCATCAAAACACCGAGCAGGGTGCAGATAACGTTCATGGAAGTATTGGGCCAGATCAGCAGCACCGTGCCGAAAATGCCAAGCAGCAGGGAGCTGACCAGTGCAAACCATTTGGCACATTTGAAAGCATGCGTGGTTTCATCAACAATATGATTGGAATATCTCATGGTAAAAGTCCTCGATTCCTGCATATTTGCGGATGCGGACACTGTTTTCCGTTCCGTATAAGCTCAGTATAGAACGGCAGCAGGAAAAAAACACCGGTCAGATTTGGAAAAATGAGGAAAAAATGAGCTGCCAGGCAGAAGAAAGCATGGAAGCATACAGGTTCGGAAACATCACGGAGGAATTGGAAGCGTTTGGTGCTTTACAAATACAGCAAAAAGAGGTTATCATAGTAGGTAATAGGGGAAATAGGTATTTCGCGAATGGCACGGGTGAACTGAGAATGGAGAACACATGATCAAACTGGTGGCGACAGATATTGATGGAACATTGCTTCAGAGTGGAGAAAGGGAAGTACCGGAAGCAGTTTTTGTTCAGATCGACAGACTTTTGAAAAAAGGAATATTATTTGCGGCAGCGAGCGGCAGACAGTACAGCAATCTGAAAAATCTGTTTGCTCCGAAGGCGGAAGAGATGACGTTTCTGTGCGAAAACGGTGCGATTCTTTATCGAAAGGATCAGATTTTAAAGAAACGGCCGATGCCGCGCAGCCGAGCAGAAGCGCTTGCAAAGCAGATTCTTGCCAATGACGATATGGAAGTTCTGATTTCCGGAGCCAATACCAGTTATCTGATGCCAAAGCATGACGATTATATTTATCATATTCAGTATTTTTTGGGAAATCGTGTAGAAATTGTTCATAGCCTGGACGAAATTAAAGAGGACATGATAAAGGTATCAGCTTATTGCAGAAGCGGCGCGGCAAAATATGACAAGCCGTTCGGTGATCCGTGGAGAGGAGAGTTCTCAGCGGCGGTTGCAGGGGAAAAATGGCTGGATTTTATGCTGTCGGACAAAGGAACCGGGATGCGGGATCTTTGCAGTGTACTGGGGATTTCTCCGGAAGATGTGATCGCGATTGGGGATAACTATAACGATCTGCCGATGCTGGCAGAGGTCGGGCATCCGTGGATTATGAAAAATTCGGCACTCGATCAGGCGGGCTTTGGGCAAAGCCATGAATTTTTACGGGCGGAAAGTGTAGAAGAAATTTTGAAAAAGCTTTGAAAGGAAGGGTAACAGGATATGATGGTTTCAACGAGAGGACGATATGCGCTGCGCGTGATGATCGATCTGGCAGAGCATAATAATGGAAAATTTATTCCGCTGAAGGATATCGCGGAGCGGCAGGAAATTTCAGAAAAATATCTGGAAAGCATCGTGAAATCCTTAACGAAGGCAGACGTGCTGGAGGGCCTGCGCGGCAAAGGCGGAGGCTACCGGCTGACCAGACCGGCGGAGGAATACAATGTATATGAGATCCTGAAGCTCACGGAGGGCAGTATGGCTCCGGTGTCCTGTTTAGAGGACGCTGCAAGGGAATGTGAGCGAAGAGGAATGTGTGCGACGCTTCCGGTCTGGGAGGGGCTGGAAAAGGTTGTTCGGGAATATTTGTCGGGTATCACCATTCAGGAGCTGACCAAGCAATGGCAGCCCGGAGATAATTATGTAATTTGAATGACAAAACTGCTTTATTTTGCAAATATTTCACGGTTTGTACGTAGTAAGTAAAGGCAAAATGTGGTATACTATAAAACTGTAAAAAAGCGCTGTTTTATGAAAAAGAGCAAGTGCCGACAAAAGAACGGCATAGATTCGTGTATCGGCACAGGAAGGCCGGAATATGACGAAGGACGAGCGCAAAGAGCAGAAGCGCAAAGAAGCTTTCCGGAAATGGGCACGGCAGCATGCAAAGCTGCGCAGGAATCTGAGAAAGCATGGTGGGGACATTCTGCAGTCCGGCAACTTTAAAAGCACCAATAGCTTTATCCAGCACGGAAGCGTGTCCGTACACAGCCATTCGATCCGCGTGGCGGAATGCAGCTTAAAGCTGGAAAAATTTCTTGAAAAACTTGGCATCCACTGTCACGAACGGGATCTGGTCCGGGGCGCACTGCTCCACGACTACTTCCTCTATGACTGGCATGACAAGTATTCCCACGAAAAGCTGCACGGCTTTCACCATCCGAATGTTGCGCTGGAAAATGCGAGCCGGGAGTATCAGCTGACACCGCGGGAACGGGATATTATCCGGAAGCATATGTGGCCGCTGACCCTGTTCCACATCCCGCGCTGTCGGGAGGCATGGGTCGTGACGACTGCGGATAAATACTGCTCCTTGAAGGAGACGCTTCTGGAGCGCAAGGGGCGTAATAAGAACAGAAAGAAATCAGAAAACAATGACGCAGAGGACACTGGCTGAGAGTCTGGCAGCTTATGCAGACAGCGATTGCTATCCCTTTCATATGCCGGGACATAAACGTCGGCTTACAGAGATGCTGCCGGATTTTCCGGAGGCGTTGCAAAGGGCGGCGAGACTGGACATTACAGAGATCGACGGATTTGACAATCTGCACGATCCCGAAGGAATTTTGAAAGACGCGGAGGAAAAGGCGGCGGCGCTGTATGGTGCGGACAGTTGTTACTACAGTGTCAACGGAAGCACGGCAGGGCTTCTGACCGCAATTTCAGCAGCAGTGCCGGAGGGTGGAAAGCTGATTCTGGCCCCCCCCTGCCACAAGGCGGTTTACCATAGCATTTATCTGCGGCGGCTGACGCCGGTTTATCTGTATCCGGATATCGTGCCGGGGACATCCCTGGCAGGCACGCTGACAAAGGAACAGATCGAAGCTGCGCTGATTCAGAATCCGGACGCATCTGCAGTGCTTTTGACCTCTCCGACCTATGACGGAATCACGGCAGACATTGCGTCGATTGCAGAGACCGTTCACCGGTTCGGGAAGACTTTAATCGTAGATGCCGCCCACGGAGCACATTTCGGATTTCATCCGGGATTTCCCAAAAGTCCGGTCGCACTGGGGGCAGATCTGACGATCGTAAGCCTTCATAAGACGATGCCGTGCCTGACACAGACCGCACTCCTGTTGCAAAAAGGCAGCCGGGTCAGTACGGAACGGCTCCGGCTGTTTGAAGGAATTTATCAGACGAGCTCGCCCTCCTATCTGATGATGGCGGCGATGGATTCCTGTATGGACATGGTGAAAAAACATGGCGCAGGACTGTGGGACAGCTTTTTTACGGAAAGAGAACGTTTTCTGGAACGCTGCAGCAGTCTGAAACGGCTGCAGGTTTTGACGGACGGCACGAAATGGAGCCGGAAAATGACGTCAGAAACCGGTTTTTTGATGGATTCCGGCAAAATTTTATCAGAAACTTCAAAAACATGTTTGACCGGAAAGCGTTTTTACGATATTCTTTTAAAGCAATATCATTTGCAGATGGAAATGGCGGCCGGAAATTATGTGACCGCGATTATGACCTGTTGTGATACAGCGGACGGTTGGCAGCGTCTGTGGGACGCCCTGAAAGAGATCGATGATTTCTGTGTCGCCGCGGACGAGCCGGTGCAGGAAAACCGTAAGCTGCTTGCGTATCCGGTTTTAAAACAGCAGATCAGTCTGACGGATGCGCTGGATGCGCCAAAAGCGCAGGTGCCGTTTACAGAAGCGGCAGGACAGACAGCTGGTGCGTTTATCAATCTGTATCCGCCCGGAATTCCAATTGTGGCGCCCGGGGAACAGATCACGCAGGAAGCTGTCGATGTGATTACGCGTTACAGGCAAATGAATCTCCCGGTTCAGGGAGTCGATCATGATGCCATAACAATACTCAAATTATGCTAAAAGGAGATTTACAATGAGAAGAACCAAAATTATCTGCACAATTGGTCCGTCGTCTCAGGATGAAGACATGCTTCGTAAGATCATTCTGGCCGGCATGAACGTGGCGAGATTCAACTTTTCCCACGGCGACTATGAAGAGCATGGACTGAAGCTTGAAAGAACCAGAAAGATCAGCCGTGAGCTGAACCTTCCTGTTGCAGTACTGCTTGATACAAGAGGTCCTGAAATCCGTCTGCGCGACTTTGCAGAAGGCAAAGTAGAATTAAAGGCAGGCCAGAAGTTCACTCTGACCACCGAAGAGATCATGGGTACCGCAGAGCGCGCAACCATTACCTATAAGAACCTGCCTCAGGATGTTAAGCCTGGCGATTCCATCCTGCTGGATGACGGTCTGATCGGTCTGAAGGTTGAAGAAGTACAGGGCGACACAGAAATCGTCTGCACCGTTATGAACGACGGCCCTATCTCCAACCACAAGGGCGTTAACGTTCCCGGCGTAAAATTAAACCTGCCCTTCATCGATGAGAAGGATCACGCAGATATCGTTTACGCTTGCGAAAAGGGCTTTGATTTCATCGCAGCTTCCTTCGTAAGAAGCAAAGAAGACGTACTGCAGATCCGTGAGATCTTAAAGGAGCACAACTCCAAGATCCAGATCATCTCCAAGATCGAGAGCCTGCAGGGTATTCAGAACCTGGAAGAGATCATCGAAGTTTCCGACGGTATCATGGTAGCCCGTGGCGATATGGGTGTTGAGATCCCGATGGAAGAGGTTCCGATCATCCAGAAGAGAATCATCAAGCTGACAACTGCAGCTGGTAAGAACGTTATCACTGCTACACAGATGCTGGATTCCATGATGAAGCATCCCCGTCCGACCCGTGCAGAGGCAACCGACGTTGCAAACGCTATCTACGATGGCACAACCGGTATTATGCTTTCCGGTGAGACAGCAAACGGCGATTACCCGCTGGAAGCTGTTCAGACCATGGTTCGTATCGCAGAGCGCGCAGAAAAGGATATCGACTATGTAGGCCGTCTGCAGAAGACTGGTGCAAGACTTCCTCAGGAGCAGGATACAACCACTTCTATCTGCCACGCAACCTGCACCGTTGCTACTGACCTGAATGCAGCAGCAATCATCCCGGTATCCATGTCTGGCTTTACTTCCGGCATGGTAGCACGTTTCAAACCCAACTGCCCGATCATCGCATGCACAACCAGCCGTCTGGTATGGCGTCAGATGAACCTGCAGTGGGGCGTAACTCCTCTGCTGATCGCAGAAGAGAACACTGCAGAGGATCTGTTCCGTGAAGCAGTTAAGGCTGCAGAGAACGCAGGTCTGATCAAGAAGGGCGACAAGGTTGTCCTGACTGCAGGTATGCCTCTGGGTATCCCCGGCAGAACTAACATGCTGCGTGTTGTAGAGGTTTAATAGACAATAACATACTGCCGCACTGAAGAGGTTCAGCGCGGCAGTTCTGTTTTTACAGGAAGAAAAATTTCGGAGGAGGGGTTTTCTTTCTGTAAAAGCAGGACTGCTGCAGCTTACAGGTCCAAAGGTACAGACAAGACAGATGCAAAAATACGATACAGGGGGTACGGGTATGCAGAAAGCGAAGAAGTACGTCATGGCACTGGATCAGGGAACGACGAGTTCCCGTTGTATTTTGTTTGACAGGAGCGGAAAGGTATGCTCTGTTGCGCAGAAAGAGTTTGCACAGTATTATCCCCAGCCGGGCTGGGTAGAGCACAATCCAATGGAAATCTGGTCGTCCCAGCTTTCCGTAGCGGTCGAGGCGATGGGACAGATCGGCGCGGAGGCGGACGATATTGCGGCAATTGGCATTACGAATCAGCGTGAGACGACGATCTGTTTTTCGAAAAAGACCGGAAAACCGGTTTATCCGGCGATTGTATGGCAGTGCAGGCGGACAGCGGATAAGATCAACGCGCTCAAAAAGGACGGTTTTGATAAAGTGATCCGGGAACGGACGGGACTGATTCCGGACGCTTATTTTTCCGCAACGAAAATCTGCTGGATTCTGGAGCACGTGGAGGGCGCGCGCCAGATGGCAGAGGACGGAGAGCTTTTGTTCGGCACTGTGGACACCTGGCTGATGTGGAACCTGACCAAGGGACAGGTGTTTGCGACGGATTATACCAACGCATCCCGGACGATGCTGTTTGATATCCACAAACGGCAGTGGGATCCGGAAATTCTGGATTATTTTCAGATTCCGAAAAGCATGCTTCCGGAGGTTCTGCCGTCGAGCGGAATGTTTGGCGTGACGGAGGAATCCGTGATCGGCGGGGAAATTCCGATTGCAGGAGCTGCGGGTGACCAGCAGGCGGCGCTGTTCGGACAGTGCTGTTTTGATGCGGGCGAAGCCAAAAATACATATGGAACCGGCTGCTTCCTTTTGATGAATACGGGCGAAAAGCCGATTGAATCCCAAAACGGACTGCTGACGACGATCGCAGCGAGCGGCAAAGACGAAGTGCGTTATGCGCTGGAAGGAAGCGTTTTCGTGGCAGGCGCTGCGCTGCAGTGGCTGAGGGATGAGATGCGGATGTTAAAGAGTGCGCCGCAGTCGGAGGAATATGCGTCGGCAGTGGAGGATACCCAGGGCGTATATGTTGTGCCTGCATTCACCGGATTAGGTGCGCCTTACTGGAATCCGTATGCGCGCGGGATTGTGACCGGGCTGACGAGAGGAACTTCGAAGGAGCATTTTATCCGCGCCGTTTTGGAGTCGCTTGCCTATCAGGCGGAGGAAGTCATCGAAGCGATGGAAAAGGATTCTGGAATCGAGCTGAGGGCCCTGCGTGTGGACGGCGGTGCGAGCGCTAACAACTTTTTGATGCAGTTTCAGGCGGATATGCTGCAGAAGCATGTGCTGCGCCCGGAATGTATCGAGACGACCGCACTGGGAGCCGCTTATCTGGCGGGACTTGCGGTCGGCTTCTGGAAAGATAAGGACGATATCCGAAGCAACTGGGCACTGGAGCGTACCTTTGCACCGGTAATGGAGCCCAAAGACCGCGACAGACGTTTAAAGGGCTGGAAAAAGGCAGTCCGTGCGGCGCTGTATTTCGCCAATGACGAGGAAGAGTAAAAGAAGTAAGCTGTTATGGGAAAAATCTATTATATTATGGGAAAAAGCGCCTCCGGAAAAGATACGATTTACCGGAGATTGATGGAAGATAAAACGTTTGCGTTTCACACGCTGGTGCCGTATACGACAAGACCGATGCGGAGTACGGAAGTAAACGGCAGAGATTATTTTTTTACAGACGAAGCAGGGCTGTCCCGGCTGCAGGAGGCGGGCAGGGTAATCGAGCTGCGTTCGTATCAGACAGTGCATGGAATCTGGAATTATTTTACGGTAGACGACGGGCAGGTGGATCTGGCAAACGATAGCTATCTGTTGGTTGGGACGCTGGAATCCTACCGGAAAGTCCAGGCTTACTACGGTTTGGAACAGGTAATTCCGATTTATGTGGAGGTCGAGGACGGACTGAGACTGTCCCGTGCCGTTGAACGGGAACGGGCGCAGAGGGAGCCGAAGTATGCAGAGCTGTGCCGACGGTTCCTGGCGGATGAAGCGGATTTTTCCGAAGAAAAGCTTTCCAGCGCGGGAATTGTGAAAAGATTCCAAAACGACGATCTGGAACGCTGCCTGCAGGAGATTTTCAGGGAAATTACGAAATTGGAAGGAGATGAGTGACATGGCGGGATTTCAGGATATTATCGGGCAGGAACAGATCTGCGAGCATCTGCAAACTGCGCTGAAGCTTCAGAAAGTATCGCATGCCTATATTATCAACGGAGAACGCAATTCCGGTAAAAAATTTATCGCGCGGATTTTCGCCATGGCACTGCAGTGTACCGGAGAGGGGGAAAAGCCCTGTCAGGTTTGCCGTTCGTGCAGGCAGGCACTTTCGGAAAACCATCCGGATATTATCCGGATTACGCATGAAAAACCGAACAGCATCGGTGTAGAGGATATCCGTATGCAGGTCAATAACGATATGGGAATCAAGCCCTATCAGGGACCTTATAAGGTTTATTTGATTGAAGAGGCGGAAAAAATGACGGTTCAGGCGCAGAACGCGCTGTTAAAGACGCTGGAGGAGCCGCCGGAATACGGCGTGATTATTCTGATGACGTCGAGTCTCGAAGCGCTGCTTCCGACGATCCAGAGCCGGTGCGTGCTATTGAATATGCGTCCGGTACGTGATGAGCTGGTGCAGAAATACCTGATGGAGCAGCTGCAGGTGCCGGATTACCGGGCGAAGCTGTGTACGGCGTTTGCGCGTGGGAATATCGGACAGGCAAAGCTGCTTGCATCGAGCGAGGACTTTGACCGGGTGCGGGAAGAGGCGGTGACGCTGCTCAAATATATTAACGAGATGGAAATCACGGAGCTGGCAGCAGCAGTCCGCAAGATTACGGAGTATCAGCTCGACATGACGGATTATCTGGATATCATTTCCGTCTGGTACCGCGATGTACTGATGTTCAAGGCGATGAATGACGCAAATCACTTGATTTTCCGGGAAGAAATACAGTATATTAAAAGGGTGGCTGACAGAAGCTCCTATGAAGGATTGGAAAAAATTCTGGACGCCCTTGAAAAGGCAAAGGCGAGACTGCGTGCAAATGTCAGCTTCGAACTGACGATGGAGCTTTTGTTTTTGACGATTCAGGAGAATACCTGAACATGGAGGTAGATAGATTAGATGGTAAAGGTAATTGGCGTAAGATTTCGGACAGCGGGCAAGATCTACTATTTTGATCCGCTGAACTTTCAGGTAAAAAGAGGCGACCATGTCATTGTAGAGACTGCCAGAGGGGTAGAGTACGGTACGGTAGTCGGTTCCCCCAGGGAAGTTGAGGACGACAAGGTTGTACAGCCCTTAAAGCCGGTGCTGCGCGTGGCGACAGAGCGCGACGACGAGCAGGAAGCCGGAAATAAGGCAAAAGAAAAAGAAGCGTTTAAGATCTGTCAGGAAAAAATCCGCAAGCACGGTCTGGAAATGAAGCTGATCGATGCGGAATATACCTTTGACAACAATAAGGTTCTGTTCTATTTTACGGCGGACGGACGTGTGGATTTCCGCGAGCTGGTAAAAGACCTTGCAGGCGTTTTTAAAACGAGAATCGAGCTGCGCCAGATCGGCGTGCGCGACGAGACGAAGATTTTGGGCGGAATCGGCATCTGCGGCAGAGTGCTTTGCTGTCACAGCCATCTGTCCGAGTTTATTCCGGTTTCCATCAAGATGGCGAAGGAGCAGAACCTTTCCCTGAATCCGGGCAAAATTTCCGGCGTGTGCGGAAGACTGATGTGCTGTCTGAAGCATGAGCAGGACACTTACGAGTATCTGAATGAGAAGCTTCCGAATGTAGGAGATTTCGTCAGGACCATAGATGGCAACAAGGGCGAGGTCATGTCAGTGAACGTTCTCCGGCAGAAGGTTAAGATCGTGGTGACAGACAAGGATGACAACAAGGAAGTTATGGAGTATCCTGTGGCTGAACTCAAGTTCAAGCCTAAGAGAAGAAAGAATTCAGAGAGACTCAGCGCTGAGGAGTACAAGGCACTTGAGGCATTGGAGGACAAGGGTGGAAAGTCCAAATTTGACGATTAGACCGGAAGTGGTTATAAAATCCTGTGAGAGGATAGATGACCTGCAGTGCAAGGGTTATCAGATCATACAGAACAGCGGAATGTTCTGCTTTGGGATGGATGCTGTGCTGCTGGCAAACTATGTGAGATTTAAGCGCGGTGGCAGATATCTGGATCTCGGAACGGGAACAGGTATCATACCTATACTTCTTGCTGCAAAGGAGTATGGGGATGAAACTCTTACCAGAGATGAGAGACTTGCTGGTTTGAATGCCGATGATTATAGATCCTCACATGATTGTATTGCCGTAGATGGAGTTACTAATTCGGATGCAGGGGTGAATCAGCAGCCTGGCGGTAAAATGGCAGATGGAGCACGGTTTATAGGCATAGAGCTTCAGCCTGCATGTGCGGACATGGCGGCAAGGAGCGTGAGCCTCAATGGGCTTGACGGTTTAGTGCGAATAGATAACGGAGATATAAAGGAGGTCTCTTGTAACTACAAGAAGGCCTCCTTTGACATAGTGACCTCAAATCCGCCATACATAAAGGGCAGTCACGGTCTGGAGAATCCGGATGCACCTAAGAACATAGCGAGACATGAGGTACATGTGACATTGGATCAGGTGGTGGCGGCGGCAGAGTATGCCCTTAAACCCGGCGGAAGCTTCTATATGATACACAAGCCGTTCAGGCTTGCTGAGATATTTGAATGCCTGCATGAGCACAGGCTTGAGCCAAAGAGGATGCAGCTTGTACATCCATACATAGATAAGGAGCCGAACATGGTCATAGTGGAGGCCGTTAAGGGTGGCAACTCCATGATCAAGATTGATCCGCCTATGATAGTCTACAAAGCTCCGGGAGTGTACACGGAGCAGCTGCTTGCGACGTATGAAGGCACGGCAAAGCGGTAACAGGCAACGGCTGCAGCATGAAAGTGAAAAATGTTGTAAACACCCTAATGTACATATTACAGATAGTGAGGTTTATATATGGCAGGCAAATTATATCTGGTGGCAACACCCATAGGAAATCTTGAGGATATGACATATAGAGCCGTCAGGGTTCTTTCCGAGGTGGATGTGATAGCGGCGGAGGATACGAGGAACAGTATCAAGCTGCTCAATCATTTCGAGATCAAGACTCCCATGACGAGTTATCATGAATACAATAAATACGACAAGGCGAAGGTTCTCGTTGAGAAGATGCAGCAGGGACAAAGCGTTGCAGTTATCACTGATGCCGGAACTCCGGGTATATCTGATCCCGGGGAGGAGCTTGTGAGACAGGCTCTTGCCGCAGAGCTTGAGGTTACACCGGTGCCGGGGGCGTGTGCATGTATATCGGCGCTCATCAGCTCAGGACTTTCGACCAGAAGATTTGCATTTGAGGCGTTTCTGCCGTATGACAAGAAGGATAGAACAAGAGTGCTTGAGGAGATGAAGCGAGAGACGAGGACTATGGTGATGTATGAGGCTCCACACAAGCTGAAGAAGACTTTGGCGGAACTCATGGAGGCTCTCGGTGACAGGCATATAACACTTGCCAGAGAGATCACCAAGAAACATGAAACCATAGAGCCTATGATGCTCTCTCAGGCGATAGCTCGTTACGAGGGGGAAGATCCGAGAGGAGAATTCGTCATAGTGATAGAAGGGCTTGATGTGAAGAAGCTTGAGGAAGAGAAGAAGAGCTCGTTCGAGGCTATGTCCGTGGAGGAACATGTCCAGACGTACGTTGATCAGGGTATGTCCAAGAAGGATGCGATCAAGCAGGCAGCTGTAGACCGCGGAGTCCCTAAGAGGGATGTGTATAATGCGGTGATGAAATAGAAAACGGAGGTAGATTGGTGTCAGGTGCGGATAAACAAAAGATTATCTGTACCTGACACTTCTTGCTTAAAAATCTCCTTCATTTCAGATTTATCTCCATCATTTTATCAATAAATGATGGAGATAATAATAGACATGATGGAAATAACACTCCCCATATTCACACCTTATCTTTTGAATTGTAAAACATACTGGTTTCTTATTCTCTGTTCCGGTCTGACATCAACCAGATATAAGAATAATAAAAATATCCATTCCAATGGTTTCATTATAATATAAACAACATCTGCTCTAAGAGGATTTGTTATGAGTTTCGACAGTGGATAGCCGTATGTATCATATATGTGGCGAACCATCCTGTGAAAACTTGGAAATTTTATCTGAATCACTTCTTCAAATGCGTTGGCAATACATAATTGTCTGTTTACAATGATCGTTGCACCTCTCCTGCTTCCAAATCTAAGCGGTTTCACAACTTTTTTGTGCCCACCGGCGGCTACCGTACAAAGATAATGTCCTTCGTAATCTGATGGCGGTGGTGGTGTCTGCTTTGAAAATGTCCAATCTGCAGTATCTGTAAATGCCTTAATCGGAGCATCCAGTCCCTGACCAATTAGGACAAATATAATCTCGATAATTGCCACAACCAGAAACAGTGCAACAAAAATTACAAAGGTGTACCTGGATAAGCTGTTAATGATATCGTAAAATTTCTTGAAACGTATATTGTTATCCTGTGCTGCTGCTCTGTTTTTAAAGATTTCTACCTGTTGCAGCGTATGTCTCTGAATTGCTCTTGCAGATAACAGCAATATGTTGAAATGATAAACGTAAAATAACAATTCTAAGGGATCATCAATATTTTTAGATAACTGAACTGCAAATGTAATCTGCAATACATTAAGCAGGATAATAAAGGAAATGGCAGCCGCGGATACTAATGGCGGCAGTCGGTCGGTATTTATGTATAACAACAAAAAATATGCAGCAAATCCTAATAAAGCAACCCAGGAAATTCCCCAATACCCGGAAGAAATCACATAGTGAAATTGCATAGTATTAACCTGTTCATACCAGTCGCCTGCTGTATCATACGTTATCGCAAACAGCATCAGATATAACAGGCCGCCAACCAGAACAGTTACGGTTGAGATAAGCTTTTCCTTTTGGGGTTTGGCAGAAAAACAATTGTAAATATTCCAGACTGTTAAAGTTCCGGGTATAATAAATGCGACTATACCGAAAAATAAAAATATTAATATGTCGTTCAAATG
>ERZ779664.521-NODE-521-length-18237-cov-3.472445_pt1 | contig 18237 bp, 17 predicted proteins | sample MGYA00511478_ERZ779664 | MGnify/ENA primary metagenome ERZ779664 (study PRJEB29588, sample SAMEA2160437) | human gut metagenome | biome: human gut; feature: human-associated habitat; material: faeces | place: Denmark | collected 2008/2010 ...
TATATTCTGTTTGTTGAAGTAAATATAGCCAATATTCTGTTTCAGAACATTCCTTTTGAGAAATAGAGTATTTGTGTATAAAGTCAAGATGTGATTCTGCATAAATAGCTTCTCTAATATTAGCACCGATAGAAGTTCCACTACGTAATATCTGTTTTGATAGAATTGTTTCTTTCTTGCAATCTCTTAAATACTTATATAGATTAATTATTCGAATTGCAAATTTGGTAGACTTCTCTTTTAATAAATTTTCTTTCACGGCTACGGCTAATACCTAATACTTAATACCTCATACCTAAATCAATGCCTGCATGTTTTGCAGACACACCTTCAGCGAATCCATCCAGTACGGAATGCGGATACCGAAAGTCTCCTTGATCTTGGTCTTGTCCAATACGGAATAAGCCGGACGAATGACTGGACTGGGAAATTCATGGCTGTGGCAGGGCTGGATGTCACACTCCGTATGCCCCGACAAGGCAGCAATCACCTTCGTGAAGTCATACCACGAGCATACCCCTTCGTTGCTGAAGTGGTAGATACCGTTCTTGCTGTAGCCCTGCTGTGGCTGTTCCTGTACATAGTCTTCAAGCACAGTATGGATGGCCTGTGCCAGGTCGTAGGCATAAGTCGGCGTTCCTGCCTGGTCGAACACCACCTTCAACTGGGGCTTGGTAGCCGTCAGGTTCAGCATGGTTTTCACGAAGTTCCTGCCGAACTCACTGTACAGCCAGGCCGTGCGGAGAATCACGTAGTCACAGCCCGTAGCCAGTATATGCTGTTCCCCCTCCAGCTTGGTGCGTCCGTACACACCGGTCGGCGTACCCTTCTGGTCTTCCTTGCAAGGCGTGTTGTACGGATCTCCGCCGAACACGTAGTCCGTAGAGACATGCACCAACAGTCCGCCCACTTCCTTCATGGCCTGCGCCAGGTTACGGGGAGCATCAGCGTTCAGCACACGGCAGAAAGCCTCGTCACTCTCCGCCTTGTCCACGTTGGTATAGGCCGCACAGTTCACGATGCACTGCACGCCCCGTTCCCGTACGATACTGCGTACTGCTTCCAAATCAGTGATATCGAGCAGCGTCGTTTCCACGCCTTCCGCCTCCACCACATCCGTAAACACAAATGTATGTGAGGATGCCTTACTGACCAGCCTCATTTCATTGCCCAGCTGACCGTTAGCGCCAGTAATTAAAATATTCATAATACTGTATTAGTAAAGCTCAATATTAATATCAAATGGGCTGTCGAAATCTTTCAGTAAAGGATGTTTGGTATCCTTTTCACTGAGAATAGCCTTATCCATAGGAATATGCCAGTCAATTCCAAGGTCTCCGTCCAGAATACTTATCCCCCCATCCGCCTGTGGAGCATAAAAGTTGTCACATTTATACTGGAAGATAGCTTCATCACTCAATACGGCAAAACCGTGTGCAAAACCTCTTGGTACAAAGAACTGACGGTGATTATCTTCTGTAAGTTCTACTGCTACATGTTTTCCGTAAGTAGGCGAATTTTTTCGTATATCTACAGCTACATCAAGCACAGCACCTTTAATCACTCTTACAAGCTTGCTCTGAGTAAAAGGCGGACGCTGGAAATGCAGCCCGCGCATCACGCCATAGCTCGACATGCTCTCGTTGTCCTGTACAAACTGTATCTTGCCGACTTTCTCTTCAAACTCCCGTTGCGAGAACGATTCAAAGAAATACCCCCTCGCATCCTTGAAGATGCGTGGTTCGATGATTACCACGCCCTCTATATTGGTTTTGATTACGTCCATTTTTTTTAATTGATAATTGATAATTGAGAATTGAAAGTTGAAATTTAATTCTTCATTCTTCATTTTCAAAGGTTTGGCTTCCCCGTCCGTTCCACCTCGTCCACTACCTGTAGCAGGTACTGTCCATACTGGTTCTTCAGCATCGGCTTCGCCAGCTCGCGCATCTTGTCGGCCGTAATCCAGCCCTGACGGAACGCAATACCTTCCAGGCAGGCAACCTTCAAACCTTGACGTTTCTCAATCACCTCGATAAACGTCGACGCCTCGCTCAGCGAGTCATGCGTACCCGTGTCCAGCCAGGCAAAGCCGCGACCCAACGTCTGCACTTTCAGTTCTCCGTCTTGCAGGAACTCCTGATTCACGGTCGTAATCTCCAGTTCCCCGCGGGCCGACGGCTTGATGTGCTTTGCTACATCCACCACCTTGTTCGGGTAGAAGTACAGTCCCACCACGGCATAGTTCGATTTCGGATGCTGTGGCTTCTCCTCGATGGAGAGACAGTTTCCTTCGTTGTCAAACTCCGCCACGCCGTAGCGTTCCGGGTCGCTCACCCAGTAGCCGAATACCGTCGCCTTCTTCTCTTCTTCGGCCGTACGCACAGCTTCTTTCAGCATCGCGCTCAGTCCGTTGCCGTGGAAGATGTTATCTCCCAGCACCAGGCACGCAGAATCATCGCCGATGAAATCCGCTCCGATGATGAACGCCTGTGCCAGTCCGTCGGGACTGGGCTGTTCCGCATACTCAAAGTGTACACCGTAGTCCGAACCGTCGCCCAAAAGGCGTTTAAAGCCCGGCAGGTCGTAGGGAGTGGAGATAATGAGAATCTCGCGGATACCCGCCAACATCAGCACCGAGATGGGGTAATAAATCATCGGTTTGTCGAAGATGGGGAGCAACTGTTTGCTCACTCCCTTGGTGATGGGATACAGACGTGTACCGCTACCACCGGCTAATACGATGCCTTTCATATTATATCTATATTAATAAAAAGATTAATCTGTTTGATGATTGATACAAATACCTTTCAGATACCATTCATATAACTTGTGTACACCTTCGTCTATTTCCACTTTATGATGCCATCCCAAGTTATGAAGTTTCGTAACATCCGTCAATTTCTTCATTGTTCCGTCAGGTTTCGAAGCATCCCAGCGTATCTCTCCTTTGAATCCGATTTCCTTCTGAATAAGCACCGCTACATCGTGGATACTTATTTCTTTTCCTGTCCCTACATTGATGTGACAGTTTCGTATCTCACGTTCCCCCTCTTTATAGGTATCTTTAAAGTCTACATTCAGCAACACATGCACACTGGCATCTGCCATTTCCTCGCTCCACAGGAATTCACGCATGGGCTTACCGGTTCCCCACAAAATGACAGCTTCAGGAGTAATTCCAAACTTAGCCAGTTTATTCAGAATTTCTTCCTTACTGTTACTTCCTTTTACACCTTCTACCGGACGCAAGTCGATATCCTTTTTCACTGCCTCCCAATCCCCTTCATTCAGACATTTCGCCAAATGAATCTTACGAATCATGGCAGGCAATACATGGCTGTTCTCCAAATGAAAATTATCGTTTGGACCGTACAGATTGGTTGGCATTACGGCTATGTAGTTTGTCCCATATTGCAAGTTGAAGCTTTCACACATTTTCAATCCTGCAATTTTCGCTATCGCATACGGTTCATTGGTATATTCCAATGGGGACGTCAGCAGGCATTCCTCTTTCATCGGTTGAGGAACTTCCCGTGGATAAATACAGGTACTGCCCAGAAAAAGCAGCTTTTTTACTCCATGCCGAAAACTCTCTCCAATCACATTCTGCTGTATTTGCAGATTTTGGTAAATAAAGTCAGCCCGGTATTGGAGATTTGCCATGATACCACCCACATGGGCAGCAGCCAGAACCACTGCTTCCGGCTGTTCTTCATCAAAAAACTTCTTTACGGCCACCCCATCCAGCAGATCCAGTTCTTGATGGCTGCGTCCCACCAAGTTCGTATATCCCCGCTGTTGCAGGTTATTCCAAATAGCCGAGCCAACCAGTCCCCGGTGTCCGGCTACATATATCTTTGCGTTCTTTTCCATTTACTTCACGATTCCCTTTTCCAGATATTCAGCCAAATTCGTCCTCATCACGCTGGCCACATGGTCAGCAGCCACCTTCTGCATATCGTGTGCCACCATGATTCTCACCAGTTCCTCAAAAGATGTTTTCTGCGGATTCCATCCTAATTCCTTTTTGGCTTTCGTCGGGTCACCCCATAAGTTTACGACGTCTGTCGGGCGATAGAAATCCTCACTTACTTCTACCAGACATTTGCCGGTAGCTTTGTCATATCCCTTTTCATCGATTCCTTCCCCTTTAAACTCCAATTCGATACCTGCATACTTGAAAGCCAGATAGCAGAATTCTCTAACCGAATGCTGTACCCCCGTAGCTATCACGAAGTCCTCCGGTTTCTCCTGTTGCAGGATCAGCCACATACATTCCACGTAATCCTTGGCATAGCCCCAGTCACGAAGCGAAGAAAGATTACCAAGATACAACTTTTCCTGCTTTCCTTGTGCGATGCGGGCAGCAGCCAGCGTGATCTTGCGTGTCACGAAAGTTTCCCCTCTTCGTTCACTTTCATGGTTGAAAAGGATTCCCGAGCAACAATACATATTGTACGCTTCACGATATTCTTTCACGATCCAATATCCATACAATTTTGCCACCGCATACGGACTATACGGATGGAACGGTGTATTTTCGTTTTGCGGCACTTCTTCCACCTTACCATATAGTTCCGAAGTCGAAGCCTGATAGATACGGCAAGTTTCTGTCAGCCCACAGAGTCTGACAGCCTCCAGTACACGGAGTACCCCCGTAGCATCTACGTTTGCCGTAAACTCCGGCGAGTCGAAGCTTACCTGTACATGGCTCTGTGCTGCCAAATTATATACTTCGGTAGGTCTTATTTTACTTACTACTTGCAGAATACTCATTGAATCCCCCAAATCTGCGTAATGCAGATGAAAATGAGGTGTTCCCTCCAAGTGAGCAATCCTTTCCCGATAGTCCACCGACGAACGTCGGATAGTACCATGTACTTCGTATCCTTTCTCCAATAAAAATTCGGCTAAATAAGAACCGTCCTGTCCGGTAATACCGGTAATCAATGCTATTTTACTCATTTCTTGTTTTTAAAGAACTCGGTAATTTTGTATAAATATCGTAGGGAAAAAATGAAACGATTTATTTTTATTCCATTTTCTTGAAAAGACCGTAATTGTTCATTTCGCCCCTTTATTCTACTTTTTAGTCCATTAGTGCTGGCTCCTCCTGTTCTCATAGTGACCATATCCAATGGAATATATTTTGTATTGATTTTATTTACGTAAATAAAGCGAATCAATAAGTCAAAATCAGCAGCTATTTTGTAATCCGTTTTATAATAACCATATTTTTCGAAACATTCTTTTCGACAATAGAAAGAAGGATGGGCGGGAACAATTCCCAATTTAATTAAATTCCTTTTAAAAATCTTTGAAGAATAGTAACGAACGCATTTCTGTAAATTATCAGCTTTTACAAAATGAATATCTCCATATATGGCATCAATCTCATTTGTAAATCCAGCTGCTACTTTCTCTAATACACCATTGGATGTAAAAAAATCATCAGAATTTAAAATACCCACTACATCTCCGGTTGCCATACGGATACCTTTATTCATGGCATCGTACAATCCACAGTCTTTTTCACTAATCCACTTCATCCTTCCAGAGAACTGCGGTTCATATTCACGAATAATGTCTACTGTTTTATCTTTCGACAAACCATCTACCACAATATATTCAACATCTTCATAGGTTTGTACTAAAACGGAATTAATAGTATCACGAAGAGTTTTTTCACTATTATAAGTGACGGTAATTAATGAAATTTTCATTTCCCAAGATATCTTTTGGCTAAACAAATTAGTATATCAATCCTGTATAAAATTTTATACTTTAAGCTAAATTTACTTTTCTCTGCTGTTGGCGAAACATTCCCACCATGCCTTCTATACTTTATAAGTTTATCTGGGATAAATGTTGTTTTATAAAATAGAGCTCCACACAATCCTAACCAGATGTCATGCATCGCAATACTCTTCGGAAATGGTAAAGCCTTAGTAAGTACTTCTTTTCTAAAAGCCATGCAACATCCGAGATAATTATTTCTAAATAAGTTCCATATAATACCAGGAACTGGTTTTCTCACAAAAAAGGAATTACGAATAATTTCACAATCTTTATTGACAACATAACAATCAGAAACGACCAATGAATATTGCTTTAAAGCTTCCATCATCCTTTCCACTTTATTTTCCAACCATACATCGTCTTGATCTGAGAGGAATATATAATCACCTTTTGCGTATTTTAAAGCATTTTCGAAATTTGATATAGGGGAATGAAAGTTACAACCTGAAAAGATCTTTATTCTATGATCGTTAAACGACCGAATAATAGATAATGTATCATCTGTAGAAGAATCGTCTGAAATAATAATTTCATCATTTTTTGATAATTGAGGTAAAATGCTATCAATCTGTTCTTTAATGTATTTCTCACCATTATAGGTGGCCATGCAAATAGAGATCATTCTTCTTTTTTCGTTTTTAATATTTCTTCATAAACTTGATATGTTTGTTTTGCAACATTTGACCAAGAAAATTTAGAATTGTCAATAATGGTGCTTTTCTTTTCTTGATAAGCTTTTAATAGAATTTCTTTTATTTCTGTAATCTTCAACGGGTTTACCGAATAAGATGCATTTGGGAAATAAGTGTCCTTAGGTAGGAATTCTTTACTTGAAATTACTATGGGACATCCCTCTGACGCTGCTTCTAAGCTAACAAGTCCAGGCGATTCTCTTAAAGAAAGAAGGACGTGTATGGCTGCATAGTGATAAAATGAAGATATTTCGTGATGGGGGATTTTATTGAAGAAATAAACATTTCCCCTTTGCTTAGCTAAATTGTGCAATTTATTAGCATATTTCTTATCACTTGTTTGCCCTATAAATACAATTGGAATTTGTGGTTGGTCTTTAAGTGCATAAAGTAAATTTAACTGGTTCTTTATATACTCAATTCGACCGACCTGTAAGACATAATTTTCTGGAATATTGTATTTTGAGAAAAAATCATTATGAGACAATATTTCATTGTTTTGAAATTCTGTTCCATTATAAATAACCCGAATTTTATCTTCTTTTTTTAATCCTGCAAATTGAAGAAGTAATTTGCCCTCTTCTATAGAATTAGGAAGTATATAATCGGAATAATTTATAAATTTGCGTACATAATTTCTGAACTCATGTGATACTCCAATTGGTTTCTTTAAGAAAGAAGTTATGTTTTGATACAAAAATCTATAAAAACAAACTGTTTTAAATGATATATGTGTAGGATAGCCTAATAGCAAATAGTGTAGCGGAGGAATCGCGTAAGAATAATCCCAATAGATACATGATGAGACAATAGGAATTCCTAGATTATGTGCTTTCTCCATAAAACCGTTCGTTATCTCATAAGTTGCAAAGTTAAACACATGTATAATATCAAAATTCTCTGTCAGTTCATGAGGATTTGTTATAATAGAAATCTGTAGTCCGTATAAATTTTCCAACCATTCTTTGGTTTTTAGCATTTGTATAGCATCGCCCCCTATAGGATTGTTATAAGACGGACGATTACAAAAAGCGATATTAATTTGCTTCATAAGGTGAATTTTGTATATTGTAATTACTGCGAAAAGAATAAGTAGGTGGATTCTCTATGAATTCCAAATAGTTAGTATATGGAATATAGCGATAATCAAAAGATGTATTTGTATAAACTTTAATCATGCCCCAAAAGAAGAAAATCATAAATAATAATTTTTTTTGAAGAGACATAGATGGTAACCGAATATCTCGGAAAATGATTTCAATTGAGATTATGAAAAAGGGCATAGTATAAAACATAAACCGTTGAATTATTTTCATTGACACCCCGAATGGGTATATCATAAAAAATAGCATTGTCAAGTTAAAAATATAGTGCCCATAAATAGAGCTGTTTTCTATTATCTTACGATAATATAAAATGATACAAAAACATGCAATTCGATAAATTGTCCCTAAATTAGCAGATGTCGACCAAAATTCTTCTTTTATAAAATAACTTCTCACACGTTCTCCTAAATAACCGTCGATACCTAATATAGGTAATAAAATATAATCTGTTATCAAGTCTAGTCTATATGCCAATATATTTGAAATAAGGAATAATATTACATAATATCTATTCTTTAAGTCAATTTTGGCACACATATATACTATTACCAAAAACCAAGCACTAGAATGTAACAGACTAAGAAAGAATGTCAAAAGAAAAAACAAAAAAGTTTTTCTTTCTAACAAAAGCCTTATCCCCCAAAAGAAACCTCCAGCTGCTAAAAGATTTCTAAATGGGCAATCTATAAAAAGATAAAAACCCATATCTGGAAGGAATAAAAACCAAAAAAGGAATAGATCTTGTTTAAAATAACGTATAAAATAGCATAATGATAAAAATACTAGGGATTTTAGAAATATGTGAAAATGCCAAAAATCAATACCTAAAGAATGGACATATGCTTGTAAATAACTATATCCTATTTCAAATTGTTCGTCATTTGCTGTAGCTATACGAGAATGATTATAAGCATATTCATAACTTCTCCAGTCAGTACCACACATATATCCGCCGCATAAAAAAATTAAAAGCCCCAATAAGATAAAGAACTTTAATCTTTTATCCTTCAAAAATATAGAAAAAAAACAGGCAAATATGCTACAATAATATATAAGCATACTTAAGGATTAAGGTCTCAATACTTTACAAATTCTCCTACAGGCCTGTCCATCCCCATAAGGGTTCACTGCTTTGCTCATCTTTTCATAATATCCATCGTTTTCCAATAGAGCCGATACTTCTGATACTATTATGTCATAGTTCGTGCCCACTAACTTCACTGTGCCAGCTTCCAATGCTTCCGGTCGTTCTGTAGTATCACGCATTACCAATACTGGTTTACCTAGTCCAGGAGCCTCTTCTTGAATTCCCCCACTATCTGTCAACACAATGGTAGATTTTTCCATCAAATAAATGAAACTTAGATATTCCAAAGGCTCTATAAAGAACATATTGCCCAAGTTGGACAGATCTTCGCCAAAGACCTCATGAATAGGTTCACGAACATTGGGATTCAAATGCATTGGATATACAAAATCTACATCGGGATATTTCTGTGTCAAATACTTAATGGCTGTACACATATTGATAAAACCGTCTCCAAAATTTTCTCTACGATGCCCGGTAATCAGTACAAGTTTCTTTTCTCCTACTAAACGATTGACATCATAACCTGCTTGTTTTAACAAGCTCTCCAATTCTGTATCTAGCTCCTTATTTTTCTTTATTTTATCCACAACCATGTAGAGAGCATCAATCACAGTATTACCAGTCACATAAATTTTTTCTTCTTCCACACCTTCAGTCAATAAATTCTGTTTACTTAACGGCGTAGGTGCAAAATGATGATTGGCAATACGTCCAGTTATTTGGCGGTTCATTTCTTCTGGCCACGGACTGTAGATATTATGTGTACGTAATCCTGCTTCTACATGCCCCACAGGTATCTGTTGATAAAAAGAGGCTAGTGCTGCTGCGGTAGAAGTAGTCGTATCACCGTGTACCAATACCACATCTGGCTGCGTTTCTTTCAAAATATCACGCATACCTAATAACACACGGGATGTTATATCATATAAATCCTGCCCTTGTTTCATAATATTTAAATCAAAGTCAGGAACTATCTCAAAAATGCGTAACACTTGATCTAACATTTCACGATGCTGACCAGTTACACATACAATTGTTTTGAACTCATCCGGATATTTTTGGAATTCCTTTACTAACGGAGCCATTTTTATGGCTTCTGGTCGAGTGCCAAAAACTAGCATTACTTTTTTCATTTCAATATCTTATTAAAATCAAACTTTCTTATTTCTTCAAATTTAGAGGCCCAATTCCAATTTTTTAATTTTTCTATAATAAGTGGAATATTTTCAAAGTCAGTAAGTGAAACCACAGTTTCTTTAGAATCGTAAATAAATTCAGCCATGCCTTTCGCTTTTTCACTATAAGAGAGGAACAACGTTGGTATGGACATTGTAATAGCATTAATAGCACAATGCATGCGAGCTGCAATTACATAATCACACTGTCCAATGTAAGATTTCAATCCAACAAATCCAGGATCACTATCTACTAATTGTATATTGGAGTAGTGCTGTGTTTTAACTTTATCATAAATTGCTTGCATATAAATTAGATCGTTGTCTTGTGGATTTGAACTTAATACATGGGGTAACAATATAATATCGCATTGCATTTGTTCTATTAAATTAATTATCGCTTCTGACTGTCGTTGTATAGCGACACTAAGATCTCTATATTTATACAATGCAGACAAGGGACTTAAATTTATACCGATTGTCAGTCTTTTATTTATTTTCTGATTCGTATCTATTATCGGACATTCTACAAAAAAAGCCGGATCTGGTGCTAAACATACATTTTTTTGAATACCCAAATGTTGTAAATAGTTAACAGTGTTTTTTTCTCTTGCAACTATCAAATCTATTTGAGGCAAATGTTTTTTAAAAAAACTCAATGCTTTGAGATTTTTCTCAAATTTCCCCACAGAAGCTCCCCAGAGAATATATTTTAGTCCTCTGTTTTGACATTTACGTAAAAAGACTGGCAGTTCCGCATTATGTTTTCCATTTGGAGATAGTGTGTAGATATCTCCCCCTATCGAGAAAATAGTATCAAAGTCTTGAAACCAATCCATTTTATCATATGGTACAACATAATAGATTCCAAAATATGATAAACATTTTTTTAATATATTTTTAATGGTCCAACGTTTTTTTTTCGGACGTGGTAGTATTTCTACATCACATCCCGAAAGGCGTTTTATATCATCTTCATAATTATATGAAGCATAATATATCTTTATAGAATTATCTATTCTTTTTAAAATATTCACTGTACCTCTCACAATGGCTTCACAACCGTAATTGTAAACCCCTTCAATACCGATGAGTAATATATTTTTCATATTCTATTTTTCTTAGTAATGATTTTACTTTTTACTAATAAATTAATTTTCTTTCTTGTTCCTCTATCTAGTCCGAAAAAAAATACAGATAATGCTACAATAGTTACGATAAAAAGTATACATAGAGTAAACTCTCCCAAATTCAATAAATTAATATTTATATTATATATAAATAAAACAGGCAAAGGCAAGGCAATTAAGGTAACCTTTAAACATGATTTAAACACACATGATATTTCGTGCCATTTATAATTTACAAACTTTATTAATAGGATAGGTTTTACTATCAATCCCAAGATTACATATAGGATAAGATTGGCCCATGACAAGATCAAAGGAGAATATCCTAGTTTGAATAAAACGTAAATCAATGGAAATTGTAAAAACATTAAAGTCGGTGAAATAAGCGCATTCTCACGTAAGCATCCTTTGGCATATAAAGCTGTATAAAACGATGTATCAAAAACTTGAAATAAGCTCTGTATAATTATGATTTGTACAAAGACAACCGTATATTCAGGTACAACACCTAACCAAAATGTCAATAATGGTTCTGCTAACAAATAAATCGGTAAACAAATGAGTAGTGTAAGGTAATAGGAATATTTTGTAGATGATAATAATAGCTGTTTTGAACCATTGTAATCCTCAATGGCGTACTTCTTTACTATCTGAGGATTAACTGCTGCACGAAAGTTTGTAATAAGCTGTGTGGCAGCCATATTAACCTGAATGGAAATAGCACGAGCTGTAACCACTGCGGGTGAAAAAAAAATGTTTAATAACATCAAGATACCTTGACTGTTCAATGCAATAGCACCATTAGCAAACAAACTCCAGGCAGAAAAGCTTGCTATAGGTTTTAAAATTTGTCTATCTATAGAAAGTCGGAATACGGTTTCTACAAAATGCCGTTGACAATAAAAGCGATAAAAAAGCATCAAAGATACTTGTACAATAAACAATAACGTTGCATACAATTTAAGTTTATCATAGGAACCTATATCAAGCAAATATAAAATAGCAAGTTTGGATAAAACTTCTACAATGCCAATATAAGCAAATACAGCCATTCGCTCATGTGAAATGATAGAGGCATTATAAGGAACTTGAGTTAGTGAAAAAACTGCCGTTAATATGGATACATGAAATACATATATGGCAGCATCCATTCTATCGAGAGGTATGAGTAACTTATTATACAAAAACCATAAGCCTGCCGTTTCTGCTATAAGTACAATAATTGCAGCAATAATGATATGTATTGTTAACGTAGTGGAGAAAGTCCTTTGTAACCTATCTTTATCGTTACGTCCTAACTCATAAGTAAGGAAGCGGGAAGACCCGCTGCTCAATGCGCTATTGATAAAAGAAAGCAAACCTACAATTCCACCTACTGTTTGATATATGCCGTAATCATCTATTCCAAGTTTTTGTAATATCACACGTGATGTAAATAATGCGACCAGCATTACAAACAGCATGCGGATATACAGAAATATTGTATTTTTAGCAATGGTTTTATTTGAAGAAAGCATATATTATCAAGGTTTAAATAGAGTCTTTATGGTTTTTTTGATAATCTTAAAGGTAAACGATAATATTCTCATATCTAAACGGTCATCATGAAATGCTTTATAATATACTAATTTATCTTGAATTCGTGCATTATGCAGATAATCAATAAACTGTAAATTCATGTTACTTGTATCAATATGATTCTTCTTGCACCATTTTTTTATCACCCTATCGGTCTCTCCTTCAAATTTCCAATCTATACCTTGTTGATAATTATTGTTTAAATAAGCATTATAGGTCTTTAAAATACCTTCTTTCAAGAAAATGTTTTGTCGAAAATTAGGAACAAGCTTCTTTATTTTTTCATTGCTATTTAGTGTGTCTATTGAACGTCCTCCCAATATTTCACCCGCAATATGCGGTAATTGGTTTGCATAAAAAGTATTATCAATATCAACAATCTTAGGTTGCTTTTTTATGATATTTGCCAGCTCGTCCAAAACCTCATTAAAAGATGGTGTTTCATCTCCACAAATATTAAAGGCTTCATTATATGCATCAGTTTTTCCAATCAGTCCTACGACTCCGATAGCAAAGTCCTCGACTCGCATCATGTTTGCTCTATTCTTTCCGCCGTTCCATCTTATTAAAGGCTTTCCATTCATTATTCTAGCCACTAAAGTCCAATGATATCCATACATTGGAACAATTCCATAGGGTATACGTGTGTCTCCATAAGTAACACAAGGACGTACAATAGTATAATGAACATCCGTATTAGCTGCTAGTGAAATTAAATGTTCTTCACTTTTCCATTTATTCACACTATAATCCCATATAGGAAGTACTTTGGGGGCATCTTCTTTACAAATTCCTCCTAAAGCTGTGTTGTATACGGCACATGAAGAGATAAAAAAATATTGCTTGGTGTATTGAGAATAAAAATTGAAACTTTTTTCTGTATCTTTGGCTGAACAGCATAAATAATCCATGACTGCATCAAAAGTCCTATTCCCTAAAAAAGATTGAATTTTCTTTTTATCATCCTTATCTGCTATAAGCAATTCAACACTATCAGGTATTAAATGCTTTCGTTTTCCTCTATTTATCATTGTTACGTCAAACCCTTTTTTTATGGCTTCATTAACAACTGCGCTACTTAAGACGCCTGTACCGCCTATAATTAGAATATTCATAGTGTTTTTCTATTATAATTTTAATATTGTCCCTCCCCAACTCAATCCTACACCAAATCCTGTTATCATCACTTGCATACCAGCTGTTACAGTTCCATTCTCTAAACAGTCTTTTAAGCCTATCAATACAGTGGATGAAACAGTATTTCCTGTGTTTTCAAGGTTAATATAGAATTTATCCTTAGGCAATGTACAGACTTTACGTATAGTGTTCAACATAAATTTATTTGCCTGATGAAAAATATAATAATCCACATCCTCTTTTTGAATACCACTACGTTCAAGAAGTTGCTTCATCATAATAGGAACGGCCTCTAGCGTGAAGTTGAATATGGCTCCACCATTCATGTAAAGATAATCATCATACCACGTATGCTCTTCGTCATCCATTACAAATTTTCCTGTTTGCTCTTTATGACGCGCAGCACCGGTTTTGACAATCAAATTTTCTGCACCGTTACCATCTGTTCCTAATACAAATTCTCCAATCTCTGCAAAACCATCCGTGGAAATCAAGCATGCGGCAGCACCATCTCCAAATATAGAACGATTACTTTTATCCAAAGGATGTAGATATTTATTGTAAGTTTCAGCTGTAAGCAACAAGACATTATGGGCAATTCCAGCTGCAATCAATCCCTTGGCCACTGCTAAACCGTAAATACAGCCTGAGCATCCCAAGTTATAATCAAAAGCACCAATACTTGTACGCAATCCTAACTTATGTTGAAGAATACATGAAGTAGAAGGAAGAAAATAATCAGGACTCTGTGTACATAATAGTAAAAAATCTACGCTTTTAGGGTCGATATTATTCTCTTCAAATAATCGTTTAGCGGCTTTCTCTGCTAAATCGCCTGCTGTCTCATATGGCGCTGAAATATGACGAGATTGCACACCGACTTTGGCTGCAACCTTATCAACACTCCATTCCGGAAATTCTCTTAATAATTCTTCGTTACTTACTACCTGTTCAGGTAGATAGTAAGACAAGGCTTTTATATATACACTTTTCATAACATTTATAATTTACTCTCCCCTCCCGTCAAATCGATGCAACTACCTGTCATCCAAGAAGATGCGTCTGATAGGAGATATATAGCTAAGTTCGCCACATCATCAGGTTCACCATATCGTTTAAGGGGATACTTTAACTGTTCTTGTTCCAAATCTTCTTTTGTCAAACCACCTTTCAATATTAAGTCTGTCCATACCATAGCAGGACAAATACAGTTTACTCTTATCAATCGAGGAGCCAATTCTAATGCCAAGCACTTAGCATAAGAGATGATAGCTCCTTTAGAAGCACTATACAAAGCATTACCTATGCTAGGTGAATCAGCTGCCCGTGAAGCCAAAAAAACAATAGATGACTTTTTATTTATCTTTTTATTTTGAAGAAGAGATGATTGTAACAAAACTGCAGCTTTAAAGTTTACTCCCATAACTTCGTCAACATCTTCTGCATTCAACATCTTACACGGTTTGCGAAAGCCTATACCTGCGCAATGTACTATTCCATCTAAAACTGGTAAATTCTGTACTAACGATGTGATCTCATTCTCCGATGACAAATCAGCGACTATACATGTATGGCCCTCTCCTTTCAATAATTGAAAGGTATCATTAATGCGCTCAACATTGCGACCTGTAATTTGTACCATAGCCCCCATTTTGGAACAAGTAATTGCTATGGCACGACCTATACCAGCCGATGCACCTGTTACTAAAATCCGCTTGCCGCTGAGGGTAAAAGGATTAAAATCTAGCATTTTATTTCTCGGATACTAAATTGAATAAATCTTCTACAGTGTCACATGATCGGATTTCTTTACCTGTAATAACTTTGTTGTATTCCGTCTTTACAAAAGCTATAATGGACATGGCAGTCAAAGAACTCCATTCATCCAGTTCCTGAAAATAAGTATCCGACTTAATTTCAGAAGTATCTGTTTCGTCAAACTGGTTTGCAAACTTTTCAATAAAATCATTTAATTCCATAATATAAACAGTTTTTGATATTAATATTTCCATAATACATCTTCATCCACTACAACCGCAGGGTTTCCTGAGACCACAGAATTAGCAGGTACATTAGAAGTGACAAAAGCATTCGCACCAATAATTGCACCGTCTCCAATCTTTACTCCAGGCATTATAGTACATCCTTCACATAACCATACTTTATCACCAATGATGACAGGACGGGAATTTCTATATCCATGCCGATTGATATAATGATTACCATTATTGTCTCGTATAGTCACATGTCGCCCAATTTGTACATCTCTACCTATAACAATTTTTTCCATACATATGATTGTAGTAGCTATATTGGTGCCTGTTCCCCCTTTAAATTCCAGTACTCCACCTGGAAACACCTCAATATCGGCACCATATCCAATACTAACATTCCCAGATATAATTAATTTTCCACCTTTATCTACCAATAATCGGGTTTCCAAACGAGAGGATGGGAATTTTTTCCATCCCAATATCATGCGACCGTTCTTTTCTATAATAGCTCCTTTCCGTATTCTAAGGATTGAATATTGCATGGGAAAAATGAAATAGCCACGCAGTATATCACGTAAACTATTTCTATAGAAGAATTTACAAATACAGACTGGAGAAAAACGAGCATTTATAAACAATTGTCCAAATCCAAGCATTTTTTTTATATATTGTTTAATACGCCCTTTTACAGATTGCTGCTTTATATATTTTTTTGCTATTTGCAGAAAGGACATTTTATCCAAATCCTCAAAGAATTGTTTTCTGTCAACCATAGCAGGAGGTATTGATTTATTTAGTGCCATATTCCCAGCCTCAATAGATGAAAATGGCACTTCATGGTAATTAATTCTAGCTTTGACCCTTTCAAAAAAGCTTTTCCCTTTTTGAGAATTAATCATTACCAAGGAGGTTCCTAAATCTTTATCCAAAGTTTTATCAATCTGTTCGATTTTCCAAAAATCAGCTAAAGTGATATCTGCCATTCGTGGATAGCCTTTAAACTTGCAATCATAGCATGAGGGACGAGCATATACATGGGTCTGCAAATAGCCTTTAGTAAAATTACTTTGTGAGCCTGTTTCATAATATGCTTTCCCATTGTCCAAGATGACTTTTTGTGTAAGATTTCTCCAACCGTATTCTTTTGACTTGGCTTTACAATAAACTACTTTATGTCCATAACGTTCTTCAAATGAATCCAAGTATTTACGCCAAACCTTTGGCGAATTTACCCCCAAACATATAAAATCAGCAATAATTAGATTCTCATAATCCTTCCGTAAGAAAGCACGCAAAGCAGCCATTTGACAGGGAGTTCCACAAACTAAAACTCTTTCACCATCCTTAAGAAGGCCTTTCACTTTAGAATAAAATCCTTCCAAATTACTTTGTAGATATTTTGAACTTCGAAGTTTAGGAAGATCATTTTTGTCATTAGAAATATAATGTTTAACGGAAAAATCTTCGTTAAAAACAGCTCCTCCTACATAACCTTTATCACGATACATGATATCAGCTAATGCAGAGAATAATCCTCCAGAAGTACTATCAAAAACTACCTCCAAATTTTTATGTTCAGCTGCATAACAAATCGAATGCTCTAAATCATTTTTCTTTAAATTAGCAGCATTTATTATAGGACAAACTTTTTCACATAATCCACAATCTACACATTTCTCTACATTAACAACCGGATACCAAAAGCCTTCAATATCCTTTTTAAAAGTAATGGCACCATGCGTACAAATATCTCCACAAGCATTACAGCCACAACAATCTTCTTTCTTATCAATTTTAATCATAATAATTAACTGTTATAATGAGTGACTCACTACTTTTATATTTTAAAAGAATCCTTTACTAAAACTAGTGAATTAATTGTTATAGTTGGTATCGTTAAATCAGTTAATCTATATTTATTAAACTAGACTAAACTAGTGGTCAATAATTCATAAGTTAATGAGGCGCAACTAAACGAAAATGTTTAGATTGCACTTCATTCGCTCAGTATGATAGGAGGGGGAGGGCACTTATTTATTGATGTAAACAGTTGCTCCTTTTAGAACTTCTTTCCCACTACAATCTTAAAGAATGTCATCCAAAGTATTTTAAAATCAAATCCCCAGGAACGGTGCTTCAGATAGAAGAGGTCGTAGCGCAAGCGGCGGAGCATCTTCTCGATGGTGTCGGTATAGCCATTGTAGAGGGTGGCGTAGGAGGTGACACCCGGACGGATCTGGTAGAGGTAACGATAACGAGGATCACGCTCCATGATCTGGTCGATGTAGAACTTGCGCTCGGGACGGGGACCGATAAAGGCCATCTGGCCACAGAAGACGTTCCAGAGCTGGGGAAGTTCGTCGAGGTGGTGCTCACGCAGGAACTTGCCGATCTTGGTCATGCGTTTGTCCTTGCCGCCGGAATACAGGGCGGGACCTGCCTTTTCGGCATCGAGCTTCATGCTGCGGAACTTGTAGATGTAGAACGGACGACCGAAACGGCCGATGCGCTCTTGCTTGAAAATGGCGGGACC
>ERZ779664.529-NODE-529-length-18132-cov-5.544615_pt1 | contig 18132 bp, 14 predicted proteins | sample MGYA00511478_ERZ779664 | MGnify/ENA primary metagenome ERZ779664 (study PRJEB29588, sample SAMEA2160437) | human gut metagenome | biome: human gut; feature: human-associated habitat; material: faeces | place: Denmark | collected 2008/2010 ...
TTCCTGGGAGCAGATTTCGCACTCGCGGGAAAATCTGCTCGCAGGAAACTACGAAGGGAGTGCCATTTCATGAGCAAAAAGAGCTGCGAAGCAGCGGAAAGCATCGAAGATGCACTTTTGCGAATGAAATGGCGCGGTGAACTGTTAGAATATTACGCCTGGATTTCCCGCACCAGACAATATTGTTTCAGGGAAAAATGCTTTTCCACGACTCCGTACACCTTAAACCCGAACTGCTGATAAAACGCAACGTTACGCGGGTTGTGCGTTTCCAGCGAAATCATCAGATCGTTGCGTTCCGCGTATGCAACTGCCTCTTCCACCAGCGTCGCCGCGATTCCGTGATGCTGCATTTCCGGATCAACCGCCAGATAAATGATATGTAGTCTCCGATCCTGATGCAGCTGATCCGTCCAGCTGGAATTCAGATAATCCCTGCCGAGCACGAAATTAAAAAATGTCTTCAGGCTGTGATCCTCCCGGATCAGATAGCCCTCCGTGCGCAGCGTCGCCTGCACCTCCGTAAAATAACGATGCAGCAGATGGTACGGCTCCGTTTCGTCCGAAACGACCAATATGCCGTTTAATTCCTTACTGTCTGCAAAAATTTCACACGTCTCATAAAATTCCGTCAGGTCGCATTGAAACAGCTCCGGCATCAGTCGTTTCCGCACCTCTTCATCCGGAATCAGCTCCACATACAACGGGTCCGCCGCAAACGAACGGCACAACAGCTCCTCAAGCTTCGACAAATCCTCTTCCTGTACTCGATACAGTTTTTCACTGTCCATAAAATTCCACTCCGGCTTCTCTCAAAAGCCGCTCCATCCTTTCCGTCTGCACGCACAGCGTATCGATTTCTTTCCGGTACAAATCGCTCTGGCGCTCATATGCAGCCTCCAGCTGTGCAATTTCTTTCGTAAAATCACTGCAGTCCGTCTTTTCTTTTTCCAGAAGTCCGGTCACAACCGGGAAAAAGTTTTCAAACCCGATAATTCTTCCGGTTCCCCATTTCAGCCGATCTGCACTCTGATCCAATGCATACGATGTAAAATGTCGATAAACCTCTTCTTCAAACAAAAATGCGTACCGGTTGCTGTCGATCTCATACAGCTTGCGCAGTGCCGCTGAGAGCCTGCCCTCTTTCAGATTGCGCACCGCACCTTCCAGAAGCTGCAAACGATCCTGCAAAATTCCATGCGGAAACAACACGTTTCCATACCAGTCGATCCGGACATAGACGTCCTGCTCCTGCTGAAAAACCTGTAAAAGCGATCGTTCCAGCTTCCGGGTGTCTGCCGCAGGTACTTCTGCAGCAGTGTCCGTTCTCTTCACACATGTGATAAAATCTCCGTTCACCGCCCCGGCATCGCCAGTCTCCTCTACGCACAGTCCAGATGCATTTTCCACACCAGCGTGCCTCGCGTTCCGGTTCGTTTCCTCTACCTTTGCATACAGCTGTTGCGCCGTCGCCGTTGCCTGCTCCAACACCCGCAACAGCCGTTGTCCGTCCGCGCCGGTTTTTTCACACCATTCGCTATCCAGCCGCTCCCTTGCTTTTCGGAATACTCTGGAAAAATCCAGCGGAACAACAACCGTACGGTCAATCGCCATCAGCAAAAGTCCAAACAGCTCATGGTGCATCCGATAAACATCCTCATCGTAAAAGCCGTCGTTGTCGAACTGTGAATGATAGTTCGTTTCCATAAAGCTTCCGCCCGTAAAATCATTTACCATCGACGGGATTCCGGCAATCGCAATGGAAAAATCGTCCGACCAGGTTTCAATCGGCGCGGTAATCCTCGTTTCCTCCGGATATGCGCCGGTCAGGCTCGGCAGCTCTTCCAGAAATTCTTCCAGAAAAGAAACGTATTCGAACGTGCTCCGAATCCTCGCCCGCGTCCCGTGTGCCAGCGCAGGGAGCTCAAAATTCAGGTCGGCAATCACGCTTCCGCGCCACTCCGGATGCACCGTAAATACCTGTTCATACGCGCCCGTCGACCAGTCGAACTGCGAATCCGCCACGCCCCATTCCTCGGACGCCATACAGCAGAATATCAGCGTATTTTCGGGCTGATATCCAATTTCCAGCAGCGTTTTTCCCATCGAAAGCATCATCGAAATTGCGGTATTATCGTCCTGAAAACCGTCAAAATAGGAATCGTAATGTGCGGAAAGCATAATTCTGCGCTCCGGGTGCGTTTTTCCGGGAATCTCCCCGACGATGTTATAGGTCGTCTGTGCCGGGATCACCTTTGTCGAAGCGTCAAACAGCACCTTTACCTCACTGCGGCCCTGCAGCATTTTTTTCAATTGATCTGCATCGTGCCGGGCAATCGAAAATGCCGGTGCATCCGACGGTCCCGCGATATCCTGTGCGTTCAGTGCGCGTTCGTCTACCTCTCCGTAGCCGCCCGTCTGTGCGGCAATGACAGCTGCCGCGCCTTTTAAATGCGCCTGATAAACCGGATAATTGATCCACCACTCATCCCGCTGGTTGATATCCACTAATACGAGCTTTCCGGTCACATCCATTCCTTCATAATCCTGCAGAGTTCCTCTGCCTGCATACACAACCGAATAGCACTCCGGTCCGTCCGTCACAAAATTCGTCTGATACGCGCCAAGCTGTATCGTTTCCTCTTCGCCTTTTTCGTTTAAAAAAGTCATTTTCGCGCGTTCAAATTCCCACGCGTCTACTGTAATCGCATCCTTATGAACAATCGGAAAACCGATTGTGCGCATCTCCTGCTCCAGCATTTCCCCGGTTGCAAGCTCTGCCTTCGACCCTGCTGTCCGATAGCCGAGTTCTTCGTTGGTGCGGTGTTTTTCCATCCGTTTCGCCAGATGATAGGAATAGGAAATATCCAACTGCTGTCTGTATTTCTCCTGCATGTCCATCGTATACCACTCCTGTCTGTCATCGCTTTTATGCCTGATCCGGTATCATAGGAGACAAAAGATCTTTTTGATCCCGACATCATTTCAGTCCCAGTATATCATTCCTGTAGCAAAAGACAAGAAGGTTTCCGCTGCATAGAGGGCAAAGATTGAAAAATAAAATTTTTCAATCGCGAGATTTGTGTCTGCGCTCACTTGACACAAACTCGACATGCGCAAAAAACGTGCGCAGAAAGGAGGAGAAATATGCCGCGCAGAGACGACCGGTTGTGGCTTTGCGCGGCATATTGTATTTTGCGACGATGTCTGGTTACCCGATTACAAGCTCCCTGCCGCCCATTTTTTCATACAAACGGTGGGAAATGGAAACCACCGTCCGGTTTTCTCCGGCGCGCCTGAGCGCATACAAAACCTCCTGCTCTGTGCCTACATCGAGGTTCGCCGTGATTTCATCCAGCAGCAGAATCGACGGCTTCGCTGCAACCGCCCGGGCAATGGACAAAAGCTGCCACTGTCCCTGTGAAAACAGTGCATCCGTGCAGGGCGTATCATACCCCTGCTCCATTCCGTCAATCACTTCATGCAGTCCTGCCAGCTTCGCCGCTTCGACTGCATCCTCTCTGGAAATCATCGGATCAGAAAGCGTAATCTGCTCCAGAACGGTTCCGGGAACCCGCTTAAAGCTCTGCTCCACGCAGCCAAACAGACGCCGTCTGATACTGTCCGGAAGCAGATAAGCGTCCTGTCCATATATTTTTACACAGCCCTTCTGCGGACGATACAGCCCCAAAAGCAATTTAAAAATTGTGCTCTTTCCTGCGCCGGTGCGCCCGGTCATCGTTACCTGCTCGCCGGTTTTTATCTCGAAGCTCAAATGCTTCAGAACCATCTTTTCCTCTTCATAGCCGAAGCTGACGTCTTCCAGGGAAATGCATGCGACCGCAGGCGATTTTGCCGGCTCAGCGACCGCAGCGCGATCCGAACCAGCGGCCGCAGCATAATCCGAACCAGAGGCCGCGCCGGCTCTGCCAAGTTCTACCATCGCTTTTTCTCCCGCCTCCTCAGAGGTTTCCAGCCGCGTCGGCAGCTCCAGAAATTCTCCGACACGCTGCGCCCCTGCCAGCGCCTCCTGGATCGTCTGGATTTCCATGCCAATGCTTTCGATTGGGGAAAAGATTCTCGAAATATAGGAAATTACCGCAACCGCCGTACCGACTGACATGCCGAAAAACATTCTGACCTCCGGGCCGGCCGAAGCCGACAGCAGCATGACAACGCCCGTCACCAGCGCATCTGTAATCAAAATAACCGGAGAATACAGTGCATCGTAAAAATTTGTACGCTCCATCGCATCATATCCCTCCTGCAGCGTACGGTCATAACGTTTGCGCATAAAGCCTTCTTTTCCAAAAACATGGATCATCCGAATGCAATGAATCGTCTCCGGCACAAGACCCGACGTCCGCGCGGCAGCCTTTCTGCTGTCCATCTGCGCAGCCAGCATTTTTTTCTGAACATGTCTTGTAAACAGTGCGATCAGCGGCAGAATCGCCAGCAGGGTAATCGCAAGTCCGCGGTTTTTCTGCCAGAGCACTGCGTAAATACCGATCATCGTGCAAGCGTCTGCAAACATGCTGATGATACCGGAGGTAAACAGCGTTTCCAGCGTATCAACATCTCCGACGAACCTGGATGCGATCGTTCCTGCGTCCATTTTACTCAACGTATCTGCGGACAGCTGCGACAGCTTTTCGCACATCTGACTGCGCAGACCGTGAGTCAGCTTCTGTCCGAATACGATCAAAAGGCTTTCCCGCGTAGATTCCAGCAATCCCGCCAGTGCTGTCACGCCGAAATAAGAAAATGCCTGTGCAATCGGCATCGGGTTTTCCGCAGTCAGCCCGTCCACGATTTTTTCCAGAATCAGCGGCGGCACAAGTGCAGTGACGACCGCGCCAACTACGGTGATGACCAATGCAATCGGAAGCAGAAGATTCTGTGTGCAGATTGATCCCACCGCAGTGAGAATTTCATGATGCGCCTTTGACGGCATCGTTTTTTTCAAACGCTCACGCATGGTCTGCTCCCTCCTTCCATCCCTTGCACAAATTTGCATATTCCGGAACGATCTGCAACATTTTTTCGTGCGTTCCTGTCTGCGTCTGTCCGTTTTCCATCCAGATGACCTGATCCGTCTGATCAAACAAATACAGGCGGTGCGAAATCAGCAGGATAATCCGATCCTTTGACATCGCTTTTAATTCCCGGAAAATCTCCTCCTCCGTATTCCGATCCAGCGCCGCAAACGGGTCATCCAGAACGATCAGCGGCTTTGCATGGGACAGCGTCCGTGCAAGCGCCGTTCTCGCCTGCTGCCCGCCGGAAAGCCGCACGCCGCGGCTGCCGACCAGTGTATCGATGCCGTTTTCCATTTCGGACACTTCCCGGTTCAGGCAGACGCGCGAAAGCTCCCTGCCGACGTCGATCTGCTCCTCTCCGAGCGCGACATTGTTTCGGACACTGTCCGCCAAAAGCTCCGGATCGTGTCCCTGCCATCCGACCATGCTCCTGCGTTCTTTATCTGAATATTCAGATAATTCTTTCCCGTTTAACAAAACATGTCCGGTATAAGGCACTTCTCCCAGAAAAATTTTACCAAGCGTCGATTTGCCGCACGCAACAGGACCCGTGATCCCGATGATCTGTCCAGGCTTTGCACTTATCGTCAATCCGTCAAAAATCTGCTTTCCGCCCGGATATGCGCCGCCCGCCTGATCCAGCTTCAGGCTGACCGCCCCGGCTGTTTTTTCTTCTGTTTCTTCCGGAGGCTCTGTCAGCAGCGGACGGATTCTTTTCCACGAAACGTTCGCTTTCTGTACGGAGTTAAACAGCTTCGCCGCCTTCGAGGACTTGACCGCAAGCTTTCCATAGCAGGATAAAAATGTCGTAAACGCTGCGATGTTCCAAACCGCCCATCCGCTGTTTAACACATTTTTCGAACCGAAATACAAAATCAGCACGGTGCTTCCCATGGAAATCACCTGATACAGCGGAGGCATCGCTACGACCTGCATTCCTGCACGGACTGCTGTTTTTTCGTAATCGTCCAGCTGTTTTTCATACATGCCGCTGCGCTGTTTTTCACAGCCGTAAATCCGATAAGTCACCGCGTTGCCCGCGCGGTCCAGCGTCGCTGTATTCAAGCGTCCGGCGCTCTCCTTATATGCGGCATTGCTGCGCTCTACCACGGTTTTCATCTTTTCCGCCATCAAATAGGAAAACGGCGGGAACAAAAGACACAGCAGTGCAAGCCGCCAGTCGTACCACAACAGCATCGCAGCATAGGCAAGCAGCGCAATACCGGTATCAAAAATCTCCGTCGTAAACTTCCGGATTCCCTCTACGCACGCATCCACGTCAGACACCGCTTTTGTCAGAAGGCTTCCGGCCCCCTCTTTTTCCAGCTCACCTACACTTTTATGTACCAGATTCCCGTAAAGCACCTGCTTCATGCTCCGGTTGATATCGTTCGCAAACCGGCGCACATAAAACCGCTTGATGTAGCGCGCGCCCTGCACGAATCCGATCACTGCCACATACGCGCACACCAAAAGCAGCATATCGGTAAAAAATTTTTTCCCTGTAAACACATCCAGCAGGCACTGTGCAAGCCGTCCTTCAAACCACGGCCCCGCGAGCAGTCCGATATTATAAATCAGGCCGGAAACCGTCACCGCAAGCAGCGGCTTCCACTCCGTCACAAAGTAGCTTCCGATCTGATCCGGTTTTCTCCCGGCAGTCCGGATTCCCGATTCTTTCCTGTCGCACATCGTCGTCCCTTCAGCTATCCTTTTCTCCCCTGTCCATCCGTTCCTTTACCTGCAAAAATCCAGACCGGCTTTCTTTTTTCGATCTCAGATACAGTCGATCCAGCATTTCGCAAAAGTGCTCGGTTTCTGATTCGTCCAGTTCCTCCATCAGCCACTCATAAAACGTCGATTCAATGCTGACCTTGGAGTTTTTCAGCCCTTCCGCCTTTTTTGTCGCATACAAAAGCTGACTTCTTTTGTCCTCCGGATTGTCCCGGCGAATCAGGTAGCCCTTCGCTTCCAGGCTTGCCGCCCGGCGCGCCGCAGCTCCCTTGTCGATCTTTAATTCTTCCCGCAGCTGCGCCTGTGTGATGCCGGGATGGTGCCGCACCAGATGGATAAAATCGAACTCCGCCGTCCCGATTCCTTTCTCCTTCATCGCCTGTACCGTCAGCTTATTTAACTCCCGCGCAATTTTCGTCATTTTCCGTTCGGTTTTATCCATCGCAATCGTCCTCCTGAATTTAAGTTGCAGGGGCTTTCCTGCACGATAGTTTTTCAAAATGGATGTACCTACATCTTTCTTTCATCCTAGTTTATCCGCAGAGAACTGTCAACCGTTTTCCTGCGCTTGAATTATCAGGAAAACCGCGCTATGATGTTCTTAACTGACTTATGTATCTCACAAAGAAGGGAGCTTCGTATGACTTTAGAACCGCTTATTTTAAAAATGATTTCCTACGATCACGGCAGCCCGGAGCGCATTCAGCATTTTCTGAAGGTGCACAGCTTTGCAAAGACGATCGCTGTTTCCGAGCATCTCGATGAAAAAACACTGTTCATTACGGAAGCTGCCGCCATCGTGCACGATATCGGCATCCGGCTGTGTCTGGAAAAATACGGAGACGGAAACGGAAAATTACAGGAAAAAGAAGGTCCTGTCCTGGCAGAGCAGATGCTCTCCGAGCTGGGATTTGAAAAAGATGTGATAGAGCGCGTCAGCTTTTTAGTCGGTCATCATCATACTTATACCGGCATCGACGGTCTCGATTATCAGATTCTGGTGGAGGCGGATTTTCTGGTCAACCTCTTTGAAGGAAACACGGACACAGCCCATATCCGAGCGACCTATGACAACATTTTCCGCACAGAGACCGGGAAAAAAATCTGCCGCGAAATGTTTGGCTTATAATGTGGAGACATCATCAGCTTTTCTTTCCATTTCGCGGCATTTTGTTAAAAGGATGGGCCTCCCACAAAAACGGCGACGCTGCGCGGTTTCAGGATAAATTCACTGTCAATGACAGTCATCTGTGACTCCTTTTCGGGCATTTCCGGCTGGTCCGTATTGACCGCAAGCCTCCATACAAAGCCGTTTGGAAGCTTCGGCAGAAAAAACTGCTGATCCTCCCAGAAAACATTGACCGCCAGGTACACGAGATCTTCCGTTTCCAATTCCCGGGTTCGCTCCATTTCCAAGCTCCACACAGATTCCCGGCGTCTCTCTGCTTCCTGACTCCACGCGTTTTCCTGATTTCGTCCTGTTTTCTGACTGCTTCCGGCCGGAACCGCCCCCGCAAACATCACGCCCAGGAATTTACTTTCCTGGGTCACATTATTGTCCCAGGGCTGATTCGTATGGACGCTGACCGTCGGGAACCCAAGCCCGGACGAACTGCATTCTCCGCGGATTGCAGAGTGTTTTTTGCGGAATGCAATCATATACCGGAAAAATTCGTAAATTTCTCTATTTTTTTCCAACAGCGACCAGTCCAGCCAGGAAATTTCATTGTCCTGGCAGTAGGCGTTGTTGTTGCCAAACTGCGTATTGCAAAATTCGTCTCCCGCCAGAAACATCGGCGTTCCGCGGCTGCACAGTAACACCGCACAGGCATTTTTGATCATTCTTTTCCGAAGCGCTTCTATTCCGGGGTTGTCGGATTTTCCCTCGTACCCACAGTTCCAGCTCCGGTTATCATCTGCACCATCAGTATTATTCCAGCCGTTTTCCTCGTTATGTTTTTCATTATAAGAATACAGGTCGTACAGCGTAAAGCCGTCGTGACAGGTCAGAAAATTGATTGACGAATTGTAGCCCCGATACTGCCCGCCGTACAGATCCGGAGAGCCGGTAATCCGCTTTGCTGCCTGTGCAGCGAACCAGTACTCTCCTTTTAAAAAGCTGCGCAGCTCATCCCGGTATTTGCCGTTCCACTCCGCCCACCGGTTCCACGCCGGGAAATTTCCGACCTGATACAAACCGCCCGCATCCCATGCCTCCGCAATCAGGTTGACGTCCTTCAGCACCGGATCTTCCGCCAGATTCCGAAGCAGAGGCGGCTGTAACAGCGGCGTCCCGTCCTCGTTTCGTCCCAAAATGCTCGCAAGGTCAAAGCGAAAACCGTCCACCCGATAATGAATTACCCAATGCCGCAGGCATTCCAGAATCATCTGCTGTACGACTGGATGGTTGCAATTTAACGTATTTCCGCATCCGCTGAAATTATAATAGTTTCCCTCCGGCGTCAGCATATAATAAATCCGGTTGTCGATTCCCTTAAATTCAAAAAACGGTCCCTGCTCGTTTCCCTCCGCGGTATGATTGAACACCACGTCTAAAATGACTTCGATTCCGTTCTGGTGAAGCTCCCGGATGAGATTTTTAAACTCCGTCCCTTCCCGGTTATACTCCTGACGCGCCGTGTATCCTGTGTTCGGTGCAAAAAATCCAACCGTATTGTAGCCCCAGTAATCCAGAAGCGTCCTGCCGCCGATTTCACGTTTTCCCATCGTCTCGTCGAATTCAAACACCGGCATCAGCTCAACCGCAGTGATGCCAAGCGCCTTCAGGTAGGGGATTTTTTCCCGGATACCCTCAAACGTTCCCGGAAACTGCACGCCCGAGGAGGCATGCTTTGTAAAACCGCGCACATGCATCTCATAAATAATCAGCTCCTGCATCGGCTTTTTCGGCTCTCTGGCGTCACCCCAGTCGAAATCGTTGAACACCACCCGCCCATGATAACCCTTCTCCCGGTCGGGCTCTTTTCCCCAGATGCTCTGCTGCGTCACCGCCCGCGCATACGGATCCAAAAGCACTTTTGTTTTATCATAAATCAGCCCTTTTTCCGGGACATTCGGTCCGTCCATCCGATAGGCGTACTCAAAATCGTAAATATCCAGACCGAACACGATCATCGAATATACCCGCCCGATCCTGTAATTTTCCGGAAAAGGAATCGTCCCGTAAGGCTCTTTTTCCCCTCTGTGAAACAGCAGCAGCTCACAGGAAACCGCATTCTGAGAATGAATTGTAAAGTTGACGCAGCTTCCGAAGGAAGTCGCTCCGTTGATTTCATATAACCCCGGACGGATATCGAATCCGTTGACGCGATCCAATGGGTTTAAAAACTGTTTCTCTGCCGCAAGCGGATTTAGGTTCATGCTGTGTGCCTCCTGTCCCTTTCGATTCTTACTCCCAGTTTATCATCTGTAGGGCAGGATGCAAGCAGGAAAGTCTGGTCATCGCTGTTTTTATCCGGAAAGAAGAGGTATCCACCGCAGCCGTTTGCGCACCCCGGCGGCACGCGCGCCATACTATATAGAAACGGAGCGTTTCAGGTGATCTGCATGGCAGTCTCTTCTCTGGATATTCTGAATCTGTCCCACTCTTTCAAGGACGTGTGCGAAGCGCACGCCAAATCTCCCGAATGTCTCTCCTGCACGCTCCGTCTTTTACTGGAATACAACCTGATTCAGGCAAACCTGGAATATTCCAGACGCTTTTGCTGCACCCCCCAGGCACCGGACGACGCAGCTTCTAAAAACTGCAAAAAGGAATTTCCATCTGCAGAATCGTAGATTGTCAACAAAGTCAAAAAAGTTTTGAAAAGAAAGCAAATTCTGGTAAATTTCAATAACATTTCTTCCTTTTTCCCATTAGAATAATGTCGATTTTATAAAAATTTCCTTTTTTTCTTTCCTTTTTTGTATTACAATGAAATTATCAAAAATCGATCGAAAGAAAGGGGTTTTTCCAATGGCAAACAGAATTATGCTCAACCAGACCTCCTATCACGGAGCTGGCGCAATCGAAGAAATCGCAAACGAAGCAAAGGCTCATGCTTTCCGGAAAGCATTTGTATGTTCCGATCCGGATCTGATCAAGTTCGGCGTAACCGCAAAGGTAACGGATATTTTAGACCGCGAAGGTCTTGCTTATGAAATCTACTCCGATATCAAAGCAAACCCGACCATCGAAAACGTAAAGAACGGCGTTGCAGCGTTCAAGGCTTCCGGCGCTGACTACATCATCGCAATCGGCGGCGGTTCCTCTATGGATACCTCCAAGGCCATCGGCATCATCATCGCCAACCCGGAATTTGAAGACGTCCGCAGCCTCGAAGGCGTTGCTCCCACCAAAAAGCCCTGCGTTCCGATTATCGCTGTTCCTACCACTGCCGGCACCGCTGCAGAGGTTACCATCAACTACGTTATCACCGACGTAGAGCGCAAGCGCAAATTCGTATGCGTTGACCCCCACGACATGCCGATCATCGCAGTCGTTGATCCCGATATGATGTCCTCCATGCCAAAGGGCCTGACCGCTTCTACCGGTATGGATGCTCTGACCCACGCAATCGAAGGCTACACCACCAAGGCTGCATGGGAAATGACCGATATGTTCCACTTAAAGGCAATCGAAATCATTTCCAAATCCCTGCGTAATGCCGTCGCTAACACCAAAGAAGGCCGTGAAGGCATGGCTCTTGGTCAGTATATCGCAGGCATGGGCTTCTCCAATGTCGGTCTGGGCATCGTTCATTCCATGGCCCATCCTTTGGGTGCCCATTATGACACTCCGCATGGGGTGGCCAACGCATTGCTTCTTCCTTACGTAATGGAGTATAATGCAGCGTCCCCGGCTGCTCCTAAATATGTCCATATTGCGAAGGCGATGGGAGTCAATACGGAAGGTATGAGCGTGGAAGAAGGTATATGTGCTGCTATTGCTGCTGTCCGGAAATTGTCTTTAAGTATTGGCATTCCACAGCGGTTGCGTGAAATCAATGTTAGGGAAGAGGATTTGCATCAATTGGCTATCGATGCTTTTAATGATGTCTGCACCGGTGGCAATCCGAGACCTACATCTGTGGAAGATATAGAAGCTCTGTATCATAAAGCTTTTTAAGGCAAGCGCTATTTTAGGTTACATGTCTATTCCCGTCCGTGATGAATAATATTCGCTGCGGACGGGATTTTTCATAAATAATCTCTATTTTTGTTCCGGAGCTATTATGGAAGGCACGTGTTATGACTAAAAATTATAATGATTTAGGAGTAGAGTTTAAGTACCTTATTGTAAATGACATGGACCAGAAATATGGTCTTTGGGTAAATACTGTGGGCTTTCAGTCTATCCAGCCTAATTCTCCTTATCCGTTGAAGGATCATCCTACCGGTTATTTTTTCAATGCGCAGAAAGGACGGATTCTGCGCGAGTACCAGTTGGTCTATATTACTAAAGGGAGGGGGGGGCTCCTCGGAGACCACGCCAGAGAAGCAAGTGTGCAAAGGACGACTGATGGTGCTGTTTCCTGGTCAGTGGCATACATATTATCCTTATGTGCAGACGGGTTGGAATGAATATTATATTGGTTTCGAGGGAGCTGTGATTGATGATATGGTGAAAGGTGGTTTTCTATCGAAAGAGAATCAAGTGTTGGAGGTGGGGTTGAATGAAGAGCTCGTTTCACTTTTCTCTCGCGCTTTGGAAATTGCGGAAGCTGATAAGATTTCTTCCCAGCAATATCTTGCCGGTATTGTGCTACATATGATAGGGATGATATTGTCCATCTCTAAAAACAAGATTTTCGAAGTGGGTGATGTCGATCAGAAAATAGAGCAGGCTAAAATCATCATGAACGAGAATGTATTCAAGGATGTTGACCCGGAAGAACTGGCAATGAAGTTGAATATCAGTTATTCTTGGTTTCGCAAAGTATTTAAGGATTATACCGGCTATGCTCCTGCAAAATATTTCCAAGAGCTAAAGTTGCGTAAGGCTAAGCAATTGCTGGTGGGTACTTCTTTATCGGTGAAAGAAATCTCTTTTATGCTCGACTATAAGTCTACCGAGCATTTCTTCTCCTCGTTTAAGAAACGTACGGGGTTTACTCCATTGGAGTATCGCTCTTATGGTCGGGAAACCGGAGGAGAGGAGGTATAAAACAAAAAAAGACTTAACTTCTAAAAGTTAAGTCTTTTCTGTCGGAATGAGGCGACTCGAACGCCCGACCCCTACGTCCCGAACGTAGTGCGCTACCAACTGCGCTACATTCCGATTGCTTTTGAAAAGTGGTGCCACCAGGAATCGAACCTTTTGCTTTGGTTTATTCTAACTCCTTGAATGACTGCACATTTATTACTTTATCTTTTATGAAAGCCATTGAATTAGCATCACACTAAATTCATCGCTTTTCTTGACTAATCTGGTAATCTTTATCTCTTTGAGATTGCAAAGATAATAAAAAGGTTCGATTTCTGCAAACTAATGCATATTTTTTTTTGCCTGTTTTTTGTCAACGATGTTGTTTATATCTATAGTCTCTGCCTACAGTGTCATTGAAACAGTAATTTGTATCTGATGTAAATAAAGACATTGTGTTTCCGCATATGCTTTATTAATAATCAAGTGCTTATTAGATTTTTTCTTTATTTCCTATACTTCTTGCATTATTTGTACTCCTATTCTATTACTGATAGCCGTTTCTACGGCATCGTAAATTTCAGTTTTCGTTGTCTCTATTGATACGATAAGTGAATATTTGATAACATTATCAACATTAGCTAATTTCCTTTCTTTCCACCATCCTTGGCCTGGATAAATAATTATCTGCCCGCAAGAAGCCAATTCAGCGGCCGTACATTCAATCCAGTCAGATTGTACAGTACCTTGTTCTCTACGTTGTTGTTTGATGGTCCATCTGTTAGTATCATTGTCAGTTCTCTTTTCTCCTTCACTTTTATTTCTTCTGCAAAGAAACTCTTCCATACTCTCGCTTGCACTTTTCAAGTCGAAATGCAGCGTAGCAGATGGATAACGATACTTGTTGCTTCTTCCCGCATATCCAGGAGACGGCTTTACATAATAAGATAGTGTGATTCTTATTTTTACATTTTCTTCTCCCATTTGTTCCAGCACCTCTGTTGGCCAAGGCAAATCATAAAAGTGCAATTGATTATAGGTGTTTGAACCATCTTTTTCCCAATAGGGTATTAACTCATTTTCAAATATAAACGTTGCATATTTTTCATTACTGAATAAGGCCGTCTCTTCATCAGGAACGCCATAGCCGCATAAAGGTATAATATCCTTGATATTACCGATACGTATCATTTCCGGTGTCCATTTGGCAGAATGTACCATCATGCCACGAACAGACAACATGGAAAGAGCTGGTGTTGCTGTTTTTATTTTTGCCGCAAGACGTGTCGCTAATGCTGTAGCCGCACTTGTGGCATGGAACTGTTCCAATGATTCCGCCAAATCTTGGCAGGTAGTAATCAAACTTAAATCAGGATGTGTCGTTGTTTGAAAAACAGGATGATAGGCTATATTACCTCCTTCCATGACTATTTCAGGCTTATTGCAACCATTTCTCCAACTCCACGAACTTCTTGACATGGGTGACAGATTCCCTGGAGCTGCCAGTGCCTTGTAGCTTTCATCTGTTACTATCGTTTTCTCCGTATATGCTCCGACTGTTAATGCGTTCCATGCTTGAGCCGGACTTTGTACAGCATTGGCTTTGCAGGACTCCAGATAATTTGTGGCATCTACTTCAGGGGGCTCAATGTTGCCCGCTGAAACGAGCACCAAGCGGTCACACTTGCCATTATGGTATATGCTTTCATCCAATGACGCAGAACTTGACGTTGACTTTCCGTCATACGATGTACCATCAGTTACAGCCATACATTGTATAGATGCCCCCATAGTCTGAGCCTGATAGATAGCATCTTCAATTACCGCTCCATAGAAATCCGGATCTGTTGTATGACCGTTCTCAACAATCTTCACGGAAGCCAAGTCCTGTTCTATGATTATCGGACCTCCATGTCGATAAGTTATATCCGTCAAATCTCCATAAAGCATAAGTCCGGCCATACCTGTACCATGGTCACTGTGGTCTGTTGTATCCGGCACGCTGATAGCACTTTTCATTCTGTCATTAGGAAGAGCAGGTGCCAGCAGTTTATGGGCATTGTTGACGCCTGAGTCCAACAAGCCTATTCTTGTACTGTCTTTATCAAGCGCAAATTGGATTTCTCCTTCAATCAGTTCACTCCACTCGCGACTTTCGCTCCGATTTTTTATAAGTATCGATGGCTGATGATAGGGACGCACTCCTTCTATATAACCGATAGATAGCGGTAATTCACATAACTGTTGTTTGGTTGCTTTTATCATCCAAACATCTACTCCATCAAAATCCAAATGATTTTTACCTGCTTTTAAGATAGCAAGTTTATCCAAGACATCTGATAATTTTACTGTGTCATATTCCTTTGTTTTGGTTATCCACAACTCGAATAAAAAGGCTTTATTATCAGGTAGTTTATCGAAATCTTCTGTAGATGTATAGAGCGCATGTATATCTGCCGGCTTAATGGCGTTGATAGGTTCAATCAAGCCTGTATTTTTAGGTTTGCCTGTTTTCGTATTATACTTTTCATCGGCATACTCGTCTGCCTTCTTGCTCAGCCAATCTTTTTTTTCATTTTTGATATATACGGTTACATCAACATTTCCGTCACTTTTATCTTCGGAGATTTTCAGAATGGATGCTCCACTACTTTGGGCTAACTTTTGGGGAACCAATTTGGGAGACATGTCAAGGTTTATATACACACCATCCGCAGACGGTAAACCACACTTTTCCCTTTCAGAAAGAGCCGTGATGGCATATTCAACGACTGCATTATAGCTTTCCTTGATAAATGCAGCATGTTCTTGTCTGTTCCTTTCAGGAATAACAGGTGGTGGTACAACCTTTGCTCTTGGAGTGAAAGAACGGGGTTCTGCTATTTGGTTACCTAAGAAAAAATGTTCCTTTTGCATATTATCTCCTTATTCAACTTATTTCACGGCAAAGTTGATTCCGTTTGTCAACGACCATCTTTACCAATTCTATATTCATTGGCACATCATTTAACAAAGATTCTTTGAATATATCAGAACATACCATTTTTATCTCTGCATGGCTCATACCTTCAAACAGAGGTGCTGCCATGGAATAATCAAGTTCTTTAGCCGCATATAGATATTCACGCAACAGATGAATACGTTGTCCGGAGTCTGGCAAGCGATATTCAATAACGTCATCAAAACGTCGAAACATCGCTTTGTCTATCGAATCAATGGCATTTGTCGCTGCTATAATGAAACTGTCTGATGAGTCACGTTCCAACAATTGAAGAAATGTGTTGAGTATTCGGCGCTGTTCACCTACTTCATTTTCCATTCCACGCTGAGCACCGATAGCATCGAATTCATCAAAAAGATAGACTGCGGGAACCTCATCTATAAAATCAAAGATACGGCTAAGTTTCTGTCCTGTCTCACCCATGAATTTTGTAACGACTTTCTCTGTCCTCACAATAAATAAAGGAAGATTCAACTCTTTAGCCAATACTCCTGCTGTCATAGTCTTGCCTGTCCCAGGTACGCCATAGAGCAATAATTTGCGGCGATTGGCAAGTCCATATTTTCTAAGTTCTTCTCTCTTTGTAAATTCTTTGATGACTCTTTCTATCTTTTCTTTCAATGTTTTGTCCGTCACCATATTTTTCAAGCAATCGTATGTCTCAACTTGAAGCAATAAGTCATCCACATCTTTATTACGTGGAATAAGCTTTAAAGCACTAAAAGATGTTTTTCTTTGACTTAAAAGCTCCTGGATGGTTCTTGCTAATACTGCATGACCATTCTTTGCCTCTACAGCAGAAATCTGGAGAGCAACTTTTCTAAATTGTGCATCATCGTTATTCAGATGATTACGTATCAAAGACAATATTTGGTCCGCATTTGCCATCTATAAATCAATAATTATTGCTTTGCAAAATTACTATTTTTCCGTCTAATTCCCTAATATATTATCAAATATCACCAATGTCGCCAAACTTTTTGAGGAATGTTTATAGTTTGTATAACAGATTTATGATTTAAGGAGTGTATGTAAAACACACAAATAGTAATGGAAATGATAAATCATATGGTAACATGTTTTTATATTAGGTTGCTTGTCGTCTAATGACTTTTGATGCCATCTGATGACACTGTTTTGTCTGTTTCGGGTATAAAGCGGTTCTTTGTCCTATGTGTTAATCGTGAATTAATTCATGAAAAAGATATGTCATGAACATACAGGAAGCAAAGAACATCAGGCTTGTTGATTTTTTAGCTGGATTCGGACATGAACCGGTAATACAGCGTGGGAACAGCGTATGGTATAAATCGCCCTTCAGGACGGAAAAGGAGGCCTCTTTCAAGGTAGACCTCCATAAGGAACTATGGTATGACTTCGGTCTGGGGAAAGGAGGGGATATTATAACATTAGCCAAGGAGATTTATCGGACACAGGATGTAAGCCGTGTGTTACGGTGTATTGAGGATAAAAGGACGGTTTTGAAGCCGGCTACTGTCTCCTGCCCTTTTGAAAAAGCGTATCCCGCCTTTCAGGACTTGAAAATCACGCCTCTTGCCAACCGGATACTGCTTGCCTATCTGGAGGAACGGTGCATTGATACGGAAACGGCCCGAAAAGCATGCAAGGAGGCTCATTTTAAGCGGAACGGGAAAAATTATTTTGCCATCGCTTTCCCTAATATTTCCGGAGGGTACGAGATACGGAACAGGTATTTCAAGGCTTGTATCGCTCCCAAGGACATCAGTTGTATCATCAGCTCACCGGAGAGCGGGATTTGCTATATTTTTGAGGGGTTTATGGATTTTCTGTCTTTCAGGGCGGCTTTTCCATCCTTGGAAGAGGGGGATTATATAGTGTTGAATTCTGTCAGTAACTTACAGAAAGCTTTTTCTTTCCTTTCACGATATGATGGCATCTGTTGCTGTCTGGACAATGATACGGCCGGAAAAAATGCGGTGCAGGCATTAAAGGAGAAATACGGAATCCGTATATGCGATCTCTCGCATGAATATTCCGGATATAAGGACCTGAATGAATATCTGTGCGGGAAAAACAACCGGCTCCATAATAATAGAGGAATTGAAAAGACAGTCTGATGGTGTACCCTCGTTTCCTTCCTGCCGCACGTGGCAGGAAGCGGGTTGATTTTTAATGCGGCGATACTGTGTTAATAGTAGAATGTGGTCAGATGTGTTTTATGGTCTTTTACA
>ERZ779664.532-NODE-532-length-18107-cov-3.448981_pt1 | contig 18107 bp, 12 predicted proteins | sample MGYA00511478_ERZ779664 | MGnify/ENA primary metagenome ERZ779664 (study PRJEB29588, sample SAMEA2160437) | human gut metagenome | biome: human gut; feature: human-associated habitat; material: faeces | place: Denmark | collected 2008/2010 ...
GCGCCTCGGCGCGAGAATGTGCCAAGGCACATTCTTATTTACTCTTTTGGTAAATTTTTTATATATTCCTTCAGAAGAAAGCAAATTCTGCTATAATAAGAAAGGGATAAAAAGAAGGGATAAAAAGAAGGGATAAAAAGAAGGGGATAAGCATGGAACAATATAAAGTGATTCTTGTCGATGATGAGGTGGAGGTCATCGATATCATGAAACAGAAGATCCGCTGGAATGATCTGGGCTTTGATGTGGTAGGCAGTGCTACCAATGGCGTGAAGGCCCTGGAGCTGGTGGAAAAGCTTCAGCCGGACGTGGTGCTGACGGATATTAAGATGCCTTACATGGATGGGCTGGAGCTGGCCAGAAAGCTGAACCAGGACTATCCGAATATTTACATTATGCTTTGTACAGGCTTTGACGAATTTGAATATGCAAAAGAAGCGGTTCATCTGGAAATCAAAGAATATATGCTGAAACCCATCAGCGCCACAGAGCTGTCAGACAGTCTGGTGAAGCTGAAAAATACCCTGGACAAGGAACGGGAAGAAAAATTAAATGTAAAAAAACTGGAGGATTATTTTCAGGAAGTGCTGCCAAAGCTACAGTCCAATTTCTTTATTTCCCTGATCGAGGGAAGAGTTGGCGAAGAGGACTATGAACGATTTCTTCAGAACTATCGGGTGGATATGAAGGGACCTTTGTTTTGCTGCATTATCTTTCATACTTCGGAAAATGATGTGCCGGATGGCATGAATCCCTTATTGTTATCCATGTCCGTGGAACGAGAAGTGAAACAGCGGCTGACAGAGAACTGTAATTGTCAGGAATTTATCTATATGGGCAACACAATTTTGATCATGGAGCTTCATTCAGAAGAGGAGATGGCCCAATTGACGGATAGCTGTGACCGATTCTGTCGCTGGGCATGGAGAATTATGGGGGCGGCGGTTACTGCAGGAATCGGAACCGTATGCAATAGTCTGCATGATATCAGCATCTCTTACGAGGGAGCCAGAGAGGCAGTGTCCTACCGTGTCTTATATGGAACCAAACGAGCGATCAATATTGCAGAGATAGTTCCGAAAGAGTCCAAAAAGACGGTGCCCCTGGAAGAAACAAGAATGCAGGATCTGTTCCGTGCCATTCACGTGGGAGATCGGGAGGAGATCCGGAAAGAAGCGATCAAGGAGATAGAAAAACTCCATAAGAATGCAGATACCATCAGTCAGTATAATCTGGCTACCATGGAGATTGTCAGCGGATTTTTCAAGTTTTGTGCCAATAATTCTATGGATTTTAATGATATCTCCGGAAATGTACAAAACCTTTACGAAAGAGTCACACAGTTAGACGAAACCTCCATGACAAACTGGATCATCAATATGTCTACAGCCATCAGCGAAAAACTGAAAAGTACCAGAAACAGTACCTCCAGACGTATGATCACTGACGCACAGAATATTGTAAAGCAAAGATATATGGAGCCTGACATTTCACTGGATGAGGTATGTGCAGATCTTGGGGTATCCAATTCCTACTTTTCTTCTATTTTTAAGAAGGAAACAGGGCAGCCCTTTGTCACTTATCTTACGGATTACCGAATGGACAGAGCAGAAGAACTGGTACTCAACACCGATGAAAAAAGCTATAAGATAGCAGAAAAAGTAGGATATCAGGATGCAAATTACTTCAGTTATGTGTTTAAAAAGAAATTCGGCGTTTCCCCATCCAAATACAGAGCCTCCGGGAAAAAAGAAAACGAAAAGTAGAAAAAGTACCGTATTTAACATACAGACGATCATTCTATCTGTCCTTATGGCAATCTCATTGGTCACGATCATTGTCATGGGACTGTTGCTGTACCATCGCTTCAAGCTGGCATTGGAAAAAACAGCAGTGGACAACGCGGAAGCAACCGTGGATGGAACTGTAGACCGGTTAAATGCAGATCTGCTGGATATTCGCCAGATCTTTAATGGAGCAAACTATAACGTGGTTCAGCAGTTTGATATATCCAGCCGGGAATTTGTGGAGCAATTCAGTCTTCTTTATGAGACCAACTCCGATAAGGTTCAGAGTGTGGCATTGTATGACCATGAAGGAAAACTGATCGCATCGGAGCCGGTGGCGTTAGAAAAGAAAAATGTGCAGGTGCAGACCCAGGAGTGGTATAAAAATGCAGAAAATGCAATTGAAAATGTACATTTTTCCACACCCCATATCCAGGAATTGTTTGAAGACGGAGCCTATCGGTACCAGTGGGTGGTTTCTCTGAGCAGCTATGTGGATGTCAATAAAGGAGAAATACCGGAAACCGGCGTTCTTTTACTGGATATGAAATATTCTGTGATCCGGGATGTCATGAAACAGATCAACGATTCCTCCGATGGGATCTATTATTATCTGAGCAGCCAGAGTGGAGAGATGATCTATCATCCCCGGGGAACGGAATTAAACCGCGGATTATTTAAAGAAAACAGTCTGGAAGCTACAAAATATGAGAATGGAACCTACGAGATCCGTGCCGATGGTCAGAACGAGACCGTGATTGTCAGAAGCGTAGCTTATACCGGCTGGAAGATGATCGGTGTTGTGCCCAAGAGTGTGCAGGAGTCAAACTTTAAAAATTTCCGTTACTATGTATTTGCCACTATTTTAGTCCTGCTGGTCATGCTTTTGGAGGGAAACCAACTGGTATCCCGGAAGATATCCAAACCGATCCGGGAGCTGGATGCTTCTGTTAAGACCTATGAAGCAGGAGGAAAGCCGGATATTTATATTGGAGGCTCCTCTGAGATCCGTCATCTGGGACATTCGGTACAGAAGTCTTATGAGCAGATCGAAGAACTGATGGATGAGATCATCCGACAGCAAAATGAACGGAGAAAAAGTGAACTGGATGCCCTGCAAAGCCAGATCAATCCTCATTTTCTGTATAACACACTGGAATCCATCACCTGGATGGTGGAAGCCCAGGAAAATGAAGGAGCAGTCCGTATGATCTCTGAACTGGCAAAATTGCTTCGTGTCAGCCTGTCCAGGGGAAAGACCATTATCTCTATCAAAGACGAGCTGCAGCACAGCAGAAGCTACATGAATATCCAGCTGGCACGGTACAAAGAACGATTTAAAACAGAATTCCGGATCGAGAAAGAGATCGAAAACTACTGCATCGTAAAGCTGGTGATCCAGCCCATTCTGGAAAATGCCATTTATTATGGTGTTGGAAATATGGATGAGGATGAGGACGGCAGGATTATCGTCAGTGGAGAAAAGAAAGAGGAGGACATCCTGATCACCATTGAAGACAACGGTATGGGTATGCCGGAAGAGGTTCTGGAAAAAATCCTGACGGACAACAGCAAAGTTCCGAAGCACGGTTCCGGCGTTGGGGTGATCAATGTGCATTCCAGAATCCGGCTGATGTTTGGAGAAAAATATGGTCTGTCTATAGAAAGTGAACCGGATGAAGGAACGAGGGTCACGATCCGTATTCCTGCAATTCCATATACACCGGAAAATGCAGAAAGACTGGAATCACAAAAATATATCCAGAGGAGATCGGCAGATGAAAAAGAATCGGATTAAATTTCTTATAATTGAGCTTTTTTTGCTGATGCTGGCGGTCTTCTTTGTATGGAAGATTTTTGATCAGAACGTTGCAGAGACCAGGATTGCCGTAATCCTTCCGGAGTCCGGCGATAAGCGCTGGGATGCCCTGATCAAGGGGATGAAACAGTTTGCAGCAGAGAACAATGTCCACATGATCATCTGTAACACCGATGAGATCGACGGACCGGAGGCGGAAAGAGAATTTATCAAAGAACAGAAGGACAATGATATCGATGGCTTTATCCTGTATCCCGCACCCGGGCGCGAGACCGAAAATATGCTGAAAAAAGAGTGTGGAAATAAACCCTATTTGCTGATGGCAGACAGCCTGGCGGTAAAAGAGGGAGAAGCTGCCAGTCCTGCGATCCAGCCGGATTATCGGGAGATCGGAAGAAGTCTGGGAGAACAGCTGAGAACGAAAGAGCGAAAGATTGGAATTATTGCCGACTGGAAGATGTCTGAGGCGGTACAGTCAGAGATCAGCGGATTGAATGAGGCACTGGAAGGCAGCGGCAGTGAGATCCGCTGGTGTATCTATCGGAGAAAAGAACAGAACATCGTGGAACGGATAGGGGCAGAAAAAAGGGCAGATACCCTTGTGGTGTTGGATGCCGGAGTTCTGGAAGAGCTTGGAGAACAGGCAGAAAATGGAAAATGCAGGGGCGCAGAGCTCTATGGTGTGGGCTACAGTCTGAGGACGATCGCACTTTTGGATCAGGGAAATATCCAGGGACTTATTGTGCCGGATGGATATGAAATCGGTTATAGAAGTGTGGAAGAGATGGTCAGAAAGATAGAGCATAAGTTCTATAAAATGCAGGGATATACAACAGAATATAAGGTGTTTCAGAAAGATAGTTTTTCTATGGACGATGATTTAGAAAGGTTTTTATATTCCTATGAATAAAAAGAAAAGAAGAATGGCAATAGTATTATCTGCTATAATAGGGAGTTTGGTCCTTGCGCTGTCCGGGTGTTCCGATCAGTCAGGCCAGACAGAGAAAACTCTGCGTGTGGGAGTAATCACCTACAGTCAGGATGACCCCTTTATCAACGCACTGACGGATGAATTGAAGGCGCATCTGAAAACCATGGAAAGCGAAGAACGGCGGATCATCGTATCGATAAAAAGCGGAAACGACGATCAGCAGGAACAGAACGAAAAGGTAGAGGAAATGATTGATGCGGGCTGTGATGTGCTCTGCGTCAATCTTGTAGACCGGACAGCGCCGTACCGGATCATCCGGATGGCAAGAAACGAAAAAATTCCGGTGATCTTCTTTAACAGGGAGCCGGTAAAGGAAGATCTGATGCAGTGGGATAAGCTGTATTATGTGGGCTGTGATGCGGAACAGTCCGGGATCATGCAGGGAGAGATTGCAGCAGAATATATCAACAGCCATCCGGAAGTGGACAAAAATGAGGATGGAAAGATCCAGTATGTACTTCTGGAAGGGGAAGCAGGACATCAGGATGCCATCAGCAGAACAGAGTATTCGGTAAAAACACTGATGAAAAACGATGTTTCACTGGAAAAATTAAGCTATCAGTTTGCGGACTGGAACCGGGGGCAGGCGGAGAATCGTATGAACCGTCTGATTAGCCAATATGGAACAGAGATCGAACTGGTCCTATCCAATAACGATGAGATGGCACTGGGGGCTGTGGAAGCCTACCGGAAAGTAGGCTATATCCGCAAAGACTGGCCGGTGATCTTTGGAATCGATGGCCTGGAAGACGCGCTGGAGGCCGTAAAGGCCGGAGAAATGCAGGGCAGCATTTACAATGACAGAGTGGACCAGGCAAAGGAAATGGCAAAAATGGCAGTGACGCTGTTTGAGGGAAAGGACCTCGACCAGGAAAGTCTGAAAGATGGACGGTACTATTTTTCGGAATACAAGAAGGTGGACGGCAGCAATATAGAGGAATATTTAAACGCAGAAGAGGAAGAAGCAGATGGAAAAAACATGGAGCCATGATTTTTACCGGGAGACAGATCCGGCAAAACGGCTGCAGATCTTAAAAGCGCATGCAGGAGAGGAAGAAGCCTGGGCGGAAGAATACAGAAACCGGCTCTGGACAGCCCGATACGGAAAATACAGACTACAGAAGGATGAATTCGTCAAATGCCTGATGGAACTGAAATACCTGGCGGAAGGAAGCACTCTGGACCTTGGGGGTGACAGAAGAAGGATGGGAGCTCGGATTCTTTCTGCATTATGCCTGGCAGAAGCGATGCAGTCAGAGGAGTGTTATCAACAGATCCTTCTGGAGGAATTGTATAATGTATTTCTGAAGTTCATTCAGGTCAGCCGAGGGGGCAGAGGCTTTACCTCCCTGGTATTTGGCATGGGACAATTATCAGAAGAAGGAATTGCAAAAAAAATCGCCGAACAGATCAGCGCAATTGCCTTTCAGGCGCCCCGCCTGCTGCGCATGGAAAAAGAATTTTCGTTGCTGCAGGAAGCCGCCCTCCGGGCATATCGCCAGGAGTATCCGAATAGGGAGCATTTTTTGAATAAATGATGGTTTCGTAGAAAGCGACGAAATAAAAATTGGCGACGACAGAGATACGAAATATATCTGGAAAGAAAATCAATAAGAGAAAACGGAGAAAACGATGGTTACGGGAGAATTAAAAAACAAAATTGATGGATTATGGGATATTTTTGCAGCGGGCGGACTGGTAAATCCGCTGGAAGTTATTGAACAGATTACTTATCTGATGTTTATCCATGATTTGGATGACATGGATAATAAGAGAGCAAAAGAAAGTGCGATGTTGGAACTTCCCTATAAAAGCATTTTTGTGGATGAAGTAAAAATGGGGGACAGAACAATTGATGGTACACAATTAAAATGGTCTGTATTCCGTGATTTTCCTGCTGACAGAATGTATATCGTGATGCAGGAATGGGTATTCCCTTTTATTAAAACATTGCATGACGATAAAAACAGTGCATATTCAAAATATATGGAGGATGCGATTTTTAAGCTTCCGACACCGCTTGTGCTTTCAAAAGTAGTAGATTGCCTGGATGTCATTTATGAGTTGATGAACGAAAAGCAAGCAGTAGATATCCGTGGAGATGTTTATGAATATTTGCTTTCAAAGATTGCACAGTCAGGGTTAAATGGACAGTTTAGAACTCCGAGACATATTATTCGGATGATGGTGGAATTGATGAATCCGTCTGCTGATGAGATTATCTGTGATCCTGCCTGCGGTACTTCAGGATTTTTAATTGTGACAGCAGATTATTTGAAAAAGGAAAAAAAGAGCGAGATTCTTTTTGATAAACAAAAGAAAGATCATTATATGAATCATATGTTCCACGGCTACGATATGGATCGTACTATGCTGCGAATCGGCGCGATGAACATGATGACACACGGGATTGACAATCCGGATATTGAATATCGGGACAGTCTGTCAGATCAGAATTCGGATAAGGATAAATATACGCTGGTTTTGGCAAATCCGCCTTTTAAGGGAAGCCTGGATGCAGAATCGGTGTCCGGCGATTTGCTGAAAGTATGTAAAACGAAAAAAACAGAATTGCTGTTTCTGGCATTGTTCCTCAGAATATTGAAAATTGGCGGCAGATGTGCCTGTATCGTCCCGGATGGCGTGCTTTTCGGCTCTTCTACAGCGCATAAGGCGATCCGAAAAGAAATCGTAGAAAATCAGAGACTGGAAGCTGTTATTTCCATGCCGTCCGGCGTATTTAAACCGTATGCCGGTGTGTCGACCGCGATTCTGATTTTTACGAAAACAGAACACGGCGGAACGGATGACGTATGGTTTTATGACATGACAGCAGACGGACTCAGTCTGGATGATAAGCGGACACCTGTTGCAGAAAATGATATTCCGGATATCATTGAGCGTTTCAAACATCTTGGAAATGAAAAAGAACGGAAGCGGACAGAAAAATCTTTCTTGGTTCCGAAACAGGAGATTGTAGACAACGAATACGATCTCAGCATCAATAAGTATAAAGAAGTTGAATATGTTGCAGTGGAATATCCGCCGACATCAGAGATCATGGCAAACATCCGGGAGCTGGAAATTGAAATCGGCAACGAGATGGATGAACTGGAACGACTGTTGGGATTGTAAGGCAGATAAAAATGCAGAACGAAAAATGTGGAAGAAAGAACCCGGATCAATTCGGGTTTGTGGGGCTACGAGCAGCCCGTAGAGGGATAATGTAGATGGAATATATATCATTAAAAGATGTATGTAAGATTAATATGGGGCAGTCGCCTGATTCATCTAGCTATAACGATAATGAAGACGGCATTCCATTCTTTCAAGGAAATGCTGATTTTGGCGAAAGATATCCAACGACAAAAGTATGGTGCAATGCTCCAACAAAGATTGCACAGCCAGAGGATATACTTATTTCTGTTAGAGCTCCTATTGGCGCATTGAATTTTGCTAAAGAAGAATGCTGTATTGGTCGTGGACTTGCATCATTAACACCTGATAGAAGTAAGGTTTCTTTGGAATTTATTTACTGGTTACTTAAAGGTAAAAAAGCTGAGCTAAACAGTAAGGGAACTGGTAGTACATTCAAAGCTATCAGCAGAAAAGTTCTTGAAGAAATAATGGTGCCAGCTATAGAATTTGATAAACAGCATGAATATGCAGAAATTCTAGAGAAAATATATAATGTAATTCAGAAACGTAAGGAAGAATTATCTGCTTTAGATGATCTCATCAAAGCCCGATTTGTCGAGATGTTTGGGGATCCGGGAACGAATCCAATGGGCTGGAAAGAAACAACGATAGGAGAAGAGTGTTTTTACATAAAAGATGGTCCTCATAAATCGTTGCCAGATATTGGAAGAGAAAATGGAGGGCATCCATTCATTTCGGTTAGAAACATCGTTGATGGTTGTATTGATTTCTCTACAGCAAAATATATTTCAGATGAAGATTATGCAGATGCAATAAAAAAGTGCCATCCAGAAAAGGGGGATATGCTCTATAGTAAGGGTGGAACGACTGGAATTGCAAAACTCATAGATGTAGATGTGGAATTTGCAAACTGGGTTCATGTTGCTGTGTTGAAATTTGACAAGAAAAAACTAAATGGAGTTTTCTTTGAAAATATGCTGAATGGCGTTTATTGCTATGAGCAATCCCAGAGACTTACTAAAGGAATTGCTAATAGAGATTTAGTGCTAAGCGCGATGGCTCAGATAAAAATGTATAGACCTCCGATGGAACTTCAGCAACAATTCGCGGCCTTCGTTGCACAAGTCACCAAATCAAAAGTTGCAGTGCAAAAAGCTCTTGACGAAGCGCAGTTATTATTTGATTCGTTAATGCAGCAATATTTCGGATGAAAGAGAGGTGCAAATCAATGTCAAAATTTAAAAAGTGGCTGATAGATCGTTTTATAATTGAACGGAAAAAGTTTGATCGTTCTGGAGTTTATGCTTATACGCAACGAGTAATGGCTTATAATTCGAATAAAATTGAAGGAAGTACATTGACACCGGAACAAACGGCATCCTTATTTGATAACGGAACGTTGCCGAGAAGCGATGATTATTATCGGGCAAAAGATGTGGAGGAAATGAATGGGCATTTCCTGATGTTCAATTATATGCTTGATACATTGGAGGAAGATTTATCACAGGAACTGATAAAACAGTTTCATTACGAATTAAAATCCGGAGTATTTGAAGACCGTGCAAATGGTTATGCAATAGGAGATTATAAGCAGCGCCCGAACATGGTGGGAATGTACAAAACGGTGTTGCCAAAAAATGTTGCAGAAGAAATGGAAAAGCTTTTATCGTGGTATGCAGCGCAGCCTAAAAATATGGAAACACTTGCAAAATTCCATGCAAGATATGAATCCATTCATCCGTTTCAGGATGGGAATGGACGTACAGGGAGAATGATTTTGTTTCGGGAAAGTCTGAAATATGAGGAAGTGGATCCCTTTATTATATTGGATGATGACAGAACGGTATATATTGAGGCATTGAAGGAGTTCAGAGAGAATGGAACAGTAAGTCAGCTGACGGAATTGTTGCAGAAAGAAGCTGAGATATATTATAAACAGTGCGAATATTTTATGTGAAAAAATGGCTGCAGGATGTTGGTATAACAAAAGGAGTATATCAACATGGACGAAAAAATCGTTGCAGTCTTAAATGAAATGTCAGAGTATCTTTCTATTTCACAGATGAAAAAGCTGCAGGAAGTGATTTTAAAAACATTTTCTGAAAATGAAGTAAAGAAAACCGATCATTCGAATCTTGAATATTTACAACTGTTCATTGAAGCGAAACGGATTGAAGGCTGTTCGGAAAGAACAATTCAATACTATAAGAGTACGGCGGAAGATTTGCTGTCAAAGATTGAAATCAGTGTAAGAAAAATTTCTACGGAAGAAATTCGATCTTATTTATCGGAATATCAAAAAGAAAGTAAATGTACGAACGTTACAATTGATAATATTCGTAGAAATTTATCCAGCTTCTTTTCCTGGTTGGAGGAAGAAGATTATATTTTGAAAAGTCCCATGAGACGGATTCATAAGATTAAAACGAAAACCGTTGTAAAAAATGTGATCACTGATGAAGGAATTGAAAAATTACGAGATCATTGCCAGAAAACAAGAGATTTAGCAATGATTGATTTGCTGTACTCTACCGGAATCCGTGTCGGAGAACTTGTAAATCTGAATATTGACGATATTGATCTGGAAGGCAGAGAATGTGTGGTATATGGAAAAGGGGATAAGGAAAGAAAAGTTTATTTCGATGCAAAAACGAAGGTTCATCTAAAAAAATATATATCGGAACGGGAGGACAACAACAAAGCATTGTTTGTTACATTGGATGCGCCGCACGATCGTTTGAAAATAAGCGGTGTAGAAATCAGACTCCGTCAGATGGGTAGAAGATTGGAGTTGGATCGGATTCATCCACATAAGTTCCGGAGGACAATGGCAACACGGGCAATAGATAAAGGAATGCCGATCGAACAGGTGCAAAAGATTTTGGGACATTCTCAGATTGATACGACGATGCAGTATGCAATGGTAAACCAGAGTAATGTGAAAGTATCTCATCAAAAATTCCTGGCTTAGAATCCGGATCAATTCGGGTTTGTGGGGATAAATGATGAGAGTAAAGTTAGCCGATGTTTGTGAGAGAGGTTCGTCAAATCTCAAGCAAGCAGATATTCCAGGTAAAAGTGGAGATTATCCGGTATATGGAGCTTCTGGTTATATTGGTAACGTCGATTTTTATCAACAGAAAAAGCCATATGTGGCAGTAGTTAAGGACGGTGCAGGCATAGGGCGAGCAATGTTACTTCCTGCTGAATCATCTGTAATAGGAACAATGCAATATCTACTACCAAAAAGTGTAGTACTTCCTGAGTATCTATTTTATGTGGTAAAACATATGCACTTAGAAAAATACTTCTCTGGTGCGACTATTCCGCATATTTACTTTAAAGATTACCAAAACGAAGAGTTCACTCTTGATGACCTGAACAAGCAGCATGAAGTTGTTACTACACTTCGGAAAGTAGAATCTGTCATTGAAAATCGCCAGCAGCAACTTCAAAAGCTGGACGACCTCATCAAAGCCCGATTTGTCGAGATGTTTGGGGATCCAATTATGAACCCAAAGAGGTATCCGGTTCATCAGCTTTCAGAGTATATCAGTTCGTTAACATCGGGTTCTCGTGGTTGGGCACAGTATTGTGTTGAAAACGGTACAGAATGGTTTATTACAATAAAGAATGTAAAGGATTGTCATATTACCACTGATAATATGCAACCAGTTAATGCACCAGATAATGCCGAAGCAAAAAGAACTAAGGTACAAGAAGGAGATCTTCTTATTAGTATTACAGCAGATCTTGGACGAACAGGTGTTGTTACAAAAGAAATTGCAGAACATGGTGCATATATAAACCAACATTTATCATGTATTAGAGTAAATAAAGAAGTGCTGCATCCACTTTTTGTTGCACACTATATGGAAAGTCCTGCCGGAAAAGAACAGTTTACAGCTAAAAATCAGAGTGCTGTTAAGGCTGGACTAAATTTTAATTCAATAAACTCTTTAAAATTATATGTTCCGCCACTGAAAGAACAAGAAGAGTTTATTACTTTTATCACACAAGTCACCAAATCAAAATTTTGATAATTCCATGATAGAAATTTTATGGAAAATGAAATGATCTTGTTTCCAAGTCTCTTTTGTATACAGCTGGATAATAGATTATCGAAATTTATTTTGAGAATTATCGGATAAAAATGTTATACTCTTCATAGATGGACATAAAAGAATCTACAAATTGCCTTGGGGGAGGCTGATTTATATGGTTACAAACTTTGACTACTTAAAAAATGAATCGAAATTTTCTGCATTTGCAGGCGTTGCAATATCCGCGGAGAAAATTATTCTGCTGGATCCGGAGGCGTGTATTATGAATTGCCGCCGGGCAATGGAATTTGCGGTGAAATGGATGTATTCTGTGGATTCTGCACTGCAGATGCCGTATCAGGATACTTTGCAAAGCCTGATGAATGAAGAGGATTATCGACAGCTGATCGGCAATGATCTTTGGAAGCGGATGGATTATATCCGGAAATGCGGCAATAATGTGGCACACAGCGGAAAGAAGCTGGGCAGAGATGAGGCGATGCTTTGTCTGGAAAACCTGTTCATCTTTTTGGACTATGTCGCTTATTGCTATTCAGAGCATTATGAAGAGCGGACGTTTGATAAGAACACGATTCTGTCGAGAATTGCGAAAGCAAAAGATGCGAAAAAATCAACAGGAAATGTTCAGAACATTCAGATAGAACTACAGAAAGAACAGGAAAAAACTGCAAAACAGGAACTGGATCTGCAGAAGCTGATGGCAGAAAATGCCTCCTTAAAAGAAGCACTATCTGCACGCAGACAGGAACAGCAGCAAAGTTATGTTCCGAAACCGCTTGACCTTTCAGAATTTGAAACCAGAAAACTCTATATCGATGCGATGCTGATGGATGCTGGGTGGACAGAAGGGAAAGACTGGATCAATGAAGTTCGTCTTGTTGGAATGCCGAATTCCTCTAATGTCGGTTATGCAGATTATGTGCTGTATGATGATACCCATAAGCCGCTGGCAATCATTGAAGCGAAGCGCACCTGCGCGGATGTTGCGAAAGGGCGGCAGCAGGCGAAACTATATGCGGATATATTAGAAAAAGAATGTGGAAGAAGACCGGTTATTTTCCTGACTAACGGATTTGAAACGCGTATTATTGACGGTCAGTATCCAGAACGGAAATGTGCGGAGATCTATTCCAAGAGAGATCTGGAAAAATGGTTTAATCTGTTGAAAATGCGAACAAGCTTAAAGCATATTTCTGTCGATAAGCAGATTGCGGGAAGATATTATCAGGAAGAAGCAATCAAAAAAGTCTGTGAAAGTTTTGATGAAAGAAACAGAAGAAAAGCGCTGCTGGTTATGGCAACTGGATCCGGAAAAACACGAACAGTTATCGCATTGTGTAAGGTTTTGTTGGATGCAGGATGGGTGAAAAATATTTTGTTTCTGGCAGATCGAAATTCTCTTGTGACACAGGCAAAAAGAAATTTTGTCAATCTGCTTCCGAACCTGTCCTGTACAAATCTGGTAGAAGAAAAAGAAAACTATCAGGCACACTGCGTCTTTTCTACCTATCAGACGATGATCAACTGTATTGATTCAGTCAGTGACCAGAATGGGAAGTTGTTTAGCTGCGGTCATTTTGATCTGGTGATCTGCGATGAGGCGCATCGTTCGATTTATAATAAGTATCAGGATATTTTCCATTATTTTGATGCACCGTTAGTAGGTCTTACTGCGACTCCGAAAGATGAAATCGATAAAAATACGTATGACGTATTTGAATTGAACAATGGTTATCCTACTTATGGCTATGACCTGGCACAGGCAGTAAAAGACGAATATCTGGTGGATTATATTTCGGTGGAAACGAAAATGAAATTCGACGAAGGTGGTATTGTATATGATGAACTGCCGGAGGATGAAAAGGAAGAATACGAAAAAACCTTCGAAGAGGAAGATGGAACCCTGCCGGAAGCAATCGATTCTTCAAAATTAAATAAATGGATTTTTAATGTGGATACGATTCGTCAGGTTTGGGATATTGTAATGACGAATGGATTGAAAATTGATTATGGTCAGAAAATCGGGAAGACGATCATTTTTGCAAAGAATCATAAACATGCAGAACAGATTTTGGCAGTATTTCAGAAAGAATATCCGTATCTGAAGGACTATGCGAAAGTCATCGATAATCATATAACGTATGCCCAGAGTGCCATTGATGAATTTTCAGACCCGAAAAAACTTCCGCAGATCGCCATTTCTGTTGATATGCTGGATACCGGAATTGATGTGCCGGAGGTTGTGAACCTCGTTTTCTTTAAAAAGGTAATGAGCAAGGCGAAGTTCTGGCAGATGATCGGGCGTGGAACGAGATTGTGTCCGGGTCTGTTTGATGGAGAGGACAAAGATAAATTTTATATTTTTGATTTCTGTGGGAATTTTGATTTTTTCCGAATGAACAAAGGAAAAGCGAGCGAAAACAGAATCGCATTGCAGAGTGCGGTCTTCCATTTGCAGTTTGAAATTTGCTATCAGCTGCAAAAGGTAGAATATCAGACAGAGCGGCTGATTACGTATCGGAATGCGTTGGTACGCCATATGTGCGAAAAAATAAAAGAGCTTCCCAAAGACAATTTCCGGGTCAGACAGCATCTGAAATATGTGGAACTGTATTCTTCGGAAGAAAACTACCGGGCACTTACATTTGAAGATACAAAGATCGTGAGAGAAGAAGTGACGCCTCTCATTTTGCCAGAGAAAGATGAGGTGAACGCAGTTCGGTTTGATGCGCTGATCTATGGAATTGAAGTTGCTTTGCTTGCAGGGAAAAAATATCCAAGAGGATATAAAGATTTAAAAAATCGAGTAACCGCAGTTTCGAGTGTGGCGAATATTCCGGAAATCCAGGGCCAGAGAGAGTTTATCCGAAAAATATTAAATACGGACTATTTGGAACGGGCAGGAATGGAGGATTTTGAAGAAATCAGAGAGCGGCTTCGCAGTCTGATGAAATATATTCCGACGGAGGAAAGAAATACCTATATCACACATTTTACGGATGAGATTTTGTCGATGGACTGGAACAAAGCGGAGCTTGACAATGATGAATTGAAGGATTATAAAGAAAGAGCAGAGTTTTATATCAGGGAGCATCAGGATAATATCGTGATTGCAAAGTTAAAGACGAACAAGCCTCTGACAGAAAACGATATTGACAGTCTGGAAGAAATTCTTTGGAAAGAAATCGGGACAAAACAGGATTATGAAAATGAGATTGGGCAAAAACCGCTGGGAGAATTTGTCCGTGAAATTGTTGGACTGGATATGAATGCGGCGAAAGAGGCGTTTTCTGCATATCTGTCTGATACCAATATGGACAGCAGACAAATTTATTTTGTCAATCAGATTATTGAATATATTGTACATAACGGAATGTTAAAAGACCTTTCCGTATTGCAGGAATCCCCGTTTACCGATCAGGGCAGTATCGTCGATATTTTCACTGATCTGTCCGTGTGGATGGGGATCAGAGGAGTCATCGATCAGATCAACGCAAATGCAGCCGCATAAGGGTATCACAGGATTTCATATTACAAAAAATACAGACACAGGAGAGGAGAAACATGGATAAACACAATTATTCCGCACCCGTTTCGCTGAAAAACATTCAGGTGACGGACACCTTTTGGAAAGGGGAAATGGAGCTCGTACGCAAGGAGGTGATCCCGTATCAGTGGGATGCCTTAAATGACCGCGTGGAGGGCGCGGCACCGAGCTTCTGTATGCACAATTTCAAGGCTGCAGGAAAGCTGAACCGGGAAAAGAAAGAAAAAGGAAACACATTTATTGCGCCGAAGTATACCTTTCGCGGCTTTGAGGTGCTGCCGGAGGATCCGAAGCAGTTAAAAGATGACGAATTTTACGGGTTTGTGTTCCAGGACAGCGATTTTTCGAAATGGATCGAGGCGGTTGGTTATTCTTTAACGCAGCATCCCGATCCGGAGCTGGAAAAAATCGCGGATGGCGCGATCGATATCGTCTGCGCCGCACAGCAGGACGACGGATATCTGGACACCTACTATATTTTAAGTGGTCGTGACGCGACCTTTACGAATCTGAAGGACCATCACGAGTTATACTGCTTCGGACACCTGATTGAAGGGGCTGTGGCATATTTTCAGGCGACTGGCAAGGACAAGCTGTTGAAGGCGGCGGAACGATTTGCAGACTATGTGGCGGCAAATTTCGGTACGGAAGAGGGAAAGCTTCACGGTTATCCGGGACATGAAATCGCAGAGATGGCCCTTGTGCGGCTTTATGAACTGACCGGGAAGGAAAAATACTTAAACCTTGCCCGGTATTTCGTGGACGAGCGCGGAAAGCGTCCCTACTACTTTGATCAAGAGCATCCCGAAGAAGTAAAAAAGGGGCATGAGGACGAACTTCGTTATTTCTATAATCAGGCGCATCTGCCGGTGAGGGAGCAGGACGAGGCGTTCGGACATTCCGTGCGTGCGGTTTATCTATATTCCGGCATGGCGGATGTGGCGAGGCTGACAGGGGATGAAACGCTGTATGGGGCGTGCCGGAGACTCTGGGACAACATCACGGAGAAAAAGATGTACGTTACGGGCGGAATCGGCAGCACCCATCTGGGCGAGGCGTTCACCTATGCCTACGATCTGCCGAACGACACGGCGTATGCGGAAACCTGTGCGTCGATCGGTCTTGTCTTTTTTGCGCGGAGAATGCTGGAAATCGCGCCGGAGGCAAGGTATGCAAACGTTATGGAACGGGCGCTTTATAATGGCGTGCTCAGCGGCATGGCGCTGGATGGAAAGAGCTTTTTCTATGTCAATCCGCTGGAGGTACTGCCGGAGGCATGTCATAAGGATGAACGAAAATTTCATGTCAAGCCGGTTCGCCAGAAATGGTTCGGCTGCGCATGCTGCCCGCCAAACCTGGCGCGTCTGCTCAGCTCGATCGGTTCCTATGCATATACGGAAAACGAGGATACACTGTTTTTACATCTTTATATGGGAAGCACCCTGGAAAAGAAGATCGGCGAAAAGACAGCAGATATCCGTGTGGAATCCAACTTCCCTTGGGAGGGGGATGTGAAAATCACAATTCGCGCAAAGGATACCGGATTAAAGCTTGCACTGCGGATACCGGACTGGTGCAGCAGATATGAGCTGGATGGTTTTACCGGTGGTACGGAAGAAAAGGACGGCTACCTGTATCTGCAAAAGGATTGGGGAGAGGAAGAAGAATTTACGCTTCATTTCCCGATGGAGGTTCGAATGATTGCGGCAAAGGAAGCCGTGCGTGAGGATATAGGGAAAGTGGCCGTGATGAGAGGGCCGGTTGTCTATTGTCTGGAAGAGACAGACAACGGAAAAGATCTGCAGAAGCTGCTGATTGACCCGGAGTTAAACGTAACGGTGTCGGACGGAAATATTTGCGGAACGCCGGTCAAAAAGCTGACTGCAGCAGGGTTTCGGCAGCTTGATACGCATATAGAAAAAGAAAGCGAAGCGCTGTATCATGTCTGGAAGAAGCCGGAGTTTGAAAAAGCGGAACTTTCGTATATTCCGTATTATACCTGGGCAAACCGCGGTGAAAACGAAATGCAGGTTTGGACGCGGGTCAGAGATTGACAGAAATAGACATAAGTGCTGCACCATAGTACGCTCAGTTGAAAGCAGAGGTATGTCGAAAGCAAAAGGAGGGCATCAGGCATCGGGCCGGATGCCCTCCAGTACGTTTTGCATGTCCTGCGGGAGTGGAACATGAAATTCCAGAGGTTCTTTGGTGATAGGATGATGAAAACGCAGACGGGTTGCGTGCAGCGCCTGTCTGGAAATCCATTCCATATCAGGATTATAGAGGGAATCTCCGATCAGCGGATAGCCCAGATATTTCATATGGATCCGAATCTGGTGAGTACGACCGGTTTCCAGTGTCAGGCGGATCAGGCTGTGCCCGTTTTTTTCTTCCAGCACTTCATAGTGAGTAATGGCAGATTCGCCATGTTCAAAGTCGATGGTACGCTCGATGATGGAGCCGTCCTTTCGTCCCAGTGGAGCGGTGATGGTTCCGGAGGAGGGAGTGACCCTGCCGCGAGAGATCCCGAGGTATTCCCGGTGGATTTCCCGGTTCCGGACCATGGTTGCGAGAATACTGCCGCTGACCAAATGCTTTGCGATGATTGTCAGACCGGAGGTGTTATGATCGAGCCGGTTGATACAGCGAAAGACGAAGGGACAGTCTTTCTGAGCAAAATACCAGGCGAGCCCGTTTGCAAGGGAATGGGTGTAGTTGCGCATCGACGGATGGATCGGAA
>ERZ779664.558-NODE-558-length-17713-cov-3.295334_pt1 | contig 17713 bp, 10 predicted proteins | sample MGYA00511478_ERZ779664 | MGnify/ENA primary metagenome ERZ779664 (study PRJEB29588, sample SAMEA2160437) | human gut metagenome | biome: human gut; feature: human-associated habitat; material: faeces | place: Denmark | collected 2008/2010 ...
CCTGTTTGTTGCTCCCAATACGTTGACTCAACGTATGGTAGGACCGAAATGCATGGGCACTGTCAGTCTCTCTCTGGGGGGTATGAAAGATGGTGACCGTGCAGGATTATCGGCTTTTAATGGTGACAGCGGTGTGCTTACGATTGAAAAGAACGGAAATAAACTGTCTCTTGTGATGAGTGAACAGAAAAGCGTGTTTGAGAAAACGAAGCGTGCCATTAGCCGTGTGGATATGACCGAACAAGCCCGTATACCTCTTAACAAAGAGCTTGTCTATTTGCGTGTGGAAGGTGACTTTACCAATGGACGGGATGAGGCTCGTTTTTCTTATAGTCTTGATGGGAAAGCATGGATACCTGTCGGTCTGCCTGTCAAGATGAAATTTGACTACACCCGTATGTTCATGGGCAGTAAGTTTGCCATATTTAATTATGCTACACGTTCTGTAGGCGGTTATGTAGATGTGGACTCTTTTGATTATTCGTTCTGTGATGCGTCAATGTAACACACAAATATGTATTTGTAACCAATGAAACATTGTTTTATTGGAAAATAGGCTATTTTTGTTTCCAAATTAATCATAACTAATAAGTATAATATTATGAAAAGAGGTTGGATACCGATTATGGGTGTTTGTTTGGTGTTATCGTTTTCGGCATGTAAGCAATTGCTGCCTTACCAGGACACTTCTTTAACGGCGGAACAACGGGCGGAGGATTTGTTGCCCCGGTTGACTTTGGAAGAAAAAGTATCATTAATGCAAAATGCGTCACCTGCTATCCCCCGACTGGGAATTAAAGAATATGAGTGGTGGAATGAAGCGTTGCACGGTGTGGGACGTGCCGGATTGGCTACTGTTTTTCCCCAGTCTATCGGTATGGGAGCTTCTTTTAATGATTCATTATTATATGAGGTGTTCAATGCCACTTCCGATGAGGCTCGCGTAAAATCGCGTATTTTCGGTGAAAGTGGCGCGTTGAAACGCTATCAGGGATTAACATTCTGGACACCGAATGTCAATATATTCCGTGACCCTCGTTGGGGACGTGTTATGGAAGGTTCAGGAGAAGATCCCTATTTGGGTTCGGCAATCGCGAAAGCTCGGGTAAGGGGATTCCAAGGAACGGACTTATCGGCATACAATACGATGGCTGCTTGCGCCAAGCACTTTGTGGGCTACGGGGCCGCAGAAGGAGGTCGGGATTATAATACGGTAGATATTTCCAAACAAAGACTCCGGGAATTGTATTTGCCTCCTTTTTCGGCAGCAGCTGATGCAGGTGTCGCGACGTTCATGAATTCGTTCAATGAGGTGATGGGTGTACCTGCGACCGGTTCGACTTATTTGGTTCGGGATATATTGAAAGGAGAGTGGAATTTTCCGGGTGTTGTGGTTTCGGACTGGGGCTCTGTGGCGGAGTTAATACCTCACGGGGTTGCCGAGGATAAGTGCGATGCTGCCCGGTTGGCTGTTACTGCCGGCTGTGATATGGATATGGAAGGATATTGTTATGTATCGTCTCTTGAAAAATTGGTTCGTGAGGGAGTAGTTTCAGAATCTTTAATCGACGATGCCGTGAGACGTATTCTTCGGTTGAAATTCGATTTGGGCCTTTTCGATGATCCGTATCGTTATTGTGATGCAGAGCGGGAAAAGGCAGAGATACTTTCGGCAGAACATAGAAAGGTAGTTCGGGAGATGGCCTGCAAATCTATTGTGCTTTTGGAGAATAGAGAGGGTATATTGCCTCTGGACAATCGCTGTAAAAATATCGGAATCGTAGGACCTTTGGCTGATAATCCAGATGATATGTTGGGCTCTTGGTGCGCTCGTGGAGACGGTAAAGATGCGATCGGTATATTACAGGGCATTAAGCAAGCTGTCGGCAAGGGTGTAAGGATCCGTTATGCAAAAGGATGTGAAATAGAGGGAGATGACCGAAGCGGTTTTTCCGAGGCGGTACAAGTGGCAGAAAATAGCGATGTGGTGATTGTTTGTGTGGGCGAAAATCGGTTTATGAGCGGAGAAGCTGCCAGCCGTACCCGTTTGACTTTACCGGGTGTTCAACGGGAGCTTCTTAAAGCAATCAAAGAGACAGGGAAACCTATTGTACTGTTGTTGAGTAACGGCAGGCCGTTGGTTCTCGATTGGGAGAAAGAAAATATAGGTACTATCGTAGAGTGTTGGCAGTTGGGTTCCGAAGCTGGGAATGCGATAGCCGATGTCCTTTTCGGGAAGTATAATCCATCGGGTAAACTCACTATGTCTTTCCCCTATAACGAGGGTCAGATACCGGTGTACTACAATGCCAAGAGTACGGGACGTCCTTATGTTCCCAATGTGCGGTATGTAACGCGGTATTTGGATTGTCCGAACGTGCCTCTGTATTCGTTTGGATATGGGCTTAGTTATACCCGCTTCGAATATGGAGAATTGAAACTGGATAAGGATACTATGTTTCCGGGCGAGAAACTTCGTATCGATGTATCTGTCGCCAATGTGGGAAATTATGACGGGGAAGAAACGGTTCAGTTGTATATCCGGGACGTTTGTTCGAAGATAACTCGTCCCGAAAAAGAATTGAAAGGATTCAAAAAGGTCTTTTTGAAAAAAGGAGAAAGAACCAATATCTCGTTTGAATTATCATTGTCCGATTTGGAGTATGTACTTGCAGACGGAAGTCGTGAGTCGGATCCCGGTTTGTTTGAGGTCTTTGTCGGGGGAAATCCCGATGAGGTGAAAAAAGCGGAGTTTATTTTAGTTCAGGGAGATAAATAAAAAGATTCGTATGAGTCTGAAAAAACGAAAGCCGGATTTTCAAAATCCGGCTTTCGTTTTGAGGTTAAAGTTTTTATTTATTGATAATCTTGAATGTTTGATGATTGGCTTTAACGATGTATATTCCTGTGGGGAGAAGGCTTAAATCTATGATTGGTTCTTGTGTGGATATAACTTGGTTTCCTACACAGTTAAACACTATAACCGGGGTTGTCAGTTTGCCTGTGATATAGAGTATTTTTTGTTTGACATTACAGGACGTTACTGTATCATCTAATTTTTCGATGTGAGTCGATACGGAAAAATCTATTTCCAGATTTATATCATCTTCGTTTATAGCGATTGTATATGAATTTTGGCTTTCTTCATCGGGATTAATTTCTTCTCCGTTTAATTTTACTGTGGCTGCCGGGGTCACGGTGAACGTAATGCTTTCACCTTCATAGGCCTCGATAGTTGTCCCATCTTCGATGGAATTGTTTTCGGATACAAGCCCGCTTCCATTGGCCTCTATCGTGCCATTACTTTTGACAGAGATATTAACCTTGTGAGTTAGGTAATCCAATGTCATTCCGGCTGTGCTCCATGCGGCATAGGCGTCGGCATATTTTTTAAGTACTTTTACCGTTGTATTGGAGATTCCAGATGCAGCACCGAATGACCGATCTCCTAATTTGGGAGCTGTTTCTTTCCGGCAAGTGAAAGTTCTTGTCGGGTTTCCTTCGACAAAAAAGGCCAGATTTCCTATGTTGGCTATGTTCTCCGAGAACGTGAAGTCGGTAATGCCGGTTCTGTCGAATACTCTTTCTTTGATGTCGGTAACAGACGATGCTATTTTGTTAATAGTTAGTTTCGAACAAAATTCGAAAGCCCGTACGCCGAATCCTGTTAATTGATCGGGTAGTTGGGATATCGTTATTTCGGCGCATTTCGAGAATCCGTATTGTCCAATTCGAGTTAAGTTCTCGGGTAAGGAATTTAATTTCAGTTTCGCACAGTTTTGGAAGGCATAATCATCGATATTTTCTACGAGTCCCCAGTTTACGGTTTCCAGATTTATACATCCGTCGAATGCATATTTCCCGATTTTAGTTAAATCGGTAGGGAGAGACACGATTTTCAAAGTTGTCATTTTCTGGCATAACTTGTCCGTGACACTGTTGTCGATAAATGTTATACCTGTTATATCCAATTCTTCGAGATGATCTTTAAATGTGGTTTTAAGATAGGTAGCATCGGTGTTATCAAGCGATTCTCCAAAGATGGACAGTTTTGTGACCGATGAGATATCGGCTCCGTCGAGGGCCTCTGTTATTTCTGTTTCCAATGAACCGACAGTCGCATGAGAGATCGATAGTTCTTGTGCGGAGATAGTCCATGAACTGCCCATCAGGAACAATGTGGCAGCAGCAAATTTTACGTTTATATTTATCATGATACGAGAATTTATGAAATTGAAAAATGGAAGAACCACTTAAAATATTTAAGCGGCTCTTCCTGTTTCGGTGATTTATTAGAACAATATTACTTTTTGAGATTCAAAACGATTACCGTTGTTTACCGTGAAAATTAGAACTCCGTTCGGTATTTCCAGTTCGGATTTGTTAATCGTAAGTTCATCTTTCAGAGCTGCGTTGTAGATAGTACGGCCATCGAGCAGAACGATTGACAAGTTCAAAGTTTGGTCGGTTAGGTTGCGGACGATAGCTTCGTCGCCATTCCGATAAATGACGAACGAGGCTTGTTTGTCGGCTGTTATTCCGGCGATACCCGATGTGCTTCCATATTCAAATGAACCGATGTCCTTACCGTCGACCGTAGCCAAGCCTCTAATATCGGTTGCGGGAATGAGTTCCTTATCGAATCCTTCCATTCCAGAGGTACTGGAAAGGCCTTTGTTGATGAGGATACTCGATTCGTCGGTAATAGGCAAGTAAGGTACATAATTGTCATCTTGCAGACGAGGAGTCAAGCCTAATTTATTTAGTTCTACCGCATCTAAAACGACGTTCCCGTATTTTTCCTTTTCGGCGTTCAATGCGGGATCGTCCATGTTTTCACCCAATCCTCCTACGAAAACATTGTTATAGGCGATCAGAGGGTCTCTTTCTCCGCAGACATTCGAGGACATGATCGTAAAGTCTTTGTCGTTATAGAATATATTGTTTATGATTCGATAGGGAGTTTCGTAAAAGAACGGAATGGCAACCGCTTTGGTTTTGTAGAACGTGTTGTTTATGAGATTCATCTCGAAATCTTCTCTCACATTATTGATATAAATGTCAGAGGCAGCCGGTCTTACGCTTGGACTTACTCCCGGCTCATTGTCTTTGAATACACAGTTTGTCAATTCGAAGTAGTTGACGTTGGAGTACAGAGGCGTGTATTCCGAACCCCGATAAGCATAATGGAATCCGATGATGTCGCCTTTTGCATCGGCCTTTGAGATGTTATTGGTGAAGGCTGTATTTCTGATAATTAGAGCACCCGGTTCTTCTGCGTTATTGGGTAGGCCGCAGTGGTAAATGATAGCTGCGCCGCCATATCCTCCGAAGATGCGGTTTTCGTCGAATACACAATTGGTAATCGTTACATTCTTGCCGCAGCTGGCGATGGCTCCACCGCTGTTATTCGCTTCGTTGTTGATGAAAGTGCAGCTGTCTACGATCAGTTCATTTCCTTCAAAGAATATGGCTCCACCGGGAATACCGTCCCGTGTGCAACCGTTTTTCAAAATCAGTCCGGATATGGTTGCATCGGTATTGGTTCCGATCGTGATGACACGGTCTCCCAAGAATGGTTGGTCTCCCGATTTCAGGGTCGTGTTTTTCCCTCGAAGAACCACGTTTTTTTTAGCTCCGATAATAATTGCTTCGGGACCATATACGTCGAAAGTTGCATTTTCTTCCAAGTGTATTGTCGTGGGTGTATTGTCTTCCAGTTTTTCTATGGCAGCTTGAATTGTTTTCAGTGCTGTTTCGGCCGATGTGCCTGCCGCTTTATCATCGCCGGTGGGTGATACATAATAGTCGGCTGCAAAGGTTTGAGGTACGACGACTCCCAAAGCGAATGCTAAGAATAGAGAAAAGGTCTTTTTCATTTTGATAAAAATTAAAAGTTAATAAATTCTGTACTAAATAAGATTTCTTGTAAGTGATAGAGTTATTGATATACCCTGATATAATCGATGATATATTCTTGTGGTAGTATGTCGGTATCAAGGCCTTTTAGTCCTCCCCAGCCGCCACCGAACGCAAGGTTCAGTATCAGGTAAAACGGTTGATCGAAGGGCCATGATTCCCAAGTTGCATTTTCAGGTTTGGTAATGACCAATCTTTTTCTTCCGTCTAAGTACCATTCCAGTCGGTCCTTGTGCCATTCGAAACCATAAATATGGAAATCGGTATAACATGTAGGGCAAAAAGCATTGGAGCCTTTCCCGTTCTTTTTCGTGTGATTATTCGATTCTGTATGAATTGCATAGTTGATCCTTTCGGGGTCGTAGCCTACATGTTCCATGATGTCTATCTCGCCGCTTTTGGGCCAATATCCATAAGTGCTTTTTACAGGCATCATCCAAATGGCTGCCCATGTACCCAGACAAGCCGGTAATTTCGCCCGTACTTCTACTTTCCCATATTTTAGGGAGAAGGTATTTTTCGTATGTATACTTGCCGATGTTATAGGACGTACTTTCCCATCTATCAAGGTGCTGTCGTTGCGAGCTACTAAATGTAAATAACCGTCCTTTTGGTAGGCATTTTCGAGTCTGTCGGTCGTGTAATATTGTTTTTCACTGTTGCGGAGATGTCCGTTTTCAAAATCCCATTTACTTTTGTCGGGTAATCCGGTTCCGTTAAATTCGTCTTGAAAAACAAGTTTGGTATATTTCCCGTAGATTTCGTTTCCCGTTTGTGCATACACACTTGATGCCGCACAAATGAGCAATGAATAAAAAATTTTCTTTTTCATGGTCGTATTATTGAAAAATTCGTACATAATCGATTTGGTAATCCAATGGCAAAACGCTGGTGTCGAAACCTTTTTCTCCTCCCCAACCTCCGCCGAATGCAAAGTTGAGTATTAGGTGGAAATCTTGGTCGAAAGGCCAGTCTCCCCAATTGGTATCGGGATTCAATATCCGATAAAACATTCGTCCGTCGCAGTAAAATTCCATTCGATCTTCATGCCATTCGAATGCGATGATGTGCCAATCGTTTATATTCTCTACCGCTTTGTTGCTACCTTTATCTCCATTGAGGTAGTGAGTGGCACAATAGAATTTGTTGATGTCGTTTCCGATATATTCCATAATGTCTATTTCTCCGCTTCGTGGCCAATAGCCATAGACGTTGTCGGAGGGCATCATCCAGAGAGCTGGCCATGTTCCGCTTGCTTGGGGTACTTTCAGGCGAGCCTCTACCCGGCAATAGGTCCAGGCGTGTTTCCCTTTGGTTGTAATGCTACCTGATGTTATGTAATACTCTTTTCCGTCGGTTATGTTTTTATTCAGTATTTCGCCTTTTTCATTTTTCAAGGTGTCTTCGCTGATGCATCTGAGATGTAGAATCCCGTCTTTTTGAAATACATTTTCGACACGTCTCTCGGTGTAATATTGCATTTCATGATTTCGTATGAATCCGACTTCGTAGCCCCATTTGCTTTCATCGGGTAATCCGGTTCCGTTGAATTCGTCTTGAAATACCAGTTTGGTATATCCTTCGGGAATTTCGACGACTTGTAGAATCCCTAGATCGTCTACGGTCAATTGATAGTTTTTCCCGTTTTTCGATGTCGTTTGCAGTGTCCCTGATTGGTCTGCATATTGTGCATAAGGGACATTGAGTAACTCTTGTCGTCCTATCAGACTGTGAGAGGAACCATAATCGGCCTCGACTTGTATGAAACTGGGCGTTTTACTCCAATCGATCGATTGAAAATCTCCGATTAAAGAATGCCCTGCTCCTATCTCTAAGGAGAATTGACCCGCAGCGTTTGTTGTTGTGGAGTGCTCCTCTTGGTATACGGGAGTTTCATCGTTCCCTTGATAAATGGAGAATAGGACATTTATGTTTTGGTTGTTTATTGTAGTGCCGGTATTGTCTCGAAGTACGGCTTGGTAGGGAAAACCGTTTTGCCCATAACCTTTTATCGAGATAACGGTTAAGATACTTACGATTAATAATATGTGATTTTTCATTTCCGCTATGTTTGTTATTTAATCAATTGAATAGAAGAACTTCCTTTTGAAGACGTAATAGTCAGGATATAATATCCCGGAGTAAGATTGTCTACGTTTATGTATTCTCCCGGAGTTCCCGATAGTTTTCCTGTGGATTGTATTTTCCCAAGTGTGTCATATATTGACCATGTGAAAGGTTCGTCTATTTTGACAAAAACTTTTTCTTTGGCGGGATTTGGGAAGATTGTTATTTGAGTGGCCTTTTCGGGTATATCGAATATCCCGGAAGGTACAATATGTTCGGGTTGCAAAAATCCTTGTGTCAGAGAATTTTCGGAATTATTATCCGATAGCGTAGCAACCATTATTTCGCCGATTGTCCATGTTGTACTCCCGCCTTCGGAACATGCAGTTGAAATCAGTATGTTCGCTCTTAAAGAAAGAGGAAATAGAAGCAGTAGGAATAATATTTTTTTCATTGCTGATCTGGTATTTAATTCAGAGGAAATTATTCTTCGGTAATCTTTTGAGTAGAAATGTTTCCTTCATCATCGATGGTTAATGTGAATTTTTTACCCGAAGCTGATGTTAACGTGATTTTGCCTGCTTGGTTCGCGTATTTAGCATAAGGCACACTCATAAGTTGTTGTGCCCCGGTGGAAACGAAACCGGCTCCTTTGTCTATTTCTGTCTCGATGAAAAAAGTTCCTTTTCCCCAATTAATCGAAGTAAAGTCTCCCGTTTCGACGGTCCCTTTTCCTACTTGTAAAGCTACCATTCCGAAACTGTTTGTTTTTGTTTGATGTACTTCGGAATATACTTTCGTACCAGTTGCTGTTTTTTCACGAATCGTGAATCGTACCGATACGTCGGTGTTTACCAATGTTGTATTATTGTCTGATACAATCGCTTGGTATTGAAATGATTCGGGTGCTTGTGAATAAATGTTCAATATGAACGAGGCGAACAAACATAAGGTAAAAATTTTCTTTTTCATGATTTGATTAATTGTTTATCGGTTTGAAATTTTTGATTCATAGGTATATTTCGACAATACAAATTTATTCCTTTTAGACGATAGGGGGTTGTGGAGTATATTCCAATTTTTTAGGATTTGAGGCGAGGTTTTCAATCATGTTGCATTTGGTTGCTTTTTTGTCGCGTTGCATACAAGACGGGAGCCGATCGGGCTTTCGGAGCGGTTTTCGATGGATATACGCATCGTATTTTGTTTTAGGGATATGTTGGAAAAATTTATATGAGCCGGGTTATTTGCGAGGGGTAAAAATGGATAGGCGAGCTTCTGTTTCGTGGTGGTGGGACCGGGAAAACTTTCGGTGCTACATTTTTTTAAGTTCTTGCAACGTGGTTAAAAATAGAAAATCATAGGTTCAACTATTGGTGTATTATATACAAATTGCTTAAAATCTTTTACACTACTTTTGAAATGTGAAAAATGAATTAAAATCGCAGAGACATTTTATGGTGTATGTAAAAAAATAATTAACGCTTAATTCTAAAAAAATATGGATTTGATTTCTGTAAACAATTTTCGGAGAAAGAAAAGTTTGCGATATTTTGCTTTACTTTTCTTCTTTTTAATGATGTGTCCTTGCATGGTATCGGCACAGAACACAGTGACGATTGGTGGTACTGTTAACTCCAAAGGAGAACCTTTGATCGGTGCAGTCGTGAAAGAGAAGGGAACGACGAAAGCTACGGCGACAAATATCGACGGAGTTTATTTTTTGACTGTACAAGAGAATGCGATATTGGAAATTTCGTATGTGGGGTATAAAACCAAAGAGATTAAAGTAAATGGACAGAAAATGATCGATATCGAGCTCGAAGAGAATGTAAACATGTTAGATGAGGTGGTCGCTATCGGTTATGGAGTACAGCAGAAAAAATTGGTTACGGGTGCTACCGTTCAGGTGAAAGGCGATGTAATTGCCCAACAAAATACGGTGAGCCCGTTGAGCGGTTTACAAGGTCTTACTCCCGGTGTGAGTATCGTAAAGAATAACGGAAAACCGGGAGAAGGGTTTAATGTTCTCATTCGGGGAGCCGGAACTATGCATGATTCGGAACCTTTGTGTATTATCGACGGACAACCGGGAGATTTGAATGTTTTGAATCCATCGGATATCGAGACTGTCGATATTCTAAAAGATGCTGCTTCTGCTGCAATTTATGGAGCGAGGGCTGCCAACGGTGTTATATTGGTTACTACAAAACAGGCTCAGAAAGGAAAAACCAACATTACTTATGACGGTTATGTGGGAATACAGAATTTCAGAAATAACGTGGAGACAACGGGGGCTCGCGATTATCTGATGTTGCTGCAAGAAGCAGGTTTGATAACCGAGGCAGACTTGAATACCGAAAGGATTCCTATGTTGGATAAGATTAATAACGGCGAGTGGGACGGAACGAATTGGTTAGATGAGATGACTCAAAAAAATGCCCCCATTCAAAATCATGCTATCAATATAAATAAAGGTTCCGAGAACTCGGCTTTTACGATGGGTTTCTCTTATACATCTCAGAAACCGACGGTTGCTGTTCCCGATGACGAAGTGGGATCGGGTTTTGATCGTTATACGATACGGTTGAATTCGGAACATACTTTAATAAAATTAAAAGATCTCGATCTCTTGAAAGTGGGGGAAACGATGACAATGGTTTACTCCGATAAGAAGGGGCTTGACCAAGCGACCGGTCAAACGACGTGGAACGATTTTAGAAATGCTTTTAAAACAAGTCCTTTGTTCCCAGCATATGACGAAGCTACCGGAGAGTTTGCAGATCCGGTAAAGATAAATAAAGATGAGTTTAACCCTGTGGCAAAAATGTACTATAATAGTGCAATGAAACAGAGCAAGAATTATTCTCTCAACGGTAATTTTTATTTGATTCTCGAACCACTCAAAAATCTGAGGTGGCGTAATAATTTCGGTATCAGGTATAGCAGTTGGTCTTATCGGGGATATGTTCCTGCATATAATTTGAACGGTAGTACCGAAGTTAAATATCGGAATACCGTGACCCAACAAGGAGGCATGGGGCTCGGTTGGCAGTTTGAAAGTACGCTTTCGTATGATTTCTCGATCAATAACCAACATAAGTTTTCGGCCCTTTTAGGAACTACGATAGATAAATCTGGTTTGGGAGAAAATTATTCCGGGTCGAACGAAGATGTTGAATTTGACGATTTCTTCCATGCCTATTTAGGAAACGCCAAGACCGTAGAAAAGGGGAGAACTACTCTTTCGGGTTCGGCGTGGGGTGTGTCGACATTAGCCTCTTTCTTCGGTCGTATCAATTATGATTATCAAAACAAGTATATGGCGACTGTCATTATGCGTGCCGATGGGTCTTCCAATTTCGCCAGAGGGCATCGGTGGGGATATTTCCCTTCGGTATCGGCTGGGTGGAATGTCACGGAAGAGGAATTTATGGAAGATGCAAAATCGGTGTTGAATTACTTGAAAATCCGCGCCAGTTGGGGAGAGAACGGAAATAACAAACTCGATGCATTTCGTTATTTAGGGACGATGGCATTGGCAAACTCTCAAAATGCCGCATATTATTATTTCGGGGATAAGAGCGGTACTCCTTTTATAGGCTCGTTTATAGAATACAATTCGAATAAGGAGTTGACTTGGGAAACTTCTCGTCAGACCGATATCGGATTCGATATGATGTTAGCGGGGAATCGTTTGGGAATTAATTTCGATTGGTATCATAAAAAGACAGTCGATTGGTTGGTTCAAACAAATGCGCTGGGAATATGGGGTACACCCAGCGGACCCTGGGTGAATGGTGGAGATATTGTAAATAAAGGTGTGGAACTGCAACTGAGTTGGAATGACCACATCGGTGATTTCAGGTATAGCGTTTCTGCCAATATGGGATATAACAAAAATGAAGTCGTGAGGATTGCCAATGCCGATCAATATATAGAAGGTTCCGAGAATATCTTGGGCAGTGGAACAGGCCGTTTTTATCGTGCAGAAGTCGGTATGCCATTGGGCTATTTTTATGGCTATCGTCATGATGGAATCTTCCAAAACCAAGAGGAGATCGATGGATACATTTCACCCGAAACGGGAAAGCCCATTATGCCAGATGCGAAACCGGGAGATGTTCGTTTCAAAGATTTGGATCACGATGGAGCGATTACGACGGAAGATAGAGAAATGATAGGTGACCCGAATCCCGATTTTAACTATGGCGTCAATCTCAATTTGTCGTATAAGGCTTTGGACTTTTCTATTGCAGGGTATGGCGTGGCCGGTAATCAAATTGTTAAATCGTATCGGGTCAACTCGGTCGTAAATACCAGTAACTATACTACCGATATGTTGGGCCGATGGCATGGAGAAGGAACCTCGAATTGGCTGCCAAGTTTGAATGGGACAGCTATTAATTGGCAATATGTGTCCGATTTGTATGTGGAGGACGGCGACTTTTTCAGAATAACCAATATTACTTTGGGCTTTGACTTCAAAAAGGTATTCCGCAAGATTCCTTTACAAAAGTTGAGAATATATGTTTCGGGTCAAAATTTGTTCACATTTACCAAATATACCGGTTTGGATCCTGAGGTTTCGGCATATACCGGCGCTCAATCTTGGGCAAGAGGTATTGATTTGGGGAATTATCCGGCAGCGTATTCTTTCATGTTTGGAGTGAATATACATTATTGATTAAACCGTGCAATTACTACATAAAAATAGTCAGATCATGAAAAAAATAATATTATCCTTATTCGTGGGCCTTTTTTTAACGGGGTGTGAAGATTTTCTCGATTCGGAGCCTACTAATTTGAAAACCATAGAGAACTATCCAGCTACACAAGAAGATGCCGATCAGGTTTTAACGGGGATATATTCCGTACTTGCTATGCCCGATCCGTTACAGACTTCTTTTTTAAGTTCGGAACTTCGTTCGGACAATTTGTTGGGAGGCGGAGGCCCGACGGATATATCTACCAAAGCGATCGCTCAGTGTCAAAAATGGAGCGAGAGTAGCTTTGCTGTGGCTTGGCGTACCAATTATATGGGCATATTTCGTGCGAATGTGTTCTTGGAAGCTCTTGATAAAGTGGAGTGGAATAGCGAAGAAGATCGTAAACGTATGGAAGGAGAGGCACGATTCCTTCGTGCACATTACTATTTCGATTTGTCGAGAATGTTTGGAGATGTATGCTTGATTACTACTTCCGAGTCGGTAAATATTCCTCGTACGCCAGCGGCCGAGACCTATGCTTTTATCGCCGCCGATTTGAAAAAGGCAATAGAAGATTTATTGCCTACCGAACGGTATGATGCCGTAGAATCGGGTCGGGTGACTAAATGGGCTGCTCAGGCTTTGATGGCTCGTGTATTTCTATTCTATACCGGTTATTATCAGAAAGAGTCTTTGCCGTTGCCCGATGGAGGCGAAATTTCCAAAGATCAAGTGGTCGCATGGCTTGACGAATGTACCGATACTTCTATTAGCGGGCACGACTTGGTCAGTGATTTCCGGAATTTGTGGCCTTATTCCTATGTACAGGACTATAAATTTACTAAGAACAATAATCTCAAATGGGAAGGCGATGGTAATAAAGAAACGGTATTTGCTATTAAATACTCCAATAAATTCGCGAATTGGGATTATCCGTATCAAAAGAGTAATCAAATATGTTTGTATCTTGGTTTGCGTGGACAGAATTATTTGAGAACATTCCCGTTCGGGCAAGGATGGGGATTCGGAACCGTAAACCCTAAAATATGGGAAGATTGGTCTGATGATGACATTCGTAAAACAGGATCTATTTTTAACGTGACGAATCGCAATGAGGTTGTGTTGTATACATTTGGAGCCGATTCACATGTGGACGAGACTTCTTATGTTCAGAAAAAATATATTCCCATCAATGTGTATGCCGACGGGACACATACCGTCGTGCACAATTATAGCATGGAATTGTACGGGAATACGGTCGATAACTATATGTTGAACAATACACAAGATCTTGTTTTGATTCGCTTTGCCGATGTGTTATTGATGGCCGCCGAATTGAACCTCGGGACAGCAAAGGCTCAAAGTTTTCTCGACCGGGTGAGGGCGCGTGTTAATTTACCTTCTGTTCCTGCTACATTGGATAATATCAAAGCCGAGCGTCGTTTCGAATTGGCATTCGAGGGTGTGCGATTCTATGATTTGCTACGTTGGCACGATGCCGATCGGGTGCTCAACGAAAATCAAAAAGACATAGTTATTTATCGAAGCCGTACCGAAACAGTCACGAAAACAATTACTTATCGTCCTGAGACGAGCGGATTCCTTCAAATACCTCTGTCGGAAATAGAGTTGTCCAAAGGTGTTTTAACAGCGAATCCGGGCTGGGCTTCAGAGGCTGCTTATCAGGATATTTATTAAATCGATATAAATGGATTTTATTTGATTTGGAAATTTTATGCACCGAATAAATTCGGTGCATAAAATTGAATCTTGTAAATCGATTGTATCTCATCACTTTGTCTTAGTAGGTAACAGATACCGAAAAAATCTATGAAGAAGATATATTTTGTAACCATAATTTTTGTATGCAACTTTTTCTTTTGTTCATTTTCTCAGCAACCGGTTTATCTCGATGAGACCAAGCCGGTGGACGAGCGGATAGAAGATGCATTGTCCCGAATGACATTGGAAGAAAAAATTGCGATGTGCCACGCTCAATCCAAATTCAGTACTCCGGGGTGCCCGCGTTTGGGAATACCTGAGATTTGGATGAGTGACGGACCTCATGGTGTGAGAATGGAATTTGTTTGGGACGATTGGCAGCACGCTCACTGGACGAACGATTCTTGTACGGCATATCCGGCATTGACTTGTTTGGCTGCGACATTTAATCCTGAATTATCCTATCGGTACGGGAAAGCGCTTGGAGAGGAGGCTCGTTTTCGGAGAAAAGATATTATACTGGGTCCGGGAGTTAATATTTATCGTACTCCGTTGAGCGGACGTAATTTCGAGTATATGGGGGAAGACCCTTATTTATCTTCTGTTATGGTTGTTCCCTATATCCGTGGGGTACAGGAGAACGGTGTCTCTGCTTGTGTGAAACATTTTGTTTTGAACAATCAGGAGAAGTGGCGTGATACGATAAATGTCGTCGTGAGCGAAAGGGCTCTTAATGAAATCTATCTTCCGGCATTTAAGGCTGCTGTGACAGAAGGAGGCGTGTGGGCAGTGATGGGTTCGTACAATAAGTATAAAGGGGAATATTGTTCACATAACGATACGCTGATTAATGAGATATTGAAAAAAGAATGGGCTTTTGACGGAGTGATGTTGACCGATTGGGGATCGGCTCATAATACGAATGAGGCGGCCTTGAACGGATTGGATTTGGAAATGGGTACTTGGACAAACGGATTGACGTGGGGGATAAGCTCGGCCTACGATAAATATTTTTTGGCGAAGCCCTTTTTAGAAAAAATAAAGTCAGGGGAGCTTCCGGAATCGTTGCTGGACGAGAAAATACGCAGGATACTTCGCTTATGTTTTAGGACAAATATGGATCGACAAAGACCGTTCGGTAGAAAATTGACCGAGGAACATACCGATATTGCCCAAAAAGTTGCCGAGGAGGGTATTGTTTTGTTGAAAAATGAAAAAGATTTTTTCCCAATCCGGCCGGGTCGGTATAAGAAAATAGCCGTTATAGGTGAAAATGCAGTAAAAAAATTGACCGAGGGAGGAGGCTCGTCGGAGTTGAAAGCACATCGCGAAGTATCTCCTTTGCAGGGTCTTGTCGATAAGTACGGGGCGGAGCATATCGTTTATAGTATGGGGTACGCATCGGGCGCTCCCGATTATAGTCGTGAGTTGCCTTCGGGGTATGATGCCGATTCGCTTGTTCGCAGTGCAGTGGCCGGAGCGAAGGCAGCCGGTGGCGTTTTGTTTTTTGGCGGATTGAATAAAAATTTCCAACAGGATTGTGAGGGTGACGACCGAAAAAGTATGGATTTGCCTTTCGGGCAAGATGAGTTGCTCGATGAAATTTTAAAAGTCAATAAAAATGTTGGTGTAATTATCGTCAGTGGAAATGCTGTTTCTATGCCTTGGTTAGATAAGGTGAACGGTTTGATGCAATCTTGGTATCTGGGTTCTGAGGCGGGTAATGTGACAGCACGGGTGATTAGCGGAGAAGTAAGTCCCTCGGGGAAATTACCGTTTTCTATCCCACGCAGATTAGAAGATAATGGAGCTCATTATTTCGGGGAGAAGTCGTACCCCGGTGATGGAAAGACAATTTATTATATGGACGATATTTTTGTGGGCTACCGTTGGCACGATACTCGGAAGATACCTTCGCTTTTCCCTTTTGGGTATGGACTGTCTTATACAGAATTTAAATATGGCGAAGTTTCAACAGATAGAAAAGTCTATGCCGAGGCCGATACCGTTAAGGTGCTGGTAAAGATTACGAATACAGGTTCGATGGCCGGCGCCGAGACTGTGCAACTTTATGTGAGTCAAGATAGCCCTTCGTTATCGCGGCCGGTCAAGGAGTTGAAAGGTTTTCATAAACAGTTTTTGAATAGAGGTGAAGAGAAAACTGTAACTTTGGAAATTCCGGTGAAAGATTTTGCTTTGTATGACGATAGGGTTTCTCGCTGGGTGGTAGAACCCGACAAATATACTCTTCAAGTGGCATCTTCTTCCCGTGATATAAAGGGGGCTGTCGAGATTGAAGTGATAAAATGAGAAGAATAATATAAAAACCGGTAGATATATGAAACGTTTAGGTCTGTGGGGGGGGGCGATAATATCGCTGATGCTTTTGGTTAGTTGTAAGAAGAATACCGAGAGTGTAGATGTTTGTATATATGGAGGAACTTCGGCAGGTGTCATTGCCGCTTATACCGCTTCGATGGAAGGCAAGACGGTATTGCTGGTAGAACCCGGTAGACATTTGGGGGGTATGACATCGGGTGGACTTGGTTATACCGATATCGGCAATAAATTCGTGGTTACGGGGCTGGCCCGGGATTTCTATCGTAGAATAGGAAATCATTATGGAAAGTTCGAACAGTGGATATTCGAGCCATCGGTAGCCGAAAATATTTTTAAGGACTATGTCGAGCGGGGCAACGTCGAGGTGTTGTATTCTCATAGGCTGAACGAAGTGAAGAAAGACGGAGCACGAATATCGGAGATCGTTGTGGAAAACTCGGAAAATCCTTCGCCCAAGACGAATAAGCAGATACGAGCCAAAGTTTTTATCGATTGTTCGTATGAAGGAGATTTAATGGCTCATGCCGGGGTCTCCTATACTGTGGGACGAGAAGATAACTCGGTGTATGGAGAGACGTATAATGGTGTTCAGATGATGCGAGGCCATCAATTTTGGGATCCGATAGACCCGTATGTGGTTCCGGGAGATTCGACGAGCGGATTGATTTGGGGTGTCAGTCACGATGTATTGCAACCGACTGGAACAGGCGATAAAAAAATACAAGCCTATAATTTTAGAGTTTGTCTTACCGATGATCCCAATAATATGATACCTATCACCAGACCGGATAACTACGATTCTACCCGGTATGAACTGGTTCTGCGATTGCATTCAGTCTCTCCGAGAAAGTCGGTATATGATTATTTTATTTGGAGTCGGATGCCCAATTCCAAAACCGATATAATCGGTTCTATCCCAATATTTAAGATTATGCTTCCATTCATAACCTGCCTTG
>ERZ779664.575-NODE-575-length-17286-cov-1.964831_pt1 | contig 17286 bp, 13 predicted proteins | sample MGYA00511478_ERZ779664 | MGnify/ENA primary metagenome ERZ779664 (study PRJEB29588, sample SAMEA2160437) | human gut metagenome | biome: human gut; feature: human-associated habitat; material: faeces | place: Denmark | collected 2008/2010 ...
CAATGCGAGATGCCGATATAGCAGAGGAGTCCTCAAATTACATCCGTTACCAGATTTTACAACAGGCATCTGCCACTCTTTTAGCTTCTTCTAGAAACCTTAAAGCACAAAATGTTATCGGACTGCTTAATAGTGTGTAAAGATTTGTAACAAATTGTTCTCAAACCCTAAAGTTTTCTGCTAATTTAGCCGTAATACATGGTAAACAAGGGAAATTTATAAAGGAAAGCGGAACACAATGGGAATGGCAGCATCACAAGTTAGACTATTGCAGCTGACTAGCCGAAAAAATACAATCGGTTATCAGTTACAAAACTTGTCTTTGCAAAAAACCGCTTTATCCAGAGATATGCAGAGGGTTACAAGAAATTATCAAGAGGCGTTGAATACAAAGACTTTGAAATGGTCTAACAATGCCGGTGTATCGTATGTTGATTTGAGTTACGCAAACCTGATGAGGCCGGGTAGTGCAAATAAAAATAATCCTTATTTGATTACAAATGGTGACGGTAAGGTTGTTTTAGACAGTAAATATCAGCAATATGCTGAAATGATTTCTCCTGACGGTAAAGCCGGCGGTGATTGGGAAAGCAACAGAACTCAAATTCTTGCTTCACTTACAGGTATCTCTTCAGAAAAATTTGATGCAGCTTTTGCTTCCAACGCGGCATTAGATGCAGCTGCTGAAAAAGTTAATTCTTTGCAAGAAGAAGGAGATAAACTTAAGGAACCGGTAAATAACGATACAGCAGTACAGTTCTTTAAACGAGCTGGAAATGTTACGGTGAATACTATTCCTTATAATATTGGAAGTTTATATAATTCAGCAAGTACCTGGACCAATTTGGGCAATGCTTCAACTGCAAGCAGTACTTTAACAAATATATTAAACGGCATTGCAAACAATATGAAAAATTATCTTACAGATGAAGATTATGCTAACTTTACAGAAGCCTGTAAGAATTATATGGATGATAACGGGCATTATTTTGGTGGAACTAGTGAGGCTGATAGACAAGGACTTGAAAGTGGTATTGCGGGAATTAAAAAAGATGGGGACAACTATACTGTCAACATGAAAATTATCCTTGATACTATACTTGGTTCATATGAAAGTGCTTCTGTTGTAGATGGTCAGGATAGTTATGGCGATACCAGCATGGGGACAAGAGTTTACTACACCAGAGATAAGAATAGCGTTGAATGGCAGAATTGGAAAGCTTCCCATGACGCATGGCAGGCTGAGTATGATGCAGCTGTAGAAGAGTATAACGCAGCTGTTGATAGTGATAATCAGGCTCTCACATCAGAAGAAGAAAGTAATATTAATTTCTATGAAAAATTGTTTACAGCAATTGCTGAAAAAGGATGGGTAGCAAATTCTCAGATTGAAGACAATGATTACCTTAACAATATGCTGCAAAACAATCAATACTATATTACTACAATGGAAGAACAGACTGACAGCGATGGAAAATCTTATTTTGAATACAGTCAGGATATTGCTTCAAACTTCGAAAATGTTTTCTCTGTAAATGATACTGACGCGCAGAATGAAGCTTTGATAGATTATGAATACGAAAAGAGCGTCATTAACGAAAAAGAAACCAGAATTGATACAAGAATGCAAAATCTTGAAACAGAGCAGTCTGCAATTAATGAAATGATAAAAGGTATTGAAACTGTAAGAAACGATAACACAGAAAGAACATTCGGTATATTCGCATAGCAGTATGTTTATGGTATGATTTCTTTGTATTTTTGTATAAAGGGATTGTAGATGTTTGATTCGTTATCTGATAAATTACAGGACATTATTGCGAAAACAGCAGGGCAGAAAGAGCTTACGCAGGATAATATGCAGGAAGCCTTGAGAGAAATAAGACGCGCTCTGCTTGAAGCTGATGTGAATCTTAGAGTTGTAAAAGCTTTTATCTCTAATATTAAAGACAAAGCAGAAGGTGAAAACGTTCTGCAGGGAGTAAATCCGTCGCAGCAGCTTGTAAAAATAGTGCATGATGAATTAATTGAACTTCTTGGCAAGGAAGTTTCTCCGCTTGATTATTCAGGCCGTCCAAATTTAATCATGATGCTGGGCTTCAAGGAAGCGGTAAAACAACATCTTCTGCAAAATTAGCAGTAAAACTTAAAAAAGAAAACAGAAATCCTTTGATGGTTGCCTGTGACGTCTACAGGCCTGCTGCCATTACACAGCTTACAGCTCTGGGCGAACAAATAGGCGTTGAAGTGTATTCAGAAGATTCAAAGGATGTTCAGGCAATAATTCAAAATGCTATAAATTATGCGAATGAAAACGGGTTTAATACGCTTATTCTTGATACTGCCGGACGTTTACAGATTGATACTGAGATGATGGCAGAACTGCTGCTTATTGATAGAATTTTCCATCCTGCAGAAAAACTGCTTGTAGTGGATTCAATGACAGGGCAGGAGGCAGTAAATGTTGCTGAGAATTTTGATGCACAACTCGGAGTAACAGGACTTGTTTTGACAAAGCTGGATGGAGATTCAAGAGGTGGTGCTGCACTGAGCGTTGTTTACTGCACTCATAAACCTATTAAGTTAACAGGTACAGGTGAAAAACTCAATGCGCTTGAGGATTTTTATCCTGAAAGAATGGCTACAAGAATTTTAGGTATGGGAGATATTGTTTCTCTTGTTGAACGAGCTCAAGAAGTTTTTGATGAAAAAACAGCAAAAGAAATGGAAAAGAAAATGGCAAAGGCTGAATTTTCTTTCAATGATTTCTTGAAAATGCAGTCGCAAATGAAAATGTTTGGCTCAATGGATCAGCTTCTTGGTATGATACCGGGTCTTAAGATGTCAAAGGATGACAGACAGAAGATTTCGCATGAAGGTGAAAAACAGTTCAAAAGAATTGAAGTATTCATTCAGAGTATGACTCCTGAAGAAAGAGAACATCCTGAGTTAATGAATTCTTCCAGAAAAAAACGTATTTCACAGGGTTCCGGTATTCCTTTGCACGAACTAAATATTTTTATAAACCAGTTTGAGCAGATGTGTAAAATGATGAAAGGATTTTCTGATGTCAAAAAGGTTATAGGAGGAAATCCTAACAAAGCTAAGCTTACAGCTCACCAGATGATGAAAAATATGAGAAGATTCAGATGAAATTAGTAGCAGGACTTGGCAATATCGGAGATAAATACATGTTTACAAGGCATAATGCAGGGTTTATGCTTGTTGACAGTATTGCACTTAATTCTAATTTGAATTTTAGAGAGAACTCCAGATTAAAATGCATTATGACTAATCTCCGAACTCCATATGAGGACTATCTGCTTATAAAACCAACTACATATATGAACCTGTCGGGTGAGGCAGTTAGAGCAGTAATGGATTATTATAAAATAGCGATAGAAGATATTCTGATTGTGTATGATGATTTGTCATTAGAATTAGGACGAATTCGATTTAGGGCAAATGGTTCAGATGGCGGTCATAACGGTATAAAATCTGTAATTCAGCATCTTGGTACAAAAGATGTTGCAAGGCTTAAAATCGGTATTGGGCCTCAGCCTAATATCCCTTCTGAAGTTTTTGTTCTCCAAAATTTTTCAAAAGAAGAACTTGATAATTTAAAGGGTGCACTTACGAAAGCTAAAGAAGGTATAGGATATTATTTTAAAGAGGGTATGGCTGCTGCGCAGAATAAATATAATTAGGTGCAAGGAGGGTTAGATGAATTTAGCAGAACAATTGGAGCAGGATGAAAAGTACGAAGAAGCTTATGCCGAGTATAAAAAACAGATGGCGCAAAAGCCGGCTGATGTTGAACTTTTAACGAAACTGGGCCATCTTGCATTAATTCTGGAAAAAAAGGAAGACGCTAAAATTTATTATGCAAAGATTTTAGAAATTGACCCGCCTAATATACTGGCCCATGAGCAATTAATTGATATTTTTATGCATGAGGATAGATTTAAATATTATCTGCTCAGAGGAAACCTGCGTGCACTCCAGCAGCAGATGAGTCATGCGAAAAGTGATTTTAAAAAGGCTATTGACCACGCAAAAGACCCTCAGGAAGCTCTGCCGGCACGTTATTTATATGCAGGACTTTGTGAAGGACAGGGTCGGTTAAATGAAGCTATTGATGAATACTTAAGAATATCTGATTATGATGAGAAAAATCCTGTCGTATTTTTAAAGCTTGCCGAACTGTATGAAAAAACAGAAGGCCTTGTTGCTGCTATACAGACTCTGGAAAGGGGCAGAAGAGATAGAGGTTTTAAAGATTTTGAGGAAATTCTTGCAGGATATTATATAAGAAATTCTCAGCCGGAAAAAGCGTATGAACTTGCACAAAGCGAGCTTACAAAGGCAAGAGCCCTGTTTGATATGGGCAGAAATGACGCCGGTTATGAAATACTGATGGGAGTAAAAGATAAATATTCTAAGGAAAAGATTTTCCACTCATTGCTGGCACAGTATTATTTTCAGAAAGATATGTTTGAGGAAGCATTCAAGGAAATTGACGAGTATGAAAAAATTGATTCTAAATCTCCGTTAATCTATCAAATGCGGGCCTTAATTTACGAAAAGCAAGGTGATGCTTTTAATGAACATATTAACTGGGGCAAATATAACGTTATGAGAGGCGAAAAAGATGTTGCTTTAAATGAGTATCTTACAGCTTACCGGTTTAATGATAAAGATGTTGACTTAATTGAAACGATTGCGGCGCTTCTTGAGGCAGAGGGAGATAAGACAAAGGCAAGTGAATTTTATGAAAGACTTGCAGATGTTGATCCTAAGAATAGACTTGCTCTTGAGAAAATTGCAGAGTTTAGAGAATCAATTGGCGATAATTATGGTGCAATTGAGTATATGGAACGATTGAAAGAAATTGATCCGAGAAATCAGTTTTTACAAGATAATTATGAAAAAATAAAAAGTAGTGCAGAAAATGGCACCGGATTCTTGCAGTTCTTGAAGAAAATTTTTGGCAATAAGATGAGTGTATAAATGAAAACAGAGCTTCTTTCACCAGCTAAAGATAAAGAAACGGCATTTGCTGCAATAGATTGCGGTGCTGATGCAGTTTATATGGGTGCGGCAGCATTCGGTGCCAGAAAAAATGCCCCCAATTCTCTGGATGATATAAGAGATGTTGTTAATTATGCACATAAATTTCGGGTAAAGGTTTTTATTACTCTCAATACTATATTAACAGATAGTGAGCTTGATGAAGCTGTAACCCTTGCAGGAGAACTGGATAAAATAGGCGTTGATGCTCTTATTGTTCAGGATATGGGGCTTTTAGAGAAAATTAAGACCATAGGTATACCGGTGCATATAAGCACACAAGCTGATAACAGGGATTTAGAAAAAGTTTCATTTTTTAATAATTTAGGGGCGGCAAGGGTTGTTCTTGCACGTGAACTTTCGCTCAAGCAGATTAAAGAAATTCATGATGCCAATCCTAACTTGGAGCTGGAAGCATTTGTGCATGGTGCGTTGTGTGTATCCTACAGCGGTCAGTGCTATTTGAGCCAGTATATAGGCGGCCGTTCTGCAAATAGAGGGGAATGTGCCCAGCCATGCCGGAAAAAATATTCGGTAGAAACTGTAGACGGAAAAATTATTGCCAAAGATATTTATGCTTTATGCCTCAAGGATTTTAACGCATCAAACCGGCTTAAGGATATGATAGATGCCGGTGTTTATTCTTTTAAGATTGAAGGACGGCTCAAAGATTCTAATTATGTAAAAAATATAACTGCATATTACCGGCATGAGCTGGATAAATATTCTCAGAAAAGTTCTTCCGGAAGAAGTATTTATCCATTTAAACCTAATCCAGAGAAAAGTTTTAACCGCGGTTTTACTGATTATTTTCTTGAAAAACGCAAAGACTGTTTCAGCCTCAACTCTCCAAAATCCCGTGGTGAGTATATAGGAGTTATCTCTGAGGTTAAAAATGGCTGTATTAAAATATGTACAGACAAAACAATACATCCGCAAGATGGTCTGACTGACGGTATTGACGGGTTTTTAGTAAATAAAATTGAAAATAATTATGTTTATCCCAACAGACAGGTAAAATTTAAAGCAGGAGATAAAATTTATAGAAATGTTGATGTTGAATTTGAAAAACAGGTCGCTCAAAAGGTAAAAAGACAAATAGGCGTTAATATAAATATTACAGATGTGATTACTCTTGTAGATGAAGATGGAATTAAGGTTTCAATACCGATTACTGGAGGTGAAGCTGCAAAAAATCCAGAAAAGATGAAAGAAACCTTTGTAAAACAATTTTCTAAAACAGGGGAAAGCGATTTTTATATCGAAGATATAAAAATCGCTTCTGAATTGCCTTTCATGCCTGTAAGCCGGATAAATGAACTGAGGCGTTCTGCTTTTGATAAACTTATGCAGAAAAGACTTGATGAGTATAAGCGCGAGGAACATAAGAACCTTGTCTATTGTCCTTATTATAAGTCACAAATAGATTATCGCGGAAACGTACATAATTTGTCTGCAAAAGATTTTTATAAAAAATGCGGTGCAGAGGTTTGTGAAATGTCACTAGAAACAGAGCTCCCTAAACATCCGGTAGAGCTAATGCGTACAAAGCATTGCATAAAATATGCTCTGGGCATGTGCAAATCTCCTGAAAAACTTGTTTTGAGAGATGAATACGGCAAGGTTTATCCGCTAAAGTTTGACTGCAAGAAATGTGAAATGTCTGTTCTCAATAACCTATGATGGATTCTCAGACTGCGCTGCAGCTTGTTTCTTTAACGCTTCCCATTCTTCAGGCTTTTCTATTGCTTCTATGTGTTTAAGAGCATTTTCTAAATCTTTCTTATCGCTCTCAAGCTGTTTTAGGTATTCTTCAGTTTGTTCCGGTGTTAATTGGGTTAAATCTACTCCAAACATTGGTATTGAATATTCTCTGTTCCATTGAGCCATGCTTAGCGGAACGGCTGAAGCTGGAGATGTTAATGTAATTCCCAATAATTCTTTGTATTTCCCAGGGTTGTTTCCGCCTATTGCAAGCTGAAAATCATTCTTTTTCCAGGTTGAAGGTTTGAACATTGATTTGAATTTTATAGATGAACATACTGATAATTCGTTTTCAAACCCTGCTTTTGCGGTTTTCATACCATCCAGTGAACGTCTTAGAGCATTAAGTTTTCTCGGGCTTGTTGTGCTTGAAATTTTAGCTTCTGTTTCTGCTATTTTTGTTTCCAAATCAGCAATTCTATTTGATAGTGTTTCAATTCCTGTCTTTAATTTTTCAGGGGTATTGTACTTGTTTCTTATATTAGTCTGAGTGTAATCATTTAATTCGCTTCTGTGGGCATCAGGTTTTCTTGCATAAGTTCTCATAGTGCTTTCTTTTGATTGAATTAAATTATTAAGGTCTTTATTATACTGTTTCTGTATTGCTTCCATTTCGCTCTTGAATGCGTCAAAACGTTTCTGAGCAATAGCATGACCGTTTATATCATATCCGCCGGAAGAATTTTGTGTGTAAGCAGACAACTGATCTGTATTCTTTGTGCTGGAATTTGTAGTTTTTAAATTATCAAATTCAGCTTTGGTTTTTATTCCGGACATAGAGCGCAGCTCTGTTAAGTTACTTTCAAGCATGGTTTTTTGTTCTTGTAATAAAGCTTTTTTAGCAGCATTTGTTTCTGTGCTTATTTTAGTATTAAGCTCTGTAATTTTATTATTTAGAGATGTTTCCATTTCCTGATACTGTTTCTTGTATCTGGTTTCCCAGTTATTAATATTATTCCATGCTGATGAAACTTTGCTTCCATATGCTTTACGGAAGCCGGCCAATCCTCCGCCTTTTGCTGCAATGAGAGCTTTATCTGCCTGCATAGCTTTACCAGTTGCCCTCAGAGCATTAACTGTCATGTCCCTGCTGAATTGTGAAGTAGTTTCAACAACTTTACCCCAGGCTCCGGTTCTTGGCTTCGCGAGTGTTGCAATTCTTGAAGTAGTGGAAGCTCCGGATGCTTTAGCCGCAGTGCTGAAAGATTTCCCCAGTCCCCTCATACCTGCTGCTGATGAGAGTCCTACCAGTGCTCCGGCACAGATTTCTTGACGAGCCTGTTCTTCCTCTTCTGCAGTTCTTGCTTTATTAAGTTTAGAAACCCCTTTTGCAACACCGACAACGCCGCTTCCAACGCCGTATGCTAACAGACCGTAGCCTATTGCAGGTCCTACAACCGGTATAAATGTTGCACCGACTGCTGCTGCCGTTATTGCTATATTTTTAATACATTTTTTGAAGCTCCATTTGCCGTTTTCGTCATATCCGATGAAGCTTTTTCCCAAGTTTTTCAATGTTTCGCCTGCACTTGCAGCCCAGCTTCCAAGTTTACCTAAAAAACTTTTCTCTTTTGCTTTTTTTGAAGCTTCTTTATCAATACTGCCATCAGCTTTTAGTTTTGGTCCTTCTAAAACAGCATTTTCTACAACAGTACTTCCATCTGTTTTTTTACCTTTTTTAATAGCATTAATTGTTTTATTTTGAGCATCAATTAATTCTTTTGTTTTTTCGATTTCTTTTGACTTTTCAGTTAAGAAAGCTCTGCTACTGCTATATTTTGCAAGTTCAGCTTCTTCCTTTTGCTTATATGCTTCATAGGAGTCTTTATTTGATGAAGAACCGGAGGAATAAGAAAACGGCATCATAGGAAATCCGAATGAAGAAAAGTTACCTGCCTGCATAAAGCCGGTATTTGAAAAATTTCTCCAGTCCCAGAGTGGCAGTTGTCCGTTAATTGTTCCAGACATATAAAACTCCTATAGTAATATCCCTTATTTATATAAAAATTTATATTAAACAAAAATTGTCTTTTTTTAACAAATCTTTACAAAAAATATCAGCCACCATTCCTATCTTTTTGTTATAATCAATATATGAAGTGTGGTTTTGTAACAATATTAGGGCGTCCTAATGTTGGTAAATCTACTCTTTTGAATCAGATACTCGGTCAGAAGATTGTAATAACAACAGACAAGGCGCAAACAACAAGAAAACGTATAAAGGGAATTTTAACAGACGACAAGGGACAAATAATTTTTGTAGATACCCCGGGAGTTCACCGCCCTTTAAATAAGCTGGGTGAATTTTTGCTGGATGAAGCGAAGGTTGCTGTTCCTGATGCAGATTTAGTTCTATTTCTTGTTGATGGCTCAGAGCCTGCTGGAAAAGGGGATAAATGGATTGCTGAAAATATTCTTAAAAATACAAATATTCCTATAATACTTGTAATGAACAAAGTAGACAAAGTAAAAAATCAACAGACGATTGAAGAAAATTTGCTTTCATACAAGACCCTTTTTGATGAGAATGTACCGGTAATAAGAATTTCTGCAAAAACAGGCCGGAATAAAGATACGCTGCTCTCAAATATATTGAAAAAACTGCCTGATGGTGAAAAATTATACCCCGATGATATTGTTACAGAAGAGAGTATGCGATCAGTAACAGAAGAGATTATAAGAGAAAAAGTTTTGTTAAATACACAGGATGAAATCCCGCATTCTGTAGCGATAAAAGTTGAGAAGTATGAAGAAAGAGAAGATATTGATAGAATATTCGCAATAATTTATTGTGAACAAAAAAGTCAGAAAGGAATTCTGATAGGAAAAGGAGGAGCGCTTTTAAAGAAAATTGGTACAGAAGCCAGAATTGAGCTGGAAGCTATTACAGAAAAAAAGGTTTATTTAAATCTGGAAGTTAAAGTAGAAAAAGATTGGAGAAAGAAGGATAATATCTTAAAAAATTTCGGATATAAATCTGACGGGGAATAGCAAAAAATTTTTTTATAGGTTTTATAGTAAATGTAAAGTGTGTGTAAGGAGAGGATGAATGAAAATTCAAACGATTGGTCAGGAATTAAGAACAAGCAACAAACAAAATTACAACAGACAGCCGGCATTTAGAAGAAACTGGTCGGAGCATGTTAGCTGGGGTGCAAATTATGTAAAAGAAACAGGCAAGACTAATTTTAAACTGTTTTCTTTTCCTGATGCAAAGGCAGTATTCGTAGAAGTGGCAGGTAAAGTCGCTTCACATCTGGGTAATATCAGAGAACGCGTTGTGCAGGTTGTTGCAACGGCAGGTGCTGCTTTTACAATTGATAAAGTTTTATCAAAAGATGGTGATTCAACTGTTTATCAAATGGAGCATAAAGGCGCTGGAGTTTATGAAATAAACGATGTCAAAGCAAAACCTGAAGACAAATACCGCTATGTAGTTGTTGATAAGAACAACAATGTTAATCTCGTAAAAGATCCTTATGCACGTAAACAAGAAGATATTCATGGCTGGAGTTCAATTTATAACAAAGATAACTATGAATGGAAAAATACCGATTGGCTAGAGGGTAAAGATTCCAGAAGAATAGTAAGAAAGCCAAACGAGCCGATGCGCGGACTTGATAAGCTTATTATTGATGAAATAAATATTCCTACTGTCAGTAAAGAAGGAACTTTTGCCGGTGCAAAAGCCCGCATAGATAAGATTGCTGAGCGCGGAGTTGCTACAGCAATTGAGATTATGCCTGTAGAGAATACATATTCAATGCAGTGGGGCTATGACGGCGTAGATAAATTTGCTGTAAATGAAAAACTTGGCGGGGCTGCAGGTTTAAAAGAGCTTATCGACTATGCTCACGGCAAAGGGCTTAATGTGATTATGGATATGGTTCCAAATCATATGGGACCTGATGGGGATTATCTGGCACAAACCGGCCCTTATGAAAAAGGTTCCGGACAATTTGGCGGAGAGTTTAATTATGAAGGACGAAATAACCGTTATGTAAGGGACTGGATGGCTAATGCAGCTCTCTGGTGGGCAAATGAGTTTAAAGTAGATGGTCTTCGTCTTGATATGACAAAACTTTGTGGTTCTGATTATCTCTTAAAACAGGTTGTAACAGAGGTAAATGAACATAATCCTAATGTCTTTACTATTGCAGAAGATGGACGTGAAAATAAAGAGTCTGTAACAAGATATGAAGACAGCAGAGTCAGCCATAAAGACGAATTGGACTTTATAGATACTCAGGTAGATTTTATATCAGAAAGAGGCTGGTACTCTACGCCGGGAAATATTGGCTTTGATAGTGAATGGGATTTTAGATTTATGAATACTATGAAAAATGCTATTATTTCTTCCGGTGTTAACCTTTTAGATGATTTGGATAATAAAATTAAGGATTCCAGACACCGTGTAAAATATGTGATGAGTCATGACGAAATTGGCAATTGGGATGGTACAAGATTAATTCCTAAAATTTTGGTTAGCCATTTAGGTTTGTATGATAAAACCAATGGTAATTCAGATGCTCAAAAAGGACAGAATGCTGCCAGATTAGGTCAGCAATTAGCTGAACTTATTGTATCAAAAGATTTTGGTGAAATGAGTGATGCAAAACTTACTGAATATGAGAAAAATATTGGTTTGAATACTTTTATACCAAAAGATGCGCTTATTGATGCATTCAAAACGGCTATTGCAAAACAAAAACTTGCTCAAGGTACTGTACTTACAACACCAGGACCTAAAATGTATTTTCAGGGTGATGATGAAGCGGATTTATCTTACTTCAAATTCTTCAGAGAATTTTCGGATGAAAGAGCAGTAAGAGCAAAATCTGATGATTTGAAAAATGGCATAGTTGCACAAAAAGGTTATGATACTCTTGTTGAAATTGCACGTCCGGATTCTATGCTGGGAAGGGTTAAGCCTGAAGGCCTTTTCAAAGATACACAAGAACAAATGGTTAAATTTAATAAAGATTTGAAGGCTTTAATTGACCGGATGCCTGTATTAACTAAAGGTAGTCTGATTAATACATATAAAGATCATAATCATAATGTTCATGTACATCAGCTTAAGCTGGACAATGAAGAAGTTCTTGTTATAAAGAATTTTGGTCAGGGCTTCCACGATAAGAACTATGAATACTATGGCTTCCCTCAGAACAGCAGATGGGAAGAGATATTCAATAGTGATAATTCGCTATACGGGGGCTCAGGTTATTCTAATTCAGGCAGAAAAGACATTGATAACTTTAACCAGCGCTTATCGCTTGCACCGAACAGCTTCCTTATTTTGAAAAAAGTAAATTAATTCAAGAATGGCTACGATTTATATAAATCGTAGCCATTTACTTTTGTATTGTTCGTGTTAACATAAATACAAAGGACAAAAAGATGACATATTATTTTATTGCAAAACATCATCATACTCATACAAACCCGAAAGGGCTTGGAGTTTTGATGCTTCTCTGAAATTAACTCCTAAAAACGGCTCTTTCGGGATATAAGAGAGGTTAGTAAAGAGTACGAAAAGGAGAATTTAAAAAATGTCATTAGTCAATATAATTTCAGCAGTAGGAAACAACTCAAGTGTTTATCCCTTGATTGTCCGTGACTGTGGTATTGAAGTTCCTACCAAAATAGCCATGACTTACAACCAAAATTTGAAAGACTCAAAGCAGATGGCAAATAATGCTTTGAGAGAACGTTTGATAGATGAGTACGGCACATCTATTGTCTGGCTTGGCGGTATACCTTTAATGAATGCTGTTGCTGATTGGGGAATAAAAAAACTCGGTTATGATCCAAAGGTAAATGTTAGTTTGCTGAAAGAAAATGGAAAACAGGGACTTAAATACAATATAGAAAAATTTAAAAATCTTGCACCTGATGAAGTAAAATCAATGGAGAAGGTTTTGAAAAATAAATCTACTTATCAGAAACTTCTTGCAGGTAAGTTTGTTTTATCTACAGCAATCCCGATTGCAATTATGGGGTATTACCTTCCAAAATTTAATTTTGCACTGACTGACAAACTGCGTAAAAAGCAGGAAGCTGTAAAACCGATTGTTCAAGATACTCTAATAGCAGCAAAAAGATTTGAAACGGGAGAAAACCCTTCATTTAAAGGTCTGTCATCGACTCTTGCAAATATGTCAACAGTAAATAAGATGGCAATTACTGATGGCGGGCTGACTGTTGGAAGGGTAGGAACCGCCAGAAATAAGTATGAAAAAATGGAAAACGGGTTCAAGATGTCAATGATGATGTTTTTAAACTTTATTGCTCCTATATGGATAGCAAAAGGGCTCGACAATCTTTCCGGAAAATTGTTCAATACAAATGTTAATCTTGATCCTATGCTTCTTGCTGACAAACAGTTTGTAAAGGAAATAAAGGATGGAAGTCTGCAAATCCCAGAAAGTAATTATATTGAATACCTTGATAAAAATCCTGATTCAAAAATTTCTAAATTATGTGAAAAATATTGCGGAGTGAAGTATTTAAAAAACAGAGTGAGAGATCCGAGAGAATTTGTAGATGAGAAAAAGATTGGAAAGTTTTTAGATGAGCTGAGAAAGTTTTCCAAAGAAGCAGCTGCCTCAGGTAATGTTGATAAGTATGCCAAAAAAGCTTTAAAAGTAAAATCGGCAAATATTCTTGCTAATGTTGGTATAAGCAGCTTCCTGCTTGCAGCAGTATTACCGAAAGTAACATTTATCTTGAGAAAGAAAGTTACAGGTTCCGATGCTGAACCGGGACTAATGGCGTAACAGGTTAATTCCTGCTTTAAAGTAGTTTTTAAATTCTGAAAAGCTTCTTAATGAGAGAAGTGTTTTTAGAATAAATTTCGGACGCAGATAAAAACGTCTTACTGCGAGTTTGTGAAGTTCAAAAATTCTTTCTTTGCTAAGCTCATGTGACTTAACAACCGGTGCGTAATAAGCACTTTTGAAATCCATATTCCCTTCAGCCAAACGATTAAGCATTGCATATGCAAAAAACTTTGTTCCCGGAAGAGGTGTGGCAGTGTAAAAACTTATAAAATTACTATCAAGTTCGATTGCAAATTTAATCGTTTCTTCAACAGTTTCCTCCGTTTCCCACGGAAGCCCGATAACAAAATAATTATAAATCTTTATCTTGTTCTTTTTTAAAATTTTTACAGTATTTCTAATATCGTCAAGCGTAATTTTCTTACCAATATTGTCAAGCATTTTCTGTGAACCGCTTTCCACCCCTATACTTACCAGTCTGCATCCTGATTTGTACATAATAGCGGCCATTTCATCATCCATTGTATCGGCTCGAGTATTTGACGACCACGTGATTTTTAGTCCGCTTTCAATAATTTTGTTGCAAAGATTGAGGGTCCATTCCCTGTTAAAGTTAAAAATATCAGACCAGAAAAGGAAGTTCCTGATATTATATTTTTCAACACATTCTTTGATTTCTGCAATAATGTTTTCAGCAGATCGAACTCTAACTTTTGGACCTGAAACCGGTGTTGCAAGACAGAAAAAGCAATGGAAAGGACAGCCGCGTGCAACCTTAATTACAGCCTGAACTTTGCCATTATCAGGACGGGTATAAATTGAGTTATTAACCAGATGCCTTGCAGGAAAAGGAAGTGAATCAAGATTTTCTATAAAAGGGCGTTTTTCTGTTTTTTCAGCCTGAAAATTCTCGCGATAGCAAATTCCTAAAATTTCATTATTGGGAACCCCGTTTAAAATGTCACGTAAAGTAAATTCAGCTTCTCCGATAATAACATAATCAAGAAAAGTGTTTTCATATATTGCATTAGCATTGTAAGTTAAAAACGGCGCGCCTTTAACAATTGTGCAAAGTCCTGGCAAAGCTTCTTTAGCTTTTCTAACCCAGTCCATATCAGAAATAAAAGTCGGCGTTGCAATGTTTACAACCAGAAAATGCGGTTGGAACTCTTTAAGTTCTTTTATAAAATCACCACCCTGACTGTAATCTTTAATTTTAGCTTCAAATCCGCAGGATTCAGCGATTGCTGCAAGATACATTAAATCCGTAGGCGGAAGCGGTGGAATTACAAGTAAATCTTCCGTAGGCTGCTGGCATCTGTCCTCGCGGTTTAAAACCGGTGAAGGCGGGTAAATAAGAAATACTTTACCTTTATTACCCATTAACCCTTTCCTTTACTCTTGATGCAATAATTGATGCGGTAATTAAGCACGCTGCACCAATGAAGAAAGTATATTCCCAGTGGTAGTTTACGCCTCCTATTACATTGTAGCTGCATCTGTTAATAATCCATGAAACCAGAGTACATACAAAAACTTGCGGACCTGCTATAAAGATGTTGAATATTCCCATAACAGAACCTTCTGTACCCGGTTTGATATACTCAGAAAGCATTGCAAAAGGCAAGGCACAAATACTTGCCCAGCCTATACCTGAAATCGCCATAAGAAGAGCAACCAGTTTTACATTTGTTGTAAACAATGCCATTCCAAGAAAAGCTAATGCCATTGAAAGCATTGAAATAATATGAACTTTTTTGTTGCCGTATTTTACAGACAAAACTCCGATAGGAATTGCAACAATGAAACATACAAGATTGAATATAGCAAAACATATTGATGAAAAATTTGTTCCGGCAAGAACGGCAGAATCGTAGCTTGATTTGACTATTTCTGATACGTCAGAAAGATCCGGTACTCCAAATACAGTATGTACACAGTATTGTGTAAAATAAATCATCATACACATATTACCAATCCAGGTAAAGAACTGCATCCAGCAAATTTTTCCTACTTCCGGAGAGAGAGCAAAAAATTCTTTTAAAGATTTAATGAAATCGAATTTTTCAGCCTGAGCACCTTCTTTTGGCTGATATCTGCGTTCTTTAATAGCCATACAAGTCCACAGCATACCCAGTGAGAAAGCTAATGCAGCCATAATAAATTGTGCGTTGATAGACATCTGATAATTAAAAGCCCATTTTAAAAATGGTGCAGTACCTGCTGCTACAACCGAACCTAAGCCGATTGCAAGACTTATGTATGAGTTTGCAATCGAGTGTTGTTCCGGAGGAACAACATCCGGTACAAGAGCTCTATAAGGTCCTTGTGCAATATTAACACAGGCATCAAGAATCCAAATCATAACTGCTGCAAAAAATAAAGCAGCTAAATCCGGAAGTTTAATATGCAGTGTGGAAGCAATAAAGTTAGTAATAAGCTCAGAATTTGGAAGTGCCCATAAAGCTATAGCAGATAGAAGTGCGCCGCCTAAAAGGTATGGGCGTCTTCTTCCGAAAGGAGAAGTTGTTTTATCGCTCAATGCACCAATTAAGGGCTGAACAACCATTCCTGTAAACGGTCCTGCAAGCCAGATTAAACCGAATAAAAATGGAGAAGCTCCTAAGTCTTCTGTTACCGGTCCTGATAGGATAATTCGCATCTGCCATGCAAATTGCAGACCAAAAAATCCAAGTGCAAAACTTAGAAATTTTGCAGTATTAAACTTTTTTAAAGCGTTTTCTTCCATGTTATCTCTCCCACACATCTGTATTATAAGTTTACAAGTAACAGAAACTATCGTCAATACATTTTGATTATTTTATCTATCCCTGATTTAGCAGTATTGAACAGTTCAATCATTCTTTCAAATTCATATGGTTCACCTTCGGAAGTTGTTTGAAAATCAACAATTTTTCCGCTTGCAGTAAGTACTACATTAGAGTCAACCTGTGCGTGAGAGTCTTCTGTATAATTCAAATCCAGTTTTATTTCTCCATCAACAATGCCTATTGAAATAGCTGCAATCGGTTCAATAATAGGGTTTTCTTGTAAATCACCGGATTCTAGGAGTTTGTTGACAGCATCTCTTAGAGCAAGGAATCCTCCGCAAATACTTGCCGTTCTTGTGCCGCCGTCAGCCTGAATAACATCAGCATCAATAGTGATTGTCATCTTTGACATTTTTTCTAAATCGACACAGGCTCTCAGGCTTCTGCCAATAAGTCTTTGGATTTCTTGAGTTCGTCCGGATAATTTTTCTCGTTCTCTTTTACAGCGTGTGTTTGTTGATGCTGGAAGAAGGGAGTATTCTGCAGTTACCCAGCCTCTGTTGTCTTCTTCATCCATCCATTTAGGTTTCTTAAGCTCAACAGATGCTGTCACTATAACTTTTGTATCACCAAATTCTACAAGAACTGAACCTAGGGCGTGTTTTGTAAAACTATGGGTGAATTTAATTTCTCTAAGCTGGTTATTTTCTCTTCCATCTAATCTCATAAAATACTCCTCCTTGAGCTCTATTATATAATAAAAGACCCTCTTTTTATAGAGGGTCTTTTTATTTTTATTTAAGTTTTTCTTTGTCTTTATCATCTGTACCAGTTGCTGTGGTGCTGTTTCCGCCGGTTGTACCTCCTGTTGTTGTTCCTGCTGTATTACCTTGCCCATT
>ERZ779664.596-NODE-596-length-16923-cov-2.441605_pt1 | contig 16923 bp, 10 predicted proteins | sample MGYA00511478_ERZ779664 | MGnify/ENA primary metagenome ERZ779664 (study PRJEB29588, sample SAMEA2160437) | human gut metagenome | biome: human gut; feature: human-associated habitat; material: faeces | place: Denmark | collected 2008/2010 ...
GGGGTACTCATCTGATATTCCATCACTTCGCGGGCACGGGCTATTTTCTGTGTATCCGGTTCCATATTATAGAGATCGGCATACGTCTGAAAACAAATCTGATAGTCACCGAAAAGCACATAATCATCACTTTCACCGTAACTGTACTTCCAGTTTTCCTTATGATCTGATTTTGCCCCTTTCCATTCATTGTATTCCGCCCAGGCTTTCGAGTATTCCAAGTACTCCGGCTGCTTAGTCAAAAAATAAGCTTCCATATTTCCGGTGTGATAGGCGGCATTAAAAAGACCGTCCGTGTTCCGGATGATTCGTCTGCCAATAATTATTCACTTTATGAATAGTGTTTATCACTTCTTCAGCAGAAGCATCCTTCTTATCCGTACAACTTGCACAGATTGCACCGCCTAGAAAGAGTGCAGAAAAAAGAGTTACATATAGTTTCTTCATATCTTTATTTATTTGTATCCATATTCGTTTCCAATACATATATCATTTGAGGCTCAATTTCCGCTGTGCGTTCACCGTCTCCCTGACGGGTGTGTTGTACAAAGAGATGCAGTTTCCGCTGCTTTTTCCAAAGTTCCGTATCATGAGAGGGTTCCCAGGCATCCACCGAAAAATCCGTCAGATCCGTTATCGTCCACTTACTCGTACCCACATCAGTCGCATGTGCCATCGACACACGGCTTCCCCGTTCTTCGTCACGGAAAATATAAAAGACTTCTCCACCTTCTACCACAATACGCGGACGGGCAATAGGGATCATTTTCGTACCTCCACCCTTCAAGGTAAAAGGTGTCTGGCGATCGGTTATCTGCCGTTGATGCCACATCTTCCCGTCATTCCAGACGATGCGGTATTGAGGAACATCACTGTCGGATTCCCGCCAATAAGTAGCTATATACGGATTTCCTCCTGCATCAGCACTCATGCTCGTCTGATTAATCAACTCACAGTTTTGAGGTAAACGACAGGCATACTCCGCATTGGACAATTTGATCGGGAGTTCATATCGTTCTCCACTCGTCTTATACCAAGTTACCCCATTATCAAAAGAACGGGCATAACAAATATCATGGTTTGTTTCCACATGCCAGGTCTCGCGCCATACCCATGAAAGATGAATCGTCCCTTTCTCATCAACATATAACTGCCAATAGGCATTCCGTTTATTTTCTCCGTCGATCAGTATATCCTGCACACGAGTCCATTTGTGTTCTTTCAGCGAATAACGGTTCATTACCAGATTTCCACGACCCGAAGAACCGGAGCGGTAAACAAACAATAAATCTCCTCCGGATAAAGGATAGAACTCCGGATAGGTGACATTTCCTTCGTCAACTCCGGTCATGGGCATTTTATCCCCCAGTTCCAAAGAACCGGGAGCAATGCTCCGGCAGTAATTCAATGGATGTCCGTGATGGTCAAAAGATACGTGCATGTATCCTTCTCCATCTATCATCATACTAATTATATTATGAGCATCCTTCACATTTCCCTGATATTGGGTGCGATGTAATGTCCATTGTTCCGAATCCAGTTTCCGCTTTCCAAGTACCAGATAGCCATCGTTATCGTAATAACTGATATATTGTTCATCACCGTGTGTAACCAGCGAATTATTCCGAAAGACCGTCGTATTGACCGAAGTACAGCTATACCCCTTTCCCACTTCAACCAAATGCTGGGAACAGGCAATAACGGGAACGAGCATTATTCCGCAAAGTAGTAGCAGTATCCGTTTCATATTTATTTTTTATTTGTCAAAGATAGAAAGGTTCCATTTTTCATGCCAAGGGATAGTTATTTTCCCATCTTTTACCAACACAGGCAGCCATACATAACGGGAATCTTCCAAATCCTTCTTCTTCCAACGGTCGAACATGGCAATATATGCATTCTTCTTTCCGACAACAGGCTGGACATAAGTACTCTGGGCATAAAACGTTTTATCCGCATCCGGTCCCGTACAAGGATTTCCGATTGTCTTCCATGTTCCCATAATAGAATCGGCTACTGCGATCTCGGCTATATTAGGATCCCAGCCAGTACAACCGGAACTCAACATATAATATTTACCATTATATTTAAATACTGCCGGAGCCTCTCTCGATTCTTTTACGAAATTGCGTGTAAAACGTCCGCTCGGTTTCAGATAATCATCAGTCAGAAGGCTGATATACATCGTTTCATTATTTTCTGAAGAATAAAACTGATAAGCACGTCCATCATCATCCACAAAAACAGTCTGATCGCGGCTCATCGCATTGTTCGGACGAAAACTTCCCTGATAAACGAACGGACCGACAGGAGAATCGGAAACTGCCACTCCGGCACAAGCCTTACTGTAATCAGCACTTTCCACATGGGCCCACATTACAAATTTGCCCGTTTTCTTATTATAAACCACTTTCGGACGTTCCAATACTTTGGAGGGATGCAGGTCATGATTCGGATCGTCTTTAACTGCCGGAAGTACAATACCCTCAAATTTCCAATTCAGCAAGTCTTTAGAAGAGTAACAACCTACTCCGGTCACATCCGTACGATAACACTCCCACGTAGCCCAGTCAGGCAAAATGGTTTTCCCTTTCTTGTATTCGCCATACCAATAGTAAGTGCCGTTATGATATAAAAGTCCACCACCATGGGCATTGATCGGATTTCCATCCGTATCTTTCCAAACTTCACCGGGGATAAACTCCGTATACTTCTGTGCATGCACTGATACAGGCAGTAATGATATACAAACCACCCCTAATAATATAAACTTAATTATTCCACAATGTCTATTCATATTCATGATATTAAATAAGATTTCTTGTCTACAAAGATAGATGATACATAAAATATAAAGGTCTACTTATATGTCAAAAAAGGGCTAAAAACAATCATTCTCTATTAAATGTATGATATTATGGAGAATTTGTACTTCGAACTTAGTCCTCATTTATTATATAATACGATATAAACGAGGATTCCACTTATTAGCCCACTCCATAAAAGAGTTCGCTCGCTTTCAATCAAAGTCAATTCTCTGATCGAGCAAGTCATTTATATATACACATAAAACACCTTTCTTATATTCCATCCTCAAACGAACCTCCCCATATTTCTGCGGAGTATACCACTTGCCACCGGTTCCACGAGCCTGTGTTTTCCAACAATCCGATGTTCCCAATACATTTGTGCTGGTATATACCTTCCCTTTATATCTGATTTCAGGTTTCATCGTTTCTCCGTTTAGATAATATTCCAGATCACCGAGTTGCAACAAGCAACCTTGATAATTATCTGCGCCAAGAGTAATCGTCTGTTCCAGCACAAAAGGTTTTTCAGGATCAAATCGTATTTCTTTGCCGGATGCCGCTATCATCTTCTTCTTTTTTCTATCGGGGAATCCTTTGAAGTCGCAGGCTATTCCTGTAGAATAGCCTTGTGGATGTTGTAAACTGACAATCCAATCATAATAGTTGCCATACATCCAAGTCAGCCGCAATGGGGTACCCTCTGAAGCCGGTATCATATAAGGACGGACATTATTCAGTTGCGAGTCTTTTGTGACTGCCTCCTTAGAAATAACCTCTCCATCTTCACTCATGATAAATCTTACAATCTCATACACCTTACCATATTTTCCCTCTACCGGTAATGAGCAATATACCTCATTAACATTCGACGGATCGATAGCCATACCGGCACTATAACACTTTTCTAAATTCGGCGTCTGATGAAAATGTCCACCGGCATTAATAAGAAAAGTCTTTTTCCACTCGTGTCCGTTCCATTTTGCATAGTAATAATCATGAGATTCTTTATTATCGCTGATACGTACCATTGCTATCACCGGATTTCCGTTCCTGTCCGAAGCTATTTGCCATACCCAGTCACGTTCAGAAGGATTATCCACTACCGTAGACGGGTATTGTTTCGCATAATCACCTGTCTTGTTCACCTTAAATGTGCCGTCGGCAATAGTAGAAAGTACGGTTCCCCTGACATCAGTCAACTGCAATGTTTTGATATCGATATAATTAAAATAAAGGAAGTTGGGAAGTTCATTATCCGGATGTCCCGTGGTGTAAGTCAAATAAATCTTATCTTTCCCGTTAGACATGTATTTCGCATACGGACGGGCGCCGGTAGATTGTACGATTTGATACGGTCCCCATACTACATCCACCTCATCTTTGTCGTCCGGTAATGAAAGCTTGGCAATAGTCGGATGCCAACCGATTCCACGCCAGCATAAATAAATATGTTCAGGATCATCCGACAGAATAAACGGAGAAGGATAAGTCGTATTATTTTTTGTTTCAATCCTCTTTTCTTCACCTAAAGTAGTAATATCCCCCGGTATTCGGGAGACTCTGTAATAAAAACAAGGTTCATCCGTATGTCTTGAATAGAAAATCATGATTCTTTCATCGGGCAATACAAGAAAAGTGGGATTGTTATGATCGTCCGGCTGAAAATACGAACGGATCAATACTTCTTCCTGTTCCTTCTTTTGAAAGTCATACTGCATCGCCTTTATATTACCATGAATATCGATGTAACCGATATATGTCTTATTTATAGTTCCCTCCTTGTTTTCATAATGCAAGGCTCTCGGATCGGCAAACCAACACCAAGCTCCTTCAGCTGCAACTTGATACCCACCGCCAGTAGGATTATTTTCTGCATTTTGGGCATTCAAATGAAAGCTACATAGATATAAAACGACAAAAATCCAAACAATCTTCTCTTTCATGATAGCAATATGTTTCTTAATTAAATATCAGTTACTTGAATGGGATTCATTACTCAAACGAAATAGTTTTTATTTCACCGTTTGATAAACAAACCGTCACCTGTTTCTTATCCTCTGACACATGGACAGATTTCACCGGTGTCAGCTCTTTTGAAGTAAAACCTCTTTTCTCATTCTTCTTCCATAATTGAAGTGTCACATATATTTTTTCACCGGATAACTGATCGGAAACCATATTTAATGCACATTTCTCACTTACAGGATGCACTCCCTCCGGATATACCGTATATGTTTTCTCCCAACCTGTCAATGGTATCATTGCCAATTCATATTTTCCGTTAGAGAGTACCGGAATATTCTGTTTACCCACCTTACAACCTGTTTCCTTTATATCGGAATCCAGACGAGGCAGGGAATAATGTCCCAAACAAATCTCCGCCGGTTCTGAAACAGTCACCTTATCTACCCGCAGAATTCCATCCGGCAGAGGAATATCCGCCAACTGATACTTCACAGTGCTATCCGTTTCGAGCACAGCGTCACGACGATAAATTCCATTTTCGAAACTTTTGAACGTATACAACCGCAACACTTCCCATTCCCCTTTTTTATTCCTTGTTCCATAATTCATGGAAATCTCCCCATTCTTCCCATCTGCCATCCAGGGGAACTCTGTATGGTAAGCCAGTTTATTATAATTTTCGGTACTCCGGAATTTCTGCCAATCTTTTGCCACAGTCTCATGACACCATGAACGCATTTCAGATCCGCCACAATTCGGGTAATTGGTTATCAATAGATTAGTTCCCTGCTGGAACTTATTATACACTTCCCCTTTTTTCAGTTCTTTCTCCCAAGGACCGTTATTTTCTGTAGCCGACCAATAGTTAGAGTTTTCCGGCAACAACAAACTAAGAAAAGCTTTTCCGCACCAATAAACACTACCCCGGCAACTATAAATCTGAACAGCAGGAGCAAAAGGTCCGTAGAAACCCATTGTCGGAACACCATCTTCCAGAAATTCCGGACGTTCTAAAAATTGCAACAACGTAGAAGAAGCTATCCTTCTCATCCATCCATAATTCACATTACCACTTTTGTCATATTCATACAAAGACAAAGGAGCAGTAACGGCAAAACGATAACAAATACTCCGTCCCCACATATTCATCCTGCCATCACGGCTGAACAGAAATGGATAATTATCAACCATGTCATGCTGATTTTCCATAAACTGCCTTGCATATTGAGGGTATTGTTTCTTCCCGAACATTTCCGCCCAAATAGGTCCGTAAGTCTGATAAGCCCACGCACTATAATAGTCATAAGCCGGAGCGTCATTGTACCAGCCTTCGCCCCGATAGCGTGCGAGAAGTTTTTGCAGGTTCGACTCCAGATAGCTTTCATTCACGGCATATCCCTGATCTTTCAGAAAACTCAAGATAAAGACATTGAAAAACATCCAGTTGGAACCAATAGTCGGTCCCTCTCCATAACTCAACATGGTAGCAGCCAGTGAATCTTTCTGTTTCTTAGTGAGAGGATTCCATAACACTTCCTGTGCAGCTTTCATCGAGATTGCCAAAGAGCCCAGTTCCAACAATGTCTGACTGGGACCTCCCGTACGATGCGGAATATAGCTCCTACTTTCAGGGTTAGAGATATTTATCAGTTGATAACGATAATAGTCTGCCACTTTTATCCCGTTCATCTCCAGTTCTGGATTATCTTTCAAAAGAGGAGCAGCTACAAATAGAGTCCGTGCCAGACCTTCCAGCTTTGCTACCGGAATTTCTCCCGTATTTCTCGGATATGTTTTATCCAGCTGTTTCGGAAAATACATTTGATCGTCTAATGTATGTATATAGTTAAATGCACCTTTTAATAAATACTCGCCTGCCTGTATCCAGTGCTGACGAGTCATTCCCGTATAAGGGCTTTTCTGATAATCCGGCTGCCAGACGGTGAATATGTTTTCCTGCGCAAAGACCACAGAGAGTTTTAATGATAAAATAGCAAACAATAAAAATAATGCAAATCTTGCTTTCATGGTAATGATATGTTTATAATGTCAGATTCATCGTAAAAGTAAAGCTTTATATACAAACATTCGTCTGAATATCATTCATAAAAGCCCAAAATTAAGTCAAAATGCCACTTTTTATCAGCTGAATGATAAATAACTGCCTTTAACAGATAGAAAAGTCGTGCTTCATAAGCCGACTTTTTTTATCTTTGTAATCTTGAAACATAGCCATGACTACCAATAGTTTGAGAAACATACGGATTCTGCTCTGCTTATTTTTCTGTTTCAGGATGACACCGTTCATATATGCCGGTGAATTCCTGTTCACCACCATCAATGCGTCGCAAGGATTGAGTGATAACCAAATACGTTATATCCTCCAGTTGCCCGACGGAAGAATGGTATTCACCACCAGCGGTAATGTAAATCTATACGACGGTGTACATTTCAGCTATCTTCACCGCACCACGGAATACGTATATCCATTAAACCAATATAACGGGCATTACCGCATTTACCAGAGTGGGGATTCTCTGTTATGGATTAAAGATACTCACAAACTGATGTGCATTGACCTGTACAGAGAGGAATACATTCCTGATTTAGATGCTTACTTTAAGAACAGAGAGATACAAGCCCCCGTAGAAGACCTTTTTGTAGACGATTCAGGACACATCTGGCTACTCATAGCTAACGAATTACTGGAATTAAACAACAAGACCCGTATAACCTTGCCCGGCAAGTATTCCGGAAAATTGCAGGACCTGAATGCCGACAGTACCTCCCTATATTTATTCTATGACACAGGCGAAGTGTCCTGTTACCACATAGCCGACCAAAAAACCGTATACAACATAGCCGCTTATCCTGCATCCGAACAGGCTGAATATCAAAATACTTCTCTCGTCGTCAAAAGTGCAGACGGCTTCTATCAACTACGCAACGGGCGTAAAGGCGGTTTATTCTATTTCAATAGCCACAAGCGCACATGGAAAAAACTCTTCGAACAGAACTATACTCTCAACACCCTTATCATTACCCCTAATGGTGAGAAAGCCTATATCAGTTGCGTTCACGGGTTTTGGATGATTGACCTCCACACAGGAACACAAAAATACATCCCCCTATTGGAAACCGGAAACGGACAGATTGTCTCTACCGAAATCAGCACTATCTTTCAAGACCGACAAGGAGGGTTATGGCTCGGAACTTTCAATCGGGGATTATTATATCATCACCCGTCCATGCATAAACTGACTCATATAGGTCGCAATGCATTTCCCGTCTCCCCGGAAGAAGAAATCAATATTGAATCTTTCGCCGAAGATAAAGATGGAAATATCTATCTGAAAGCTCATTCCCGAATTTATCGACTGACAGCTAATGAACAAAAATCCTATGTATTAAAGTCAGCAGCTATCCCGTCTGTCTCTCCTGAAATACTGAATCGGTTGAACCCCAACAAGAACCATCATTTCAGAAATAAAGTATACAATACATTATATACCGACACACGCGGATGGACATGGGCAGGAACTCCTGACGGACTGGAACTTTTTACCAGCGAAAACGACTCTGCCCCACGTATCTTCTATCGTGAAAACGGATTGAGCAATAACTTTATCCAGGGCATTATTGAGGACAAATATCGAGACATCTGGGTAACGACCAGTAACGGTGTCACACGCATCCACATAAATCCGGAGAATAAGAACATCAGTTTCACCCGGTTCAATCAGTTGGACGGTGCTTTGGACGGCGAATACATAAAAGATGCCGTATTCAGTTCTTCCGACGGTACTCTCTATCTGGGTGGTATTGATGGCTTTAGCATATTCCATCCCGACAAGGACTCCATTCATCCGATGCTTCCTGATCCGCCGGTTTTCACAGCCTTACGCTTGTATGGAGAGAAAGTGAATACTGGAAAAGAATATGGCAACCGCATCATCCTGTCCAAGGCTGCTCCTTATACAACCGAAATCGAACTGGACTATAACCAAAACTTCCTGACTTTCGAATTTTCAGCATTGAATTATATCAATCATGAACGCACATACTACCGTTATCAACTGGAAGGTATCGACCCGCAATGGATGAGTACATTTGCAGGAAGACAGGGAAATGCGACCGTGGGGAAAGGTCTTCTTCAAGCTGTTTACACCAATTTACCACCGGGAGATTATACATTCAAAGTCATGGCCTCGGACAATCCTCTTCAGTGGAACGGCAAAGTGACAGCAATAAAATTAACCATCCATGCACCGTGGTGGAAAACAACCACGGCTTATATCCTGTATGCAGTCATTTTATTACTGATTGCTTTCACCGGTATCCGATTGTATATCTATTGGAGCAGAAAGGAAATGGAACGCAAGCATAAAGAAGAGATTCTATTACTCCGTATCCGCAACCTGATCGAACAAAATAATTCTCTAACCTGTGGCATAGAAGAAACGTCTCCCGACCATCAGCAACAGGACACAGAAGAATCTGCATTTCTGGCACAAGCCATCAAACTGGTGGAACAGAATCTGCACGTCAATGGCTATTCGGTGGAGCAACTAAGCCGCGACCTCTGTATGGAGCGAACGGGATTATACCGCAAACTGGTGACTATGCTCGATCAGTCTCCCAGCCTCTTTATCCGTAACATTCGTCTGCAACGGGCAGCACAACTGATAACAGAGGGCAAGCTAAGTATTACAGAAATTGCGGAACACACAGGTTTTAGCAGTTCCAGTTATTTAAGCAAATGTTTTCAGGAAATGTATGGATGCCGCCCGTCAGAATATGCCGAAAAAGCGAAGAAATCAACGTGATTACTGTTTGTTTCAACCTGATTGTTGTCCGTTTTGCTTGCCTCTGCCCTACTTTTGCTGCATCATAAAGCACTTAAAAAAACCATGAAAATGAATCTTATTAGAAAAGCCGGTTTCTTGCTTGTATGTGCAACAATGGTTGCAGCAGGCAATGGTACAGCACAAAATGTACAGCGTACCTCACAAGGCATCAAGTGTGCCACACAGGGGATGGATGTCAACGTAGAGTTTTATTCACCCTCCATTGTCAGGGTTTATAAGACGCCCAGTCAGAAATCTTGCAATAAAGAAAGTCTGGTCATTGTCAAAACGCCCGAGACAACTCCTGTTTCTTTCGGTGAAAAGGGGAAAAATGTGACATTAAGCAGCCGTCTTATCCAAGTGGAAGTGAACCCGGAGACTGGTGGTATCCATTTTTTCGATTCGTCCGGTCAACGTCTGTTGACGGACAAGGATTACGGAACACAATTCACTCCTTTCAATGATGCAGGTGTTCCGTCTTTCAATGTCCGCCAGGCCTTTTTGCTGGATAAAGACGAAGTAATCTACGGTTTGGGACAGCAGCAGACGGGTAAAGTGAACCAACGCAATCAGAAACTGTTTCTCCGCAATCAAAATATGAGTATCTGCATTCCATTCATTCATTCCGTCAAGGGATATGCCCTTTATTGGGATAATTACTCTCCTACTACTTTCCTCGACAATCCGCAAGAGATGTCGTTCGACTCGGAAGTAGGCGATTGCGCTGATTATTATTTCATTTACGGCGGCAATGCGGACGGTGTAATAGCCGGAGTGCGCGAGCTGACCGGTCAGGCCCCGCTCTATCCGCTCTGGACACTGGGATTCTGGCAATGCCGCGAACGCTATAAAAGTCCGGACGAACTCTGCGAAGTAGTAGATAAGTACCGTGAACTGAAAGTACCTTTGGACGGTATCATCCAAGACTGGCAATATTGGGGATGCAACGAAAACTGGAACTCGATGAAATTCCAAAACCCACGCTATATCAACAAAATGGGTGATCCGGAATACATGAAATTCCTCCCGAACGGAGAAGACAGAAATGCTAATTATGGAACGCCACGCATCAAAAGTCCGAAAGAAATGATCGACTATGTACATAAACAGAATGCACATATCATGATTTCAGTATGGGCCTCGTTCGGTCCGTGGACAGAGATGTACCAGAAAATGGATAGCCTGAAAGCATTGCTTCACTTCGAGACATGGCCTCCCAAAGCCGGAGTAAAACCTTACGACCCGTTCAATCCGACAGCACGCGATATGTATTGGGCAGAAATGAAAAAGAACATCTTCGATCTCGGTATGGATGGTTGGTGGCTCGACTCTACCGAGCCGGATCATCTGGAAATCAAGGACAAAGATTTCGACACCCCCACTTATCTAGGTTCATTCCGCAGAGTGCACAACGCTTTCCCTTTGATGTCCAACAAGGGTGTATACGAACATCAACGTGCTACCACTTCCGACAAGCGGGTATTCCTGCTCACACGTTCGTCTTTCCTGGGACAGCAACGTTATGCGTCACATTCATGGAGCGGTGATGTAGTCTCTACCTGGGAAGTGATGAAGAAACAACTGGCGGCAGGACTAAATTACTCACTATGCGGCATACCATACTGGAATACCGACCTAGGCGGCTTCTTCGCACGGAAATATAACAATAATGTACACAATATCGCTTATCATGAATTGCACGTGCGCTGGTATCAGTGGGGAGCATTCCAGCCGATCATGCGTTCACACAATTCCAGTCCGGTAGCTGTGGAAATATACCAGTTCGGCAAGAAAGGAGACTGGGCTTATGACGCACTCGAAAAATATACTCACCTGCGCTATCGCCTTTTGCCCTATCTCTACAGCACTTCATGGGAAGTTACCAACAAAGCGGGCAGTATCATCCGACCACTCATGATGGATTTTCCTAAAGATAAGAAAGTACTCGAGATGGATACAGAGTATATGTTTGGCCGTAATTTCCTTGTCCGCCCCGTAACTGATTCGCTTTATACATGGCAGGACGACAAACAGAACGGCTATCAGAAGAATATAAATAAGATAGGAAAGACAGATGTTTATCTACCCGCAGGTGCCCAATGGATTGATTTCTGGACCGGGAAAAGCCTGAAAGGCGGACAAACCATCCAGCGTGAAGTGCCTATCGACATCATGCCTGTCTATGTCCGTGCTGGTTCTATCCTACCCTGGGGACCGGCTGTACAATATTCCACCGAAAAGAAATGGGATAATCTGACACTTCGCATTTATCCGGGCGCCGACGCTGAATTTACTCTTTACGAAGATGAGTTCGACAACTACAATTACGAAAAGGGAGCATACACTACCATTGCCATGAAATGGAATGATAAAGACCGTACCCTGACGATTAACGACCGGCAAGGTAACTACAAAGGAATGCTGAAAAATCGTAAATTCAACATTATCATTGTAGAACCGGGAAAAGGTTGTGGTGACGGTGATGCTACGACATTCGATCAATCTGTTTCTTATAGGGGAAAGAGAGTAGACTTAAAATTATAAAGTTTCAACTTTATTCCCACCATCTCACACTGGGGAAATAAACAGTAACCAATCGGTAAATTTCCCTCTAACACCTGTTTTTCAATTTTACAAGTACAGCCTTCACCCTTCACAATGCCCTATTCATCGGCATTAGCGGGTGAAGGCTGCTCTTTCATCCGCCTTTCACCCTCCGTTTTCTTAACCCTGTATAATTCTTCTCCACCTGTTACTTCTAAAAACATATCTAACCTGTTTCCCACTCATTACTAACTAACTTCTTTTTCATTAATAACAAACTTTCTTTTGATTACTGGTAAACTTCTTATTACCAGTATGTAAACTTGTTTTTCATTAAATGCAATCTATAATTGCAAGTTGCGTTTATAAAAACAAAAGCTTTGATTATATAAATGCAAGTTTCATTTATATAATCAAAGCTTGCATTTATAGTTTTCTTATGATGCAAAGAAAGTTTGGTTCCTATACAAAGGAAGTTTATCCCTTATAGAAAAGAAGTTTTCCTATAATAGTCTGGAAGCTATCTGCTAACACTTCTTCTGCCAACTATAGATAAAAGATTTAGCAGACTAGACAATCTGTGAAAACCAGGGTAGAAAGGTGAAAGGAAAGTGAAAGCCTGCCCTTCACCCGCTAATGCCGATGAATAGGGCATTGTGAAAGGTGAAGGGTATTTTCTTGAATTTCCATAAGATCCCGCAACGATTCAAAACGAAACTTTCCGGGAACTATCGTTTCAAATAAGTCTTCTAAAACGAATGTACTCTTCCTTCAACAATGGCAAATCTATACAGAGAGAAATTATCAATCAGCCATTATCTTCACATCAGGCGACGGAACACGGAACCAATACTCCACCCATCGTTTTTCTTTATCGGGCATTGAGAACGATAACTTAATCAGATTGTCGTGGAGACGTTCAACACTAATTTCATTCTCTGTTCCCGGAACGAAAACAGGATCGGACGATTTTCCCAATATCTCGACATACACGCTGTCTGAAGGCAAACGATACTCTCCCTGGGAAAATATAATGGCATTCGATTTCGCATCCCTGCCACGTGTCATGATGTTTATAAATGTTTTATCGGCAGAAATTACTTTTAAGACCGGTAATAATGCAATCCGAAAATCATGTGCACCGGGCTGCACAAGACAGCTTTGCCATACTCCCTCCAGACTCTTATTAGTGACTTCCTGACCGCTAGGGACAGTAAGTTCAGGAATATTCATATTCGGAGTATTGCCATTTTGCTTTTTCGACAGGCTGAACATTACAGGAATAGTGAAACGCACTTTGACAGCCTTGCCATCCGCCATTCCGGGTGACCATTTAGGCATTGTTTTCACCACGCGCAAAGCCTCTTCATCCAACAGCGGATCAACTCCTCTCACTACCTTTCCCTGTCCCGGTGTTCCATCTTCCATCACTACGAACTGGATAATCACCCGACCGGAAACTCCTTTCTTCTGGGCTTCGACAGGGTATTTTACGTTAGTTGCCAAGTATTTCATCATGGCTTGCATGCCTCCCGGAAACTTCGGCATCTCATCGGGAATTAAATAAACTCCCTCACTATCTATTCTGGGGACTGACTCTTTCTGTGCAAACAATGGCAAACACAGAAACAACGCTATGAAAAGACTTACTAGTTTTGTATGCATGGTTTTCCGTTTTAAGGTTGAACAATAAACGAAGATAACATCTTTACGCTAAAAGACCAACAAAAAAATCGTTTATTTTCCTCATACACAGCAGTTATTTATTGCACAATAAATACTGTTGCCACCAAGCCACAAGTAAATAACAAATAAAAATGTGAGTTCGGGATAAGGGTATTTATCCCGAACTCACATCCAAAAGAAATATCATCTAGTTGTTCACCAATACAACACCTCCCTGTGGAAGGATTTCCAGTTGCACTTTTCCGCTTTCTTTTACTTTCAACGTCACAAGTTGAGGTTCTCCTTTTTTATCATCCTTATACAGAGAAACGGTTTTTCCGGCAAACATATCTAAATCCAGTTTCAACTTTACGATTTCTTTCCCGGCATTCACAGCAGCCAGATACCAGGTGTTACCGTGACGACGTGCCAAGACTACATATTTCCCCGGATATCCGTCAATGAAACACGTCTCATCCCACGTGGTAGGAACTGTTTTCATATAGTCCATGCAAACAGGGGAAACATCTTTCAGGTTGTTGGGAGCAAGCGCAAAATTCTGTACCGGATTCTGGAATAATACGGTAGTGGCTAATTGAAAGATATCAGTAGTACGGCGGGTAGTTCCTCCGTCATTGTTGCGATTCAGCCGTTTGTTCAGGAAACAACCACCGAATTCCATGCAACCCACCGCGTTGCGGATAAACGGATGCAGACAGGCATTGAAAGCCTCTTCATCACAGAAGTGCTGGCCGAAAACCATATTTTCGGAGGCCAGTACAGCCTCGCTGCCTACATAGTTCGGGTACATACGTTCCCATCCGCGAGGGATGGTGCAACCGTGGAAGATTACCATCAGACCGTGGTCGTCAGCATCACTCAAAATATCTTCATACAGGCGCATCGTTTCCTGCTTGTCGCCACCAAAGAAATCAACTTTGATTCCTTTCACTCCAAGACTTTGCAACCATTTCATTTCACGTTTGCGGATAATAGCATTGTCCATGTGATTCACCGGCCCCTGCTCAATATCATTCCAATAGCCGGAAGAGCTATACCATAAGAAGAGTTCAACTCCTTTGCTTCGTGCGTATTCTATCAAAGATTTCATGCGGTCACGGCCGATGTTCGTATCCCACCAGTTATCGATCAACGCATACTCATATCCCATAGCCGAAGCAAAATCAATGTAACGTACCTGATCATCATAGTTGATACTGCCGTCCTGCCAAAGAATCCAGCTCCACGTGCCACGCCCGAAACGATAATCATGTTTTGTTTCATAAAGCGGGCTTACCACATCCCACGGAACGGTTGTTTCTACAATCGGCTTCAGATGATCTCCCACTGTGATGGTACGCCACGGAGTAGCGCCGGGCAGTGCAAAAGCAGGAGCGACCGTTCCGTTTCCATTATTTTCTTCCGCCATCGGAAAGGCGACCGTATATAAATTCCCTTCACTCACATCACTCAAACGTGAACCGCAATAACGACTGTCCACACCCGTCTCGCTGACCAGCACCCAACCGTCATTTCCTATACGAAACAAACAAGGGAACGTATACCCATGTCCGTACTGCGAACGGTCGCTCATCGGCGCATCCGCTTTATATTCTTCTTCATAACTCGGTTTCGTACGTTTCCAGCCAATCATCGCATCGCTCTGCGGACACAAGAAAGTAGTAGTCTGCTCCGGAAAGCGGAAACCTGTTTGTTCTTCCTTCACCGTCACACTCGCTTTTCCTCCCTGATGCGGCAAAGTATAGCGGAAAGCCACATCATTATCACTCACCCGAAAAATAACTCCCAGCTTTTGTCCCTGCTCATTCTCTAAATGACAAGTCAGTTCATTGGCACGGTAATGTACGTTGGAAACTTTGATACGTGTCTGTTGATAAACAGTGTCGATCTTGTCGACGGAATGTCCGGTCAGTTTAAGATTCTTCGTAAAATCACCGATATTGGTATTCATGCCTAAAGGAGACTTTTCCAACATCGTCTTTCCGTTGTAACTCACAGAATAACAAGGCTTCGTCTCGTTTTGCACAAATACCGCCAACTGCAACTTTTCGTCCGGTCCTTTTACAACCACATCCTGTGCTGCAAGAGTGCTTATACCAAGAATCGCTGTCAAAGTGCTTACAAGTTTCTTCATAATATTATTTTTCTTTTATGATTAAATGTCTTCATTGTAACAAAAGCAAAAATAGGGAATATAATTATATTCGCATACAAACTTTCATCGTTTGCATGATTTCCCCCCCTTTTTTGATTGATATGCAGACATTCCCTCCCGAAACCCTTTACAAAAAGAACAGTTTATCCAAGTATAACCCCGACTTTTTTTATCTTTGCATCATCGAACATCATAATCCTTATCCCAATGGCGGCAAATAACCAGAAAAACACCCGAATACTACTATTCCTCCTCCTGTGTATCAGGATGACACTGACGGTGGACGCCAACGACTTCCTGTTTACATCGATCAACACGGCACAAGGATTGAGCGACAACCAGATACGCTACATACTCCAACTCCCCGACGGAAGAATGGTATTCACCACCAACGGGAATGTCAATCTGTATGACGGCGTACATTTCAGCTACCTTCACCGCACAGCAGAAGACGTTTCCCCGCTGAAACAGTATGAAGGATGTTACCGCATCTATCAATGCGGAGATTCACTCCTATGGATTAAAGATTATCATAAACTGATGTGCATCGATCTCCATCAAGAAAAATACATACCTCACCTTGACTCCTATTTCCGGGGAAAAGAGATACACGAACCGGTAGAAGACCTTTTCGTCGACAATTCGGGACGTATCTGGCTACTTACTTCCCAGGAGTTGCGGGAACTGGAAACGGGCATCCGCCTCGCCCTGCCGGAGAATGAACATCGAAAGCTACAGGACATACATTCGGATGAACTTGCGGTTTACCTATTCTATCATACGGGCGAGGTCGTTTGTTACGATCCGAAAACCGGGAAACAGTTGTATGACAGAGCTGCTTATCCCGCTTCCGAACAGGAGAACTTCAACCGTACTTCTCTCGTTGTCAAAAGCCCAAAAGGATTCTACCAGTTAC
>ERZ779664.606-NODE-606-length-16773-cov-2.081828_pt1 | contig 16773 bp, 17 predicted proteins | sample MGYA00511478_ERZ779664 | MGnify/ENA primary metagenome ERZ779664 (study PRJEB29588, sample SAMEA2160437) | human gut metagenome | biome: human gut; feature: human-associated habitat; material: faeces | place: Denmark | collected 2008/2010 ...
GTTGTGCAATATCTCGCGGTAAGAATTTATTACATCTTCTTTTGAAACATTGTCAATTTCTTCAAGAATTTTTGTATAGCTGTGCCCGTAAAAATGATTTTTGTAAATAGTTTTTGTAAACAAATCAGAGACTTTTACCTTTGCAGAGTCAAGTTCTGCAGTAAGTTCGCCTTTCAGCTTGGTTTTCTCTTTATCAAACTCTTCAAAAGTAGAGTGTAAAATAACTTCTTTCAGAATAGATAAAGCTTTTTCAAAATCTTCATTAAGACATACAAACCTGAATCTTAAATAATCAGACTTCATTTCTGTACTAAAATCAATAGCATTTTCATCGAGTATTGCAGATAATTCTTCGGATGAATATTTTTCAGTACCTTTTAACAACAACCGGTTCATAATAGAATATTCGCCTGAATATTTTTCCGGTTTTGTTATCGAAAAATTAAGCGTTAATGCCACTCTCGGAGTGTTTTTATTCTCTTTTACACAAGCTCTAATATTATTTTTTAAATTAAATTCTCTCATACTTAAATTAAAACACAAATAAAATAAGGTATCAAATTGTAAAAAAGTTATTGAAAATAGCATGTTCATGGTAAAATTTAGACGATGAAGATTTTAGAAGTAAGAGATGGTTTTGTAAAATTCGAAGCAGACAATAGCGTGTACCTTTCGTCATTTATTCAAATAGACGGTATTGAAAAGCGCTACATTGCGCAGGTTACACAATTAAAACGCTCTGGCGAAAATTCAATAGCGTATGCTAAAATTTTGTTTTTGTATGATGGCTCTTTACAGCCGTATGACAAAACTCTGCCTTCCAAAGAGTCTGAAATAAAAGAATTTACCTTTGATATTCTAAATAATTCAATTAATGCAAAAACGCCTGTTATTGCCGGAGAAACATTAGGAAAGGGCGTAAGCATTATAATTGATGCTTCTTCTTTTGACAAAAAAATGCTTGCAAGTATTGATGATAAACAAGAAAATAATATTATTGCCAGAAATCTTGTTAAACAGTTTAATAATTTAGATAAAAACGTACTTATCATTGATACTCTCGGAGTGATTGATGCAAAAAAAATTACTGCCGGAGTTGATTTTAAACTGCCGCTGGATACCGCATCACTAGCTTTTATGTATCAGGATTGTTTAAATGATGCAACAGCAGACAGTAAATCTATGATTATTGAAATCTTCAAAGATTTATCTGATTATTCACAAACAGTTCCATTCGTGCCATTTGGTGCTCTTAAATCAATTGTTGATGATATGGTCGACAAATCTCATGTTTTCAAACTGCTTGTATTAAAAAATAAACTTGCAAAGTTTGACAAGCTGGGATATTTTGCGGCAAATAAACAGGAAGTCGACAAAATCGATGCTATACTTAATTCTAAATGTGCAATTATTGACTTATCCAAACTGGATACTGCATTCCAGAACAGATACCTTGCATTTTTGTACGAAAAACTTCAACAAAAACCAAATACTCAGGTTCTTTTGGAGCTTTCAAATGTCATAAGCAAAAAGAATTTAAAAAATATTTTGTCATCTGAAAATATTCCGACCACCTTTATAACTCATTCCCGTTTTAAATATCTGAATGATATAAAAAACTTGTTTGATAATTTTATAATTTCACCATCTTTCACAAATAACGAAATCTTCAGTATTTACAGCTCGTTCTTAAAAGCTATGCCAAAGCAGACATATCTCATAACCGGAGAAGCTGTAAACTACATACCTCTTGTATCAACACTGAAAGTGATTAACGAAGTTATTCCATCTCAGCCGGAAACCGTCGAAGAGGAAGAAATACCGGTTTCTGAGCCAGAAGAGGTACAAGAAGAGCTTCCTATTGAAGAACCGGAAGAAGAAGAGATTGTTCAGGAAGACGATTCTGAGCTGGAAGAAATCAGCGAAGAAGATGAACCTGAAATTATTGAAGAACCGCAAATTACTAACGAAGAAATTCTTGCTAACATAGAAGAAAAATCAGAAGCAGTAATAACAGAAGCCGCAAAAGACTTAACTCCTCCTGAAAACATGTTTGGAGAAGAAGAGGAAGAAGAGATCGCAGAGCCGGCTGAGGAGAGTTTGGAACTAGAAGAAGACCAAGAAGAGCAGTTAACCATCAACGCAGAATATAAAACAATTCTTGAAGAGCAAGAAGAACAAGAACCTCAAGAAGAATATGATGAAATTCCGATTACAGAATCTTTTGATACAGTTCAGGAAAATATAGAAGAGATTGAAGATTATATTCCGGAAACTGATGAGAATGATTTTGAAGAACTCTCTATTAATGAAGAATTTGAACAACAAGAACCTCTTGTTGAACAAGAGGCCGAAGAAGAAATTGAAATGCCGGAAGGTTTTGATTTGGATATAGATTCAACTCAAATGCTGGATGCAGAAGAAGAAACAGAAGAATTGACCGTTAATGATGACGATGTTGATGTACTTCCTATTGCAGAAAACAATTATGAGCTTGAAGATATTGTCGAACTTAACCCTGACGAAGCAGATGAAAATGATATTGTTATAGATATGGAAGAAGATACAGAGGACGAACTTCCGGAAAACATTGATGAGCAGATAGTCAAAGACGTAGACAAAGTTTTTACGACCAGAAAAGACGATGATATATCAGATTCTGACCTGGATTTTATAGATGAACTCAATAATGACGACGGTAATTTGCTTGAAGAAGTTTCTGACAGTGATGCTGTGTTGGAAGAATTATCCGAGTCTGATGAAAACGACGGTATTTTGGAAGAACCTCAGGAACAGCTAGAATTAAAAGATGACAGTGATGATGAAATCTTAGAAACAAGAAGTGCTTCAACACCTATTGTACCTGTATATGATGCTGATATCCCGCAGGAAGACTTAGTAATGAGCGATCCTATACAGCAGGGCGATACTGTTACTCACGCAAAATACGGAAGCGGAGTCGTTGAAAAAATGATTAAGTATGGAAACAAGACTTTATTTTCAATAAACTTTGATAATATTGGCAGAAGATTATTAGATCCAACCTTAACAGAAATTAAAAAATCATAATAAAATCTTTACTTTTATTTTTGTTATTAGTAGAATAATTATACTCACTATCCTCTAGTGACAGACAGTTATTAAGGAGTCATTAACCTTAATTTCTGTTATAAGTGAAAGGAAATATAAAATGGCAAATATTAAGTCAGCAAAAAAAAGAGTTCTTATTGCAGAAGCAAACAGACAAAGAAATGCAGCTTTTAAAACTTCTATCAAAACAGCTTTGAAAAAAGCTCTTGCTTTAGCAGAAGGTGATGATAAAGAAGCTTTAAATGCAGCTATTTCTAAAGCATATCAATTATGCGACAAAGCTGTTTCTAAAGGTATTTTACACAAAAATACTGCTGCAAGAAAGAAATCAAGACTTGTTCTTGCTATCAAAAAATTAGCAAAATAAGCTAATGATGATTTTTAATAAGGCGCTTTGCTTGAAAGCAAAGCGCCTTATTTATTTCTCAAAATAGATAACAGTTGAATGAAGGTTGTATTTATCCAGTACTTTAACTTTCGAAGTAAATAAGTTTTTCGGATCTTCTTTCAAGATAAAATAATATCTTCCGGCAGGCAACTCTTCAATCTTATTGTTACACTCCTCTAAATAAGGTTCACATCCATCTTTTAGGATAATAACATTATTTTTTTGATGTAAATAGTAATAATATCTATGATAAGAACTATCTAATACAATCTTTTCACCGTCTTTAATATGATTTTCAACAATTTGTACAGCTTCTCTTGCTGAAGTATAAAATTTATAAGGATTAATTGTATAAAATATAGAAGTAATAAAACTTATAATACATACAGACATCAAACATACATTTTTAAATTTCCAGTTGTATTCTGCTATAATTACGACAAAAAGCGGTAGAAGGAATAAGATTAATCTTGCTTCTATCGGATAGAGTCTTAGTGCTGATACTGCAAATGTCAGCAGAATTGGAAGCCCTAAAAACACACGCTGCTTTTTATTTGAAATAAGAGATATAAATGCTGGTACAAGCATTACAGCCCCGCAGAAAAGAGCCTTAAGCTTATCAAAACTAAAAAGCTCTCCAAAACGTAACACTATTCTTAATGGATGCCTCAGGTCAGCAAATCCGTATCCATTCTGCCACCAGTTATACATACCGTCATAATTACAGCTTGAAACATACCTCAAAGATAAGAAGTAAAACAGAAGAAAGCTTATAAAAAAAGGTATATAAGTTTTTAGAACAGCCCCGGGATTTTTGATAAGCATTACCAAAAAGTAACTGCCGATTATAAACAATGATGAAAGCGAAAACCACGGTGCAATTGCAATTAACAATGAATAGTGCCATTTAAATTCTTTTTCAAAAATCAGCTTATAAAATATAATAAGAAGCAGGACAGATGTAAATAATTCTAAAGAATACTGCTTAAACTGCGCACAATACAGAATTGCTGTCATATTAAATGAAAACAGAAAAGTACTGACAGTAATTACTACTCTGTTTTTTGACAACATTGATACGAATTTATAAAAGAGCGGAATAGCTGCTATTCCTGAGACCAGAGGTATCAGTCGCAGTGTAAAGTCACGCAGATTATCTATAATCAGAATTTTTGACATTACAAGAAACATCGGTGGAGCAACCTGCAGGTAATCCAGTCCTTTAAACAAACCTGAATAAGAATGTTCTAAAACATTCAAAGCAAGAGCAGCTTCATCCCCCCAGAAAGAAATTCCCCTAAAATACGCAAATAAGCGGAGTATAATTCCAAATACTATAATAACAGTAATGCCGTATTTCTTTCCGAAAGGGTTCACGAATTACTCCTCTAAATACTTCTTACCGGCAAGTTCGTCAGGCATAAACTGCTGTTCAACGTCCGGCGCGTCATGTGTATAAATATAACCTTCTCCAAACCCGTATTTTTTTGCATCTTTATAATGTGCATCTCTTAAATGCATTGGAGGAGGGAAGTCATTACCTCTCTCTATATCCATAAGAGCTTTATCTATTGCAATACAAGCTTTATTAGATTTTGGTGCTTTTGCAACATACACAACCGCATTAGCAAGGGGGATTCTACCTTCCGGGAGCCCAATAATCTCAACAGCTCTATATGCATTAACAGCAATATTCATAGCATTCGGATCGGCAATACCTACGTCTTCTGCAGCGCATACAATAAGCCTGCGTGCAATAAATCTTGGATCTTCACCGGCTTCTATCATTTTGGCCAGATAATATATCGCGGCGTCAGCATCTGAACCTCTAAGACTTTTCTGAAATGCAGATGCACAATCATAATGCTCCTGTGTCGAATATCTAGTATTACGTTTTTGAGTAATACTTTCCAGAATTTCTACAGACAAAAGCCTTGTATCATTTGAAAAATTGCTGGCAAAATAAGAATTTTCCACAAGATTTAAAGCACATCTGGCATCACCTCTGGCATTATTTACAATAAACTTCGTAACCTCTTCATCATACTGAATAGGCTGGTAATTCTTTTCCAAATACTCAAACCCTCTATTAACAATTTTTCCCATACTGATATCATTAATAGGATTAAGTCTTATTACCTGAACTCTTGATAGAAGAGCAGGTACAACCTGAAAAGACGGATTCTCGGTAGTAGAACCAATAAGGAAAATAGTGCCATTCTCAACATGCGGAAGCAGAGCATCCTGCTGTGTTTTAGAATATCTATGAATTTCATCTATGAATAGAATTGTTTTTTGCCCTGAACGAAGAGCCTGTCTTGCCTGTTCAACGGTTTCTTTAATTTCTTTTATACCTGATGTCACGGCAGACAGTTCAATGAATTGAGCGTTGACCTTAGTTGCAATAAGCCGTGCAAGAGTTGTTTTGCCGCACCCCGGTGTACCCCAGAGTATCAGAGAAAATAACCTTTGAGTTTTCAAAAGATTTAACAGCGGAGAATTTGGAGCAACAACATTTGACTGACCTAAAAATTCATCAAGAGTTTTCGGCCGCAAAATTTCAGCCAGAGGCGTTTGCTTATTAACTTCTTCCAGTTGCGTAAATAAATCCATAACAATATTTTAGCACGACTACTTATTAATAAAAACAGCTTTTATTTGCTCCGGTTCATATCCAACATTCAAGCCTTCTGCTCCAGAAAGCCTGTCTGCACCGTAACCGGTCGTTAAGAAATAATAACCGCCTGCAGGAAGATTATTTATGAAATCTTTACAAACCTGAGTATCAGAATAACAAAATTCCGGCACTGTAAGAACCTTGTTTTTTATACCGCTATTTTGCAAATAATATCTATATTCATAACCGCCCCTGTCAATTAGTATCTTATCCTCAGGTTTTATACTTGATTTTATTGTTTTCACTATATCACGGGCATAAGAATAAGAGAGCCAGTCAGCATAAATTGTATAGCTTGTTAATGAATATAATAATATAATTACGCACATTGCTCTGATAATTTTTGAAGAACAGGAAACAGCTATTATAACAAAATTTGGAAGCAAAAATAAAATTAAGCGTGCCTGTACCGGATATTTGTGAAGAGATGATGCAAGAATAACTGCAATAATGGGCCCTATAAACAAGAGTTTTTCTCGAAGTTGAATACGTTTAGCAAAAACATATGTTAATACTAATAAAGCTCCAAATGCACCGCATAATAAATTCAAAACCTTAATCTTATATGAAATAAATAATTCGCTAAAACGTATTAATAGTCTTACCGGAGTCAAAAACGATACAAAAGAATAAAAATCCGAGTAAAAATCATTCATTCCGGAATAATTGATATTAAAAACACAGCGGAGATTTATTATATACAAAAACACCAGCCCCGCAATTACAGGAATACAAACCCGTTTTCTGAAAGATAAGATACAGCCGGTTATTAATATAAATATAGATGAGTAAGAAAAGAACTGCGCCAAAACCAAAATTAAATAGTAATATTTTTTAAAATTACCATTAATAATATTATAAAATATAGAGAGTAAAATTACCGAAACAAAAAGCTCGGTTGAATACTGCTTATATTGAGATGCATAAAGTATTGCACAGGGATTTAATGCAAAAAGAAGGTTTGAAATCAAAATTTGCAATCTATTCCTAAATACCTGAGTTGAAAGATAATAAAAAGCTGCAATAGACAGAATACCGCTCAGGAATGGAATTACTCTAAGACAAAAATCTCTCCAGTAATCAGTTTTTGGGTTAAATAGAACAAGCATTAATTTTGAAAGAAACAAAAACCCCGGAGGTGCCACCTGCAGATTATCAAGCCCGTCCAGAAGTCCGGCAAAGCTCCTGCTTGTAATATTAAGAGCAAGCGCAGCTTCGTCATGCCAGAAAGACGGATTTTTGACAAACAGAAAAGTTTGAAAAACAATACTTACTGCAAATATCGCAATCAGCACTCCCTTAAAACAACTTTCTGACTTAAAATATTTATCCACACAGTAATTCTACCATAAATAGAGGATTTTAATTGAATAAAACTTCGTTATATTTACAAAGAGAAGATGAAAGGAGATTTATATGGAATTAAAAGGTTCAAAAACTGAAGCTAACCTTATGGAAGCATTTGCCGGAGAATCACAGGCAAGAAACAAGTACACATACTACGCTTCACAGGCAAAAAAAGATGGTTATGTACAGATAAGCAAGATTTTTGAAGAAACTGCTAACAATGAAAAAGAACACGCAAAAATCTGGTTTAAATTATTACACGGCGGTTCAATCGGAAATACCCTTGATAACCTTGAAGACGCAGCCCAAGGTGAAAACTATGAATGGACAGATATGTATGCTGAATTTGCTAAAATAGCTAAAGAAGAAGGTTTTGACCATATTGCATACTTATTTGAAGAAGTTGGCAAAATTGAAAAAGAACATGAAGAAAGATATTTAAAATTATTAGAAAATGTAAAAGATGGAAAAGTATTTGAAGCAGGAGAAGTTAAAATATGGAAATGTAGAAATTGTGGACATATTGTTGTTGGAACAAAAGCTCCAGAGGTTTGCCCTGTATGTAGCCATCCAAAAGCATATTTCGAAATTAAAGCTGAAAATTATTAAAATATAGAAAAACTATTCTTATGAGAAATATAAATTAATATGGAGGGAATTTATGAAAAAAGAATTAGTAATAAAAAGATGTTCTAAATGTCAAGCATTAGTTGAAGTCATAAAAGATTGTACTAGTGATAATTGTAGTATTAAATGTTGCGGTGAAGAAATGATAGAATTAGCTCCAAATAGTGTAGACGCATCTTTTGAAAAACATGTACCAAACTATGAAGTAATAGATAATCATATAATTGTAAAGGTTAACCATGTTATGGAAGAAGAACATTTTATAGAATGGATTGCAATGTTAGCAAATAATAAAATTATAAAGAAATTTTTATTGCCAGATGAAGAAGCCTGTGTAATATTTCCATATGTTAAAGGAAGTAAAATTTATTCTTTTTGTAATAAACATGGACTTTGGTCAAAAGAAGTTGAATAAATATAGATAAAGCTTTTTGTGTGAGATTTGTTACATAGAAAGGAGATTGATAAAAATGTTAAAAAATGCTATAGCATATATCTTGAGAAAGAGGAGTAGAACAGTTATTATATTTATTATTTTAACAATAGTTCTTTCATGCTTATACTCATGTTTAAACATAATGAAATCAACAAGCAACTTAGAAAATAATTTATATAAATTATCAAATACATCTTTATCAATAACACAAAACAACAATGAAAACTTTGAAACAAATCAATTTAAAGAAATAGAAAATATAAAAGAGATAAAAGAAACAATTAACCAATATGACGGATTAGCAAAACCTACTAATATTAACGTAGTAGAAGGAATGCAAATGGTCGAAAGAGATGATTTGCCAGAAGAATTCAAGAATATACTTTCAGTAGAAGCTACAAATAATACTGAAAAGAATAATTTATTTAATAGTGGAATTTTTACTCTTACAAAAGGTAGACATATTGAAAAAGATGATAGAGAAAAAATTATTATACATGAAGAACTGGCACAAAAAAATAATTTAGGATTAAATGATAAAATTCGTCTTGAACTATTTGATTTAAACAACAATGAAATAAAAACAGAATATGAATTTGAGATTATTGGTATTTTTTCTGGAAAAAGACAAGAAAAATACACAGGAATGACATCAGACTTTAGTGAAAATATGGTATTTATCGATTATGAATCAAGCCAAACAGCATTAAACAAAGCAGAAAACAATAAAGTTGTAAACAAACTTGAAATATTTTCAGACAGTTCAGAAGATACAGATATAGTGTTAAATAAAATTAAAGAAATAAAAATTGATTGGTCACAATTCAATATCGAAAAAGATGACGGTGCATATGAAGAAACCTTAGAATCTGTAAATGGAATAAAACATATAATAAAAATTATGACATATTCAATTATGGCAGGAGGAATAATAGTTTTATCATTAATATTAATTTTATGGCTAAGGGAAAGAATTTATGAAATAGGAATACTATTATCAATAGGAATAAGTAAAGCAAGAATTATAACTCAATTTATATTTGAGTTGATATTTATATCACTACCATCTATAGTATTATCTTTATTTTTAGGAAATGTGATATTAAATCAAATAATAGGTGGATTTATCAATTCTGATAATTCGACAATAAATATTAATAATCTACTAAAAAATGATAATTTAATATCAAATATTACAATATTTTTACAAAGTTATGGAATATTAATAGTAATTATTGTTTTATCAGTTATTATTGCAAGTGCAATGATATTAGTAAAAAAACCAAAAGAAATATTATCAAAGATAAGTTAGGAGATTGCAATGGATATATTAGAAATAAAAAATGTAACATATAATTATTCGAATTCAAGAGAAAAAGTTTTATCATCTGTAAACCAAAAATTTGAGCTTGGACAATTTTATGCAATAATTGGAAAATCAGGGGCAGGAAAGTCAACATTACTTTCATTATTAGCAGGACTAGACAGACCACAAAAAGGTCAAATTCTATTCAAAAATGAGGATATAGAGAACAAAGGGTATAGTAATCACAGAAAAAACAATATAACATTGGTTTTTCAAAATTATAATTTAATTGATTATTTAACACCAATAGAAAATGTTAGATTAGTAAATAAAAAGGCATCAGAAGATATTTTGTTAAAATTGGGACTTGATGAAAGTCAGATAAATAGAAATGTAATGAAACTATCTGGTGGTCAACAGCAAAGAGTAGCCATAGCAAGAGCATTAGCATCAGAAGCACCAATAATTTTAGCTGACGAACCTACAGGAAATCTTGATAGTGACACTGCAGGAGAAATAATAGAAATATTAAAAAAATTGGCTAAAGAGAGAAATAAATGTGTAATAGTTGTAACACATAGTAAGGAAGTTGCAAATTCTGCTGATATTATTTTAGAATTAAGTGACAAAAAATTAAGAGAGATAAGTAAAATTAATTAGGAGGTATATTGATGATAAAGAATGCTTTTGCATATGTAACAAGAAAAAGTTTAAAATCAATAATAATATTATTAGTTATTATGGCTATGTCAACACTTAGTCTGATTAGCTTGGCAATTAAAGATGCTACTAATAGAGCTTCAGAAGAAACTTTTAAAAATATAACAAATAGTTTTTCTATGGAAATAAATAGAAGAGTTAATCTTGGAACACCTAGAGGTGGAGGAAATATAAAAGGAAAAGACATAAAAAAAATAGCTGAATCTGAAGATATTTCCTCTTTTGTAAAGAGAATAAATAGTGTAGCTGATTTGGTAGATAATGATATTATAGAAACTAAAAAAACAATTGCAAATCAATCACCAGAAAGAGCAGAAAATTTTAAAAGAACAGTTATGCTAACAGGAGTTAATGATTCATCAAAAGAAAACAAATTTGTGTCAGGAGCTTACAAATTAATAGAAGGAGAACATTTAGAAGAAAATGACAAAAGTAAGATTTTAATGCATAAAGACTTAGCTAAAAAAAACAATTTGAAAATTGGAGATAAAATAAAAATTAAGTCCAATTTATTTGATGCAGATAATGAAAAAGGAGCAAATGAAACAGTAGAAGTAGAAATAAAAGGAATTTTCGATGGCCACAATGAAAGTAGTGTAACTTCTGCACAAGAACTTTACGAAAATACATTAATAACAGATTTAGATACAGCTGCAAAAGTTTATGGAAACACAGAAGATACTGCAGTATATCAAGATGCAACATTTTTGTAAAAGGTGATAAAAATTTGGATCAAGTCATTAAAAATATTAAAAAACTTGATATAAATTGGAAACAATACAATTTAATTAAAAGTTCAACAAATTATCCAGCACTACAACAATCAATATCTGGTATATATTCAATAGCAAACAAATTATTTGCTGCTTCATTAATATTTGCAGGTATTACAGTTTCATTATTATTACTTTTATGGATGAATGCTAGAAAAAAAGAAATAGCAATTTTTCTATCATTAGGAATATCAAAATTGAAAATTTTTGGACAATTTGTTATTGAGTTATTGTTTATATCAATTCCTGCATATATAGGGTCATATTTCTTAGCAGTTTATACAGGGAATATAATAGGAAATAATATATTAAATAAAGTCACTGGAAACATAGCTAAACAAATAGCAAAGCAATCAGCATCTAGTGGACTTGGTGGAGGAGCAGAAGTAGACGGCTTTAATAAAACTTTAACAAGTTTAGATATTAATATATTACCAAAATCAATGATATACGTAATTTTATTTATGTCTTTTGTACTTATAATATCTTTAGTGATATCATCTATAAGTAGTTTAAGAAAGAATCCAAAAGAATTGTTAATTGATACAAAGTAGATGACATAGTTTGCTAACTAGGGTAGGTGTGTGATAGTGAAAACTATCGCATAACTACCTTTAAAATATTTATGAGTAAATGCTTTTGTCAGGCATAGAAAGGAAATTTTCTCCATCTGTCTTAAAATGGATATAATCTACCAAGTAATCAAGCACAGCAAAAGAATAACTTGAAAGCTATATAGTATTTTTTCATATATACAAAGAAAGAGGTAATTTAATGAAAATATTTGTAATAGAAGATGATAAAACATTAAAAAGAGAATTAATGGAACTATTAAATAAGTATGGTTATGAAACAGAAACAAGTGATAATTATCAAAATATAATAGAAGATATTATAGAAAATAAAACGGACTTAATTATACTTGATATTAATCTACCATATTATGACGGATTTTATATATGTAGAGAATTAAGAAAGAAAACGGAAACTCCAATAATCATTGTAACTAGCAGAAATAATGATATGGATGAAATTGTAAGTATGAATTTAGGGACAGACGATTATATTACAAAACCATATAATATGCAGATTTTACTAGGGCATATTTCGGCAGTATTAAAGAGAACTAAGAATGCAAATTATTTAGACTGTATAGAGGTATAAAGGTGTTTCTTTAGACTTATTAAAAGGAAATTTGAAATATAATGATAAAGAAATTGAATTAACAAAAAATGAGTTTCATATTTTGAAATTGATGATGTATAACAAAGGCAGAATTGTTTCACGAGATGAAATAATGGATGAATTATGGCAATCCGATGAATTTGTAGATGATAATACTTTGACTGTTAATGTAAATAGATTAAGAAAAAAATTAGAGGAAAATGGAATTATAAACTTTATAAATACCCAAAGAGGTCAAGGTTAAATACAAATTACAATTATTGTTGCTAAAACTAAATTTTAAAATGTGAGTTTTGTAATTTGCTCTAAATTTTAAAATAAAAAATTTTGTAAAAATATTATACAAAAACAAAATATTTCAGTACTTTTTATGAAATTATGTATAAGCTAAAAATGTCCAAATTTTTGAGTAAAATAAACTTCTAAATTGGACATTTTTTATAATCAGACAAACCAGCAATACCAATGCTTTTGAACAAAACAGATGACATATTTTACTAACTAGGGTAGGTGTGGGATAGTGAAAACTATCGCATAGCTACCCTTAAACTATTTATGAGCAAATGTGGACATATTTAAAAAATTTAAAAAATAAATTTAGAGTAAGGGAGAATTTTTATAAGAAAACAGATGTATATATAGTATAGGGAGAGTGAATAAATATGAGTGAAACTTTCAAAATCAATATATACTTCGACGAAAAGGGCGAAGAGTTAGAAGGATTAATAAAACACATAATAATTAATATCTTAAAAAAAGATATTTTTGAGCATTAAAATTTTATTCAAAATAAGATATAATAAAACTTAAAATCAAATTGTATTTATCCAAGCATAGAAGGGAGGAAAAATGCTTGAACAAATAGAAAAAACAATATACAAGGTAGCAATTTATATAAGACTATCAAAAGAAGATGTGGATAGAGGATATGATGAAAGTGAAAGTATAAAAAACCAAAGAACATTACTAACAGAATATGTGCAAAAATTAGGATGGAAGTACCAATTAATAGATACATATATAGACCAAGGATTTACAGGAACGAATTTTAATAGACCAGATTTTCAAAGAATGATAAAAGATATAGAAAACGGAAAAATTAATATGGTTGTAACAAAAGATTTATCTCGTTTAGGTCGTGATTATATAGAAACAGGAGAATATATAGAGAAATGGTTTCCAGAAAATAATGTAAGATATGTTTCAGTAACAGATGGAATAGATACTTTTGAAACATCAAATGGCAACAATGATATTGCACCATTTAAATCAATATTAAACGATATGTATTCTAAAGACTTATCAAAAAAAATCAGAACAGCAATACACACAATGCAAAAACAAGGAAAATGGGTAGGTGGAAAAACTCCACTTGGATACATAAAAGATTTAAAAGATAAAAATAAATTAATAATTTATGAGCCAGAAGCTCAAATAGTAAGGACTATTTTTGATATGGCATCTAGTGGGAATCAAGTTGGAACAATAAGAGATTACTTAAACAATAGCCATATTCCGACTGCAAATAAATCAAGATATAATAAAGAAACTTTTTGGGAGAATAAAACAGTAAAAAATATATTAAAAAATAAAGCATATATAGGCACAACTGTGCAAAATAAAAGAAGTAGAATAAGTTATAAAAATAGAAAAATTAGACAAAACCCAGAAGAAAAATGGATAGCTGTAGAAAATACACATGAACCAATAATAGATAAAAAAGTATTTGATACAGTGCAAAAAATGGTAATAGTTCAAAATTACAATAGAAATGAAAAGAAAAATATGTTTTTATTAGATGGTTTACTTTTTTGTTACGAATGTAAACATAAAATAGGGGTAAGAGGAAAAAAGAATGGTAATTATTATATGGTATGTAATAATTATCGCAGAAATTCAAAATTAAAACTTTGCACATCACATGGTTTTAGCTATTCTAATTTAGAAGATACAGTAATTAATTATATTAAAAATTTTTTCAAAAAAATAGATAGTGAAAAAATAGAATTAGAAGTAAAAAAGGGAATGACAAAATATGATTATGGAAAATTACTTCAAAAATTAGAGAACGAGATAAAATTGATAAATAACAATATTGAACAAATGTATATAGACAAATTAAACAATAAAATAAGTGAAGAAATGTATGAAAGATTATTGAAAAAATTTAGAAACGAAATAGGAGAAAAAGAAAACGAATACATAGAAATTAAACAGCAAAAAGAAGAAGCAAAACAAGATGATACTGAAAAAATACAAAGTGTTGTACATGATTTTCTAAGTCTAAATGAACCAACATTAGAAATTATGAAAGTAATTATTAATAGAATAGAGATACATCAAGATAAACAGGTAGATTTGTATTTTAATTTTAAACAATTAAATAACTTAAAAGAAAAAATATAAGGCTAATTTAATATTAAATATTAGATTAGCCAAAAATAAAAATTAAAACTGTCTATTTTTATATCAACCAGAAGGAATATCCATGGCGGTGCCAATGAAAAATGGAGGAATGAGCTCTGGCAAGGTTTTATTCTATGTAATATTATCAGGAATAACAACAGGGATTGGAGCTTTTGTGGGAAAAATAATAGGTGGAATATCGGAGAATGTAATTTCTATTTGTCTAACATTTGCAGCAGGAGCGATGTTGTATATAGTTTCTGGAGAACTAATACCGGAATCAAACTCACTATATAAAGGTAGATTCCCAACAATAGGAAACATAATAGGATTTATATTAGGACTAATTGCAGTAAACATTTAAGAATTTTTCTCAAAAAAGTGTTTACTTTTTTATCTAGTGTGATAGAATAAGATAAAAGATTTATACAAATGAGTCGAAAAATAAAATTAGGAGGAAATATTTTATGAAAAGAACAAAAGCACTATTAATACTGTTTTTAATTTTATGCATTATCACAGTACCATTCCAATATGTTAGAGCTTATTCGGGGGAATATAACAAAAATATAAAAATCTCGAGTGATGTCATAAATCCAGGAAAAGGGCATATAACAGTAGATGAATCGCAAACAGGTGATATATATTACCAATGCGTAGAACTACCAGAAAATGCTATTGCAACAGAGATAGGACGAGATTATGAACTAGATACAATTTGGGAAGAAAAAGACAAATTACAAGAGGAATGTGATAATCTAAAAACAATCCAAGGTGAAGCATATGACACATGGCAAAAGAAGATTGAGGATGGTGCAACAGAAGCAGAAATTGCAACAGCAAAAGAAGCATATGAAACAGCAAAATCAAATTTGGAGAAAAAGCAAGAAGAATTCAACGCAAAAGAAACAGAATTCTATGCAAAGATAGAACAAGAAAACCAAGAAATGGAAGAATTAATACCAGATTTCGTGGAAGATAAGTGGATAAAAACAGAAGATGGCAGTTATGATTGTCAGATAGATAGAACGACATATGCTGGTTATAAATTATTTGCTATATGGGCAAAGTTAGTTGACGCAGAAGGAAATGTATCATATAATGCATCAGGTTACGAAGATTCTTTTTATGCGAAAGGAGATTTGCCAGTAGTTGATGCTACATCTATAACATTAAACAAGACATCTTTAAACTTAGAAGCAGGAAGCGAAGAAACTTTAACAGCAACAATCGAACCTGCTAATGCAACATACAAAATAGCTGCATGGGCAAGTGACAACGACCAGGTAGCAAAAGTAAAAAATGGAAAAATAATAGCTGTATCAGAAGGAACAACAACAATTAGAGCAATAGCAGTAGAAAGTGACTTAGAAGCTACATGCACAGTAACAGTTACAAAAAAAGCAGGTACACCAAACGAAGATGGACAAGGTGGCCAAAATAATAATGATAATCAGGGAAACCAAGACAATAAAGATGACAAAGGAAACCAAAAAGATCCAACAGTGGCAGATACAAAAATTCCACAAACAGGAAGTCTATTATACATTGCAGGAGCTGCAATTATAGCATTAGGAATAACAGGAATAGTAGCTTACAAAAAAGGAAAACACTTAAACTTTAAATAGTAAAAAATAAATGAACCAAAATTATTAGACAAAAGTTTAATAATAAAAGGTTCATTTTTTTACGACATAAACAAGAACAAATGTTTTTAAAAAAGTATTGACTTTTATTAGCTGAAAATATATAATAACTTTCGAATATAAAACGAAAGGATTGCGTATGAACAAAGAAGAAATAATTGAAGGATTAAAC
>ERZ779664.608-NODE-608-length-16719-cov-2.064870_pt1 | contig 16719 bp, 20 predicted proteins | sample MGYA00511478_ERZ779664 | MGnify/ENA primary metagenome ERZ779664 (study PRJEB29588, sample SAMEA2160437) | human gut metagenome | biome: human gut; feature: human-associated habitat; material: faeces | place: Denmark | collected 2008/2010 ...
AATAGTTTCCCGGCACGGTACTTTTTGTTTCCTGCGTTGAAACACTTTGTTTCAAGGCTTAAAAGAGTGTAGTTCGTTTTAATCTTTTATAAATCAGCGATTAAAAGTGTTTTTATAAAGATGCAAGTAACGATATAGTAGTGGAAGTCCAGCTACACATTGCATTGCTCTGCATAATTTCAAATATCTCTCTACGACAAAGATAGTCAATGTTGTTAATAGTTACAAGTTAATCAAAACTTATTTTAGTTTGTAATTGGTTGTTTAATGCTTCAAGAATAAGCCTTATAGCGATAAATTAACAACTAATAATGTCTAAATACTTATTCTCATCTCTTCCCAAAAGTATATAGTAATTACGTAAATACCACATAAGGATTCATGCAAGTTATTTTCCAAAGTTTATCATCTTCGTCATAATCAAAGTAAATTCCATTAATATTACTGACTTTAGAAAAGTCAATATCTGATTCACCTATTTCATTTATAACACTAAAATTCGGACTAACTAAATATTGCTTATCATTAATTATTCTTGCCATTAACCTTTTTGTTCTTTTATGTACTTTTCCATATCTGAAGTTAGGAACTTTTTTAATTTTTATAAATTTTCTCTTCGAAAATCTTACTAATAAATCGATCCATAATGCTGCATTTTCTGATACTTGGTTTTTATAGTAATCAGCATGGTCTATTAAATCTTGTTTATATGTTCTAATGCTTTTTTCCCAAAGATCATCATCATATAAGTTGGCAATTTCATAGGCAGAAATCCTTGAGCGAATTCCTGCTTGATAGATTTTAACTGATTTTATGTTAGGTAATCCTAATTCTACAAGAATAGCCAATTCTTCGATAGTATCCGCTTCTTCAATTAAATTCTGTTTCTTCATTTTCTTTGAAATACCATTGAGAACCCAAGGCATATTGAAAGAATAATGTTGAGTTACTATATTAACTGCATTTTCATGTTGAACGATATCTGACATGGATATTCCACTTAACCACTTTTTTCGTATCTCTTTTATATCAACACTATCTTCAAATTTTTCTTTATATATATTCACATCTCTAATGACGTCTTCTATATTTTCAAGAAGTGAAATGCGTTCTTCTAATGTTTTATCACTTACTATATAGCTTTGAACAATACTAATAATCTCGCTAAGCTTCTCATCTATTTGCAAATCTGAATTGATTGGAATACCAGAAGATACAATACTTTCCCAAATACTTTTTTCTATCCCTACCTTTTTTGTTATACCTTTAATTCTAGCCTTTATAAAATCGAGAACTTCATCGCCAGTAATATCTTCATAATATTGAGCTTGTATATAGGCTAAGGATTTAGTAAAATAACTATCAATCCATTCCAATGTGTTTCCTTCAAAATTATTCGAATTATGCAATGATAATAATCCGTCATCAATCAAATCAAGAAGATCATTAACTTCATCTAAAGACTCATCAATTTCATTAATACGATTTTCAGCAAGTAAATTAATTAAGTTATCAAATGCTATTCCGTTAAGTTGAGCCACTGTTTTAAGTGTCCTTATTAGTTCCAAACAACCACTCTCTGCTCTATCTATATTACTCTTATTAAGATATGCAGAAATCATTTTTCTTTCCCAATTTATTTTATTCTCGTCTTTTTTGGTTATATCATGAGCAACTAAAATTTTGCCTTCATGATCTACAAAAGCACGCCCCGCTCTACCAGCAATATTCCAAAAATCTCTTTTCGTAATAGGATTACCTGATTGATACAAAGTTGAGAAAATTACAGTAGAAACTCCAAGATTAACTCCTTGTCCTAATGTTGAAGTCGCTATAATAACTCTTGGCTTCTCACTTCTCATTAATCTTTCTAAGGGAATTCGCACATCTGAGATCAAATCTGCATTATGACAGAAAATTCCTTGTTTAGCAAACTTAACCCATTCCGTATCTTCACCATAAGATTCTATGCAAGCCAGTTTAAAGGCTCTCCAATTGGCCTTGTTTCTAAATCTAAACTTCTGTTCTTCAGGCTGAATACATTTTTCATACTCTCTTGCAATGGCAAAAACAGATTTCTTGATTCCAACGAATATTAAAACAGGACCAAACTTCCTTAGTTTATATGCAGTAGAAGCTATGGCTTGGTTCTTATTTTCAGGAAAGTAATGCATTATCCTTTCTTTAGGCTTCTTAGGCAACTTTTGTCGCATAATAAAATTAGGATTAAATGAATTTCTTTCTGCATCAGTGCTTTTCCAATTTAAATTCACAGAAACTCCATTCCATTCCATTATTCCGATTCTTTCATCAGAAGGTCGCCAATTCTCTTTGTAAACATTATCAGTAGAATCCGTTAGCCATTCAGATAGATCTTCTGCATTGGGTAAAACGGCAGATAATAACAAGAATCTTCCACCATTAGCTTTTACATGATACTTTAATTCCTCATAAAACATTTCATTAACTATGAGTCTTTTATCAGTTCCCAATAAATGTCCTTCATCTATAATTACAAGTTTGATACATGATAAAATATCCTCATTGCTTCTAAAGAGTGCTTTGGCCTTTTCTGGTGTTGCTACAATTACGGATGATTCGTCTATAATTCTTTCATCAAGCTTACTAAATAAACTTCCACCATATAGATGTGAGACTGAAACATCAAGATTGCTAAAAATCTCATCAAACGAATTTTCTATTTCGTAAGCTAGTGATCTATAAGGGGCTATAAAAAGAATTTTCGCTTTAGGTTCATTTAATAGACAGTTTAAAATCGCAATTTCACCAATTCTTGTTTTTCCACTACTTGTAGGAATGCTAACAATACTCCCCTGCTTATTATTCAAAACCTTTGGTAAAGAGTTTCTTTGAGTAAGAAACAATTCTGTTATACTGCCATTTTTATAAACTAATGATTGTATATACTTTAACGGAAGTTTATCTTCCGTATTAAAATAATTTCCTAATACATACCATAATGAGGATTCTTTAAATCCATCTATAATGAGAAGTAATAATCGAATAACCCACCAAACATCAGGTTCACCTCTCATTGCGGCTACTTCTTGAAGATTTACAAGATCCTTTTTTGCAATTTCTAAAAAATCTTTGTTTCCTGTCTGATAAAATTGCACATAATAATTTAATGATTTTGCTATAATTATCTCATAAATTTTTGTAGCATTATCTTCTTCAAAATGTTCAGCCAGATATTCATCCCCATAACTGGAGTTTGTAATAAGTTTATCGATTTCACTTAATAACTGATCAAATTTTCTATTAAGAAATAGAGATACTAAACTTGAAATCATTGTATCACTCTCAAGTTTGCCTATAAGTATAAATGCCTTAGAGTATTGAAAACAAACGTAATAAGAAAGAGCGGAGATTAGACAAAATAGTTTCTTATTTTTTGTCTGAATATGAATAGAACCGTGTATATACTCAAGTATTAAAGCTCCTTTTTCTAGAGAATGAGATGCTTTTAGATAATTATGTTCACTAAAATAATTACATCCAATATTTAGATATTTGAAAGCTAAGATATTTAGCTGCTCATCTTTAATTGTATATCGAGGAAAATTTTCTTTAGATTCTTCCGTATTATATAGGATATATCTAGCGTTAGCTTGAGCTATTAAGTTTTGCAAAGTAGAATCTGATTCTAATTCTTGGTAGCTTTTTTCAACATGCTCTATATTCATAATAAATCAGGGTTAGATATTAGTTCTTCTGCTTTTTCAAATATGGATTTAATAAACTCTTCTGGCTGACCAATTCCAATAGAAATGAAAACCAAATTTGAATTATCACTATTCAAATGTTTTTCAACTGTTTCTGAAGTCTTGGTATTACTTAGTAACAAACCAACATAAATAAGGTCGCCTCTATCTTTTATATCTTGCACTATATAATCATCCAGCTTTCGAGCAAGTAATTCATCTGATTTTGCTATTTCTTCTACTAAGAAAGTGTACGATAAAGGCAAAGTATCTTTGTTTAAAGATTTGGTAATATCTTCAACTACATTCTTTTGAGGAGTAGTGCGAAATTTCGATTCTCCCAAATAAATTTTGATTTTCTCATTACCATTTTCTTCAAATAAATCAACCATCAAAGTGTCATCTCCTTTAATGGCTTGATCAACATTTGGATTATATTTCAATTTATATACCTTGATAAATTCTTTTTTTTGTGATGCTTGAATATAATCAGTAAGTAATATTTCCGTAGCATTACCTTTTTTCACCTTATCCGTAATAGGTAATTTTCTATGCTGCTCTGCATATTTAGCAAAGCCTAAACTTTTATATTTTTCTTTTAACCTAGATATTCTAAACTGAGTATAATGGTGATTAATTATTTTTTTTGCCATCCATTCTATTAACTCATCATCTACAGCTGTAATTTCAGTAAGTTCCCTGTGGCATTTCATATAGGAATCTGGCAAATCATTTGCAGCAAGCCATTTCCCATAAGGATGTGAATTATCTGGATGCTTCCCAATTAACAGTTCTTGTTTCGTCATAATTTTTAGTTTAAAACAAAGGAAAAATCATTTTACTGCTTTAAAACTGGCAGAAACAGTATTGTAGTAGCGCAATCCAGCTACATATTCTGTTGCTCTGTACAATTTCAAGTATTACTCTAACACAAATGTAATTAATGTTTTTGACGGTTACAAGTTAATCTGAATTTATTAGAAGGCTTGGTATTAATTGGAGGGTACTAAAAAACTTTTTATAGAAAATTACCCCTCTACTGATAGTTCTGAGAAGAGTAAAATCTGATTTTTGGGGTGCCCTTCATTATATTGTTTACCTATAAATATCTTTTTGAAAAGAATGGTAACTACTGCTATTTTTCTTTCTACCTTAAAGGAAGAAAAAAAGCATTCTGTAAATCGACATTGATACTAAGTAAGTTACAAAGAAAATATGGGGCTGGCGGTTACCGTCAGCCCTATTTTTTCATGCCCAATTTTGAAAACTTTGCAACCGAAGAAAGAAAAATAACCCATTAGAACAAAGGAATATTGTATGGAAGAGAACAGAAATGATATTGAGATACTCAAAGCAATGATAAAGGAAAACTTTGAGGAACAACGAAAACTGATTGCCAAGCTGGAAACGGCTCTGGAAGCAGTAACCAGTTTCAACGGTAAGCAAATGCTGGACAGCCGGGATATGCGCCTGATGCTGAAAGTATGCGACCGGACACTGATCCGCTGGCGTAATTCCGGCAAACTCCCATTTTTCAAACTCAGCGGCAAGATTTACTTCTGGGCTTCTGACGTATATAAATTCCTGAGAGAAGAATGTCTAAACGAAGATTTCATATCCGATTCTATTAACTCATAAATAAAAATTCACATGGAAAATCAAAGTAAAGTAATCGTCATAGAACGAAACAAATTCGCAGCACTCGTCAAATCACACCGCAAATGCCTCCAGATGCTGAACATCCTGACTTACATCTACACAGTTAAGGAAGTAAGCCTGACCCTGACCTTGCAGGAAATCTGTGAAGTCCTGCACATGACTCCCGAGGAAGTGGAGATACAGCGACAGAAAGGATATATCCGCTTCACGACACAGAAAGGGATGACCGTCTATGAAATCACGGACCTGCTCCGATTGGAGAATATGCTGGAGATGGGGAGTGTCTATCGTAAGATCGACAAAAAAGTAATGAACCTCGAACCTCTAAATAATGAATAAACAATGAAAGAAGAAGAGCAAGACAAGAAACAGCGGAAGCGTCTGGTACACGCTTCTCTGTTTAGTGGATTCGGCGCCCCAGACCTGGCTGCCGAATGAATGGGATGGCAGAATGCCTTCCATTGCGAGATAGACGATTTTTGTAATACCATTTTAAATTACTGGTTTAAAGATGCAAAAAGTTATACAGATGTCGCAACGACAGATTTCAGAGAATGGAGAGGAAAAATCAATGTCCTTACAGGAGGTTTTCCTTGTCAACCATTCTCCGTCGCAGGCCAAAGAAAGGGAGCGGATGATAACCGCTATCTCTGGCCTCACATGCTCAGGGCCATACATGAGATCAGGCCCGATTGGGTCATTGGTGAGAACGTTGCTGGCATCCTCACGATGGTACAGCCCGGCCAGGAGACTGAAGTGGGAAGTCAGTCCACTCTATTCGGAGAGAGTGAGCCTGTATTTAAAAGACGACAGCAATATGTTGTTGAAACCATTTGCCGTGATCTTGAACGCGAAGGATATTCCGTCCAGCCGGTACTTATACAGGCTTGTGCCGTCGGTGCACCTCACAGACGGGATAGAGTTTGGTTTATTGCCCACCGTGACGGCACAGGACTACAAGCGCAGGGGGCCGGGCAGCAGGCAGCAGGGACTACCGGAGATAATCCATGGGATGCTTCTGCCAACGCCAGTGGCAACAGAGATACACCATGCCGAAAGAGTCAGGAAATGGAAATCGATGAATTTATCCTCACCCCATGCCCAGATAGCCGGAGAGAAGAATCCCAACGGCCTGACGGATTTTCTGGACTTTTACGGGATACTACCGGAACCGATACCGGACAATACTGAGCTGGAAAACACGGACGGGAACAATCTGGAAGAATCGATCCTACAATGGCTGGCAGAAGGACAAGTGATGCCGACACCGACAGCGCGGGATTGGAAAGGCGCACCTTCACTGGAGAACCTGAAGAAACGGGGAAAGATACCACAGAAGAACAGCCTTCCGGATTTCTTCGCCCGGACTGGAAAGAGTTTCCAGCTGAATCCCCTGTTTGTAGCCGAGATGATGGGCTTTCCACCCGATTGGACGGTATCTCCTTTTCTCGGTGAAGACAGGCATCCATTAAAGGATACGGGAACGCTATCGTCCCCCAGGTAGTCTACGAGATATTTAAAGCAATAGAAGAAACCTATAAATTAAACAGTCATGAATAAAGTATCGATATTTGAACATCCCGAGTTCGGACGCATCCGGACACTGGAAATTGACGGGAAAATATGGTTCTGCGCCTCAGATGTTGCCGCCGCACTTGGCTACTCCAATCCGAGAGATGCCGTCGTAAGACATTGTAAACCAATGGGTGTCGTGGTTTACGACACCCCTACACGCAGTGCCGTCCAGAAAATCAAGTACATCAGCGAAGGGAACGTATACCGGCTGATTGCCGGTAGCAAGCTGCCTTCCGCTGAGAAATTCGAAAGCTGGATATTTGATGAACTGGTTCCCGAAACACTAAAGAACGGTGGCTATCTTCTTAAGAAGAATGGCGAAACGGATAATGAACTGCTTGCGCGTGCCATATTGCTCGCACAGAACCGTATAAAAGAGCGAGACAGCCGTATTTCAGCATTGGAGAAGGAGAACAACTATGCTATCCTGAAACTCAAGCTACAGGCCCCAAAAGTTCAGTATTACGACAAAGTCCTGCAATCCCAAAGCACCTACACGACCACACAGATAGCGAAAGAATTGGGAATGACTGCCGGAATGTTGAACAAGCGGCTCCGATGGGCAGGCATCCAGTTCCGTCAATCCGGTCAGTGGCTGCTCAAAGCTCCTTACCAGAATCAAGGCTATACAGCAACCCGGACCCATGTATGGGAAAGCCGCACAGGAGAAACCGGCACGGCCATGTTGACCGTTTGGACGGAAAAGGGTCGGTTATTCATACATTATCTTTTTGAGGCTTATCTGGTATAGCCGGAATATAAGACCGGGATAAATAAAAAAGCTACTGAAACAAAAATTCAGTAGCTTTTTTATTGCTTTCAATTGATACTATCTCAACCGTGGTCCCGTTTTCTTCTTTTCTTTCACAGGCACAATTTCTTGTCGGGGTGCTTCTTGCGGCCTTATCCTTTCACTTACAGTCTCACTCTGAAGAAGCCTGTTTAAATACCGGAGGTCCTTCAGTAACTCCTGTTTGCATTCCATCTCCAGGGAATGGGCCATATTCGACATCGGGTTGGTACTTTTCTTGACAAGCGGACCGTTCAGGAGATCTTCTTCTACATACAGGGTACAACGCTTCAAATAGCCTTCAATGTCCTTCGGCGTTTCAGCGGTATCAATCGCCTCCTGAATGGCCTTATAATTCTTATCCATATAACAGGCCTTATACAAGTCATCGGCATGCCAGTCAAAGAAATGAAGATAGTTTTTTCCCAGTTGCTGGTTATACTCTTTTATATCGCTTTCCACAACCCCTTTCTTCTTGTCAAGATATTGCTGCAATTGTTCGATCCTTAAATCACTTTTATCCATTGTTGTCCGATTTATAGTTCCATGTCCGTTTCAGTTTCGCTCTGAAAGGATATATCCAGTTCTCTTTCCTGATGGAAATTATCCGCTATCACGAATTTAATTTCCGCATTCTTGCTGCTTCGGTTATGATAGAAGAGCGTGAATACCTGGCGGCAGGGATCGCTGTCATCCAACTCCGCTATCGAATCCAACGGTTGCATCTCCCGGTTCACCAGATAGACCTTCTTCTTGTCGTACACCTCGCCGCTGCCCTCCATCTGTATATAACCGATTTGATAGCCGGCTTCCTCATAGTTTCCGCTACGATTGAGTGTCAGACGAATCTCCACGGTCTCATCCGGGGAAATGGTCTTCTGGAGATACCAGGACGTTAGCGAGAAATCATAAGCCTGCTGTACTTCCAATTTATCATCACAGCCACCCAGCAGGCAAAGCAATGTGAGCATGATACCACTTATTATTAATTTCATCTTCATGATTTTACGTATTACTAAATGAATAATTTACTTGATTGAGTCCGTTGTCGGCTAACGCCTGATGCCCGTTTTTATCTTTCTTTCAGGCGGCTCTTCTCTCTTCTTTTCTGTTTTATTAGCCGTCTGTTGCAAATTCTCTTCGGGAGGCGTTTGCGCAAGGATATTCGCGAATTCCCGGTAATCCCTAACCAACTGCTGCATACACTCCAACTTCAGGAAATGGGCAACATTCGTTGTCCGGCTGGAACTGTTACAATCCACCTGACCGTTCAACAGTTTGTTCTCACAGTAAGCAATGTTGTCCTCAACAATATTCCAAACCGTATCCATGCCCTTTGCCCCGTCCACCGCCTGCCGGAGTATCTTATAACACCCGGACATAAAATGAGACTTATACAGGCTCTCCGCATTCCATTCGAAAAAGTGTAGGAAATTCTCATTCATCTTCTTGCTTTGTTCACGTATGTTCCGGTCTTCCCGGTTTATTTTCATATCCAGCCAATGAAGCATCTCATCCACGTTCCAATTGCCTTGTTCCATACTGTTGCTGCTAATTGAAAATGTACTTGACACCGACAGCTGCCACCGTGTGGAAATTCCCCACGGATGATCCGAAGAATATCCTCTGGCGGACATTGAAAAGAAAAACCAGCCTGTCGGAAAGGAACGCCTCCATCTCGAAAGCCGGGGCAAAACCATAAATGAAGCATCCGTCATTCTTTAAAGTCGCCCCGTCATAGAGCAGCTTGCAGTTCCAGTTGGTCGTCTCATAACCCGCCAGAGCGGAAAGACCGGCAGAGAAGAACACGTTCTTACCACGGTCCGAGATGAACGGCACGAAATAACCTACCTCCCCGGTAAACTGCGCTTTGGGGATCGCAACATCCTTATAGGAATAGTGCTTTTTCACATAATCCGCCCCGAACAGCCAGCGGGAATGGTTCCGGTTATACCGACTCAGAGCCAGTCCGACCTGGAAATTACCATGCAGATGCTTCACATTTGAACCGAAGTCGTCTACACCGCCTAACGTAAGCTGGATACCTTTCTGCCCCGGCAGGTAACGCTGGGCAAAAGATTTGCCTGCCACAAAGGGCAGACAAATGCATAACAAAATAAATAAAACTCTTTTCATGATTACTCACCGATTAATTCATTCACAATACGCGCATCCACCAGATCACTGTTCTCCATATAGAACCGCTGGTGACGGCCTCCCCCTTTCTCGTAAATTTCCACTTCCAGCAACTTGTCGTCAGGAATGACAATTTTCGGAAAGGCATACACGATCCGTCCCGTGCTCTTTCCTTCGATGCGTGTCAGGGCATTGAGCGTGCGTACCGGTTCAATATAAGTTTCCTGCCGGGCCGTCCTTTTGGCTATCTTCTTATCCACTATCTTAAATCGCACGAAATCCACATCGAAAGGCACATTGGAATTGTTCGTCAGGGAAACATGGAAGAAGATCAGGTCCTTATGCACATAAATGCCCTTTAAAAGAGCCTGCATCCCGAACTGCCTGCATCCGATATGCTTCACGTCCCTACGGTCCAGCCGGTGGATGGTGTACATCACGCTGGCAATGACCGTCGGATCTTCCTCGCCCAGTTCCGTGACACGGATGGAGCTGCCTCCTTTCTTTTCTCCCTCGTCCGGGTTCATCCACTGGTCCATATTGATATTCAGTGTGGAAGGCTCTTCCTTATAAACGACATTGAAGGAAAAGAAAGAGCCGTCTCCTGTAATCACGGAGAAGTTCGTCTCTCCCGGAAACTCCTTCACCGCCGCCTTGACACGCACCACATTCTCGACCCCGTCAGCTTTACCTGCGATGATATTGTTACTTCCCAGGTCCACGTAACGAACTTCAGTGGGAAAGAGGATATGCACCGTCTTTCCGAAAGTGACCTCTATCTTATAGGGAGTGATATGCTGGCCCGCCGTCAGAATCCTGACGGGATTTACCGGCCTTTCCTCCTGTGAAAAACCGGATACCGAGGCCAGAACAGCCATCAAGAATGCTATAACTATTTTCATTGTCTTGTCTTTTTTATTAAAGTGAATAATCCGTTATTGTCTCTTTGTGACCAGCAGCACCTTATATCCGGCTTTCAGTGTCACCTTGACCGCGCGAACCCGTCCGGCGATCAACCGCGTGCCGCCCTGCATGACTCCGCGCGTCAGGTCCATGACCACCTGCTGTCCGGCAGAACGTGCAAACGAAACGCTGTTTCCCATGCTCTCGCTGACCGTTCCAGCCGCATCCTTTGCCGCATTGCGGGTTTCCGATCCGGGAACGAAAATACCTTTCTGCCCGTCTATATCGTAAGTCGCCAACTGAACAGGAATGATATTCCCGGCATACTCGATGCTGCTGATCAGGATATCCAGACGCTCTCCCTGTATGACCGCCGCACCTGTTACCAGACTGTTCTCCGGAACGGTAATGTTGCCGGCTTGTAGAGGTTGCAGCAACCGGAGTTTTACCCTGCCTCCCTGTTCAATGATCTGGTTCTCCGAAATGCAGGCGGCGATGGTATTCGTCCCCATTTGGTAGCTGTTCCCGACAGCAGTATTAAAACCGTAATTCCTCTCGACAGTAAGCGAAGCGATATAGGCGGAATCCGTAACAGGTTGTGAAAGGCCGGAGGTCGTCTGATACTCCGCCCGCTGAACCGGAACAACTTCCGTGGGTTCTTCTCCGACAGCTTTCTCCCGAACCGAATCCTTGTCCGGGTTCAGATACTTTGCCGCCATCCTGTAGGAACGCTCCATCAGTTCTTCACGGGTAGCCGCCTTGCTCTTCTCCTTTTCCGCCTCTTCCAGCTTTTTGTTCAGTTCATCTACTTTTCTTTCCAAATCGCTGTTTGCCGTCTCTTTGGGAGTCTCATAGAAGTCATTCAACTGCCCGGAGATTTGCTCGTAGGTATTAACGGACTGTTGCAACCGGTCTCCGTCCTTTTCTTTTTCACCGGTATCGGATGATTTTCCATTATTCATCAATGTCCCGACAAGCTGCTCCAGCGACTTCATCCGGCTTTCTTCCTCCACTTCCGCCTGTTGCTTCTCATAGGCAGCGGTCTTCTTATCCACCAGTTTGGCAGTGGTAGGTTCGGGTACGTTCACATTGAATCCTGAATTTCCGGGGGCTTCCGTCTCGTTTTCCTTGCCGGAGGGGGCAAATATTCAGTACATGACTCCCAGGAAGACCAGCACAAAGGCCGGAATCACAATGAACTTCCTTCTTTTTTCCATCTCTTCCGGTGTGAGCACCTTCTTCTCTTTTTCAGGTTCTTCCTTCAAGGCTCTGCCGTTTTCCGGCTGTACCGCCGGTTCTTCTGCCGCGTCGGGGTTTTCCAAATCTTTATCTTCCATTACTCGTTGGTTTTAGGGTGATACATTATACTGTCTTTATCCGCCCGGTGGATGGAGTCCGCCGGATGGACAAACGGCAACTCCTTTTGTGTGCCGTGGGAGAGAAAACGCCCGAAAGCGCGTGTTACGGTGATAGCACATAGAACGGTACTGATAGCCAGCATGCCCACAAGCACTCCCTTACGCTCTTTTTCGGACAGCTCCTCGCAAACGTTCTTCAGTTTTTCGCTGATCTCTGTCTTTATCTTCCTGCTTTTCATTACCTTAATATATTAGCGTTCAACGGTCCTTATATCCCTGTTTTCCAAAATCTCAAAGCGTTCCGCCATGAAGCCTTGCGGATTATTATCCGACCTGACCGTACTCTGCAGGAAGCAACGGGTGACCAGGGAACGCTCGGTGATATTGCTGTTTCGGATAATCATCTGCCGGGCAAAGGTGGTGATCCGGTACGGATAGTTATCGAAATCACACTGCATGCTGTCTACCAGGACAGTCTGGTTAATATTACCGCTGATCAGACGGTTATAATAGCCTTTCTCGTTCCAATCCCGGTAATAACTATAAAGACTCTTGTCCGCCAGATACATGGCCCGGTTGATATTGGATTCGATAGCGGCCTTATCGGGAGCCAGCGTAAAGAACAGTTCATGCATGCGGCGCACATGCTCGCGGGCCTCCACCGGACGGTTCAATGCCGCATCCTGGGATAACGCCACTATGAGTGACTTGCCCTGATCCAATACATATACTTTCTCCCGTTGCTGGTTAGCAAAGAGGTAGGACTTTCAGATGGCATACGTAGTCAGTGAGGCACAAATACCCAGAAAGACCAACGTGAACAGGCGGATCTGCCTGAACGAGGATTCGATGTTTTTAAAACTTTTAAATTCCATAATTTTATGTTTTTTCAATTTCTACTTTTTCAATAATACGGCACCGACGTTTCCCGTTGAAGCACCCGCCGCAGCACCGGCTACATTGGTCACCTTGGATGTCGTATTGTTGACATTCCGGTTATAGGCACTCATACCTCCCGCTTGGACAATCCAGTTCGAAACAGTCGGCACACAAAAATATCCGATAATGCCGATGACCATGAATATCAGATAGATGGCCGAGGAACCGTCCACGTCAATGACACTCATCGGATCGGCCATCAGGTTCATCTCTTCCTGCAGGATTAGCGTCTGTATCTTGGCAAGCATCGCCCCGAAGAGATCAGCCACCGGTAGCCAGAGATAGACACTGATATAGCGTGCCAGCCATTGGACAAGCGTGTTCTGCAGTCCGTCAAAAACACTCAGGGCAAAGGCTATCGGCCCCAAAATGCTCAAGACTATCAAAAAGAAGGTACGGATCGTGTCGATGACCAGCGAGGCAGACTGGAAGAGAATCTCCAGCAATTTGCGCATGACCATCTGGACAATACCTTGCAGGGAGAAGGCATACGAAACCTCATACATGGTCTGCAAGGCCGTATGCTCCTCCTCACTCCAGCCCATGTTATCCAGTTCCGCATCCAGCTCCTCATTGGAAGCAAAGACACGTCCGGTCATCATCGTCTTAGCCATCATGTCCGCACGGAGCTTGTCCTTCTCCTGCTGGTACTTCTGCAAGTCGAAGGTCTGGTCACGGAGCAGCATTCCGGTTCCCTGAACGATGGGGCTAAAGATACCGTTGAGAGTTCCCAGCACCATCACGTCAAAGAAAAGGATACACATGCCCAGGACAAAAGGCCGTAACATCGAAAAGACATCGATGGGCTCCGCACGGGAGAGCGACTGCCAGACACGGTAAGCGATATAGAACAAAGCCCCTAATGCAGCGAGTGCCATCGCCATGTCCATCATCGGGTGGCAGAGTTTGGTCATCGTATCATAGAGATTCCGAAGAATCTGGTGCATATTTTCAAATGAAATGGATAATAATACCATAATTGATTCTTTTAAAATTGTAGACTACCAATAACGCTCATCCTTGCCGTACAGGTCAAATACCTGTTGCTGCTCGTTCTTCTCCTTGGCACGCAGGTAGGATACATGCAGGTTCTTGCGGGTGTAGTAGTTGGCCAATTCCTTGTAATGTGTCATTTCCCTGTATACCCGGTTCACCAGGTCGATGCGTTCCTTGTCGTTCATGGACATGCCGGTGGGATTGATGATATTCTTCAGCTCGGTAATGCTGCGGCTGCTCTTCTTCATGATGGTGTTATAACCGGCAGCTATCGCATTCAGCTCCCGCTGGCTGAAATTCTTGTCGGTTAGCATCTTGCCGAAATTGTTCACGTAAATCTCGGAGATATCACCGAGCATCAGGACGGACTCCTTGACTTTCTCGCTGCCGCTGATCAGGTCGTTCACTTTGCGCAGCTTGTCGTAATACTCACGCCCCTGCTCGAAAATCTTTGAGGTCTCCTTCCATGTGGAGAGGGCATTCTGCGCCGTTTCCGAGGTCTCCACTATTTCGTTGACACTGTTCACGATACCCTGGACGAGGTTGCCCGGATCGCTGACCACCCATTGTGCCTGCACGCTTGCCGGTACCATAAAGGGCGACAGGACAAACAACATGCTTAAAATTCTCTTTTTCATTGCTTCTTGATTTTAATCGTTTATTTTTTCTTTTTCTTCTCACTTGCCAACATTCGGATAGCCTGCTCCATATTGCCGCCCAGCTTCTCTGTCATTTGTGTGACTTCCAGTTTTTCGGTTTCTTCCGTGGTATAGGTGAGATACTCCTCGACAGAGGTCTCTGTTGCATAGACAGCAGACTGGACACCACCCAGACCAATCCAAACTTCCTTATACTTCCTTGCCGGATCGTTAGCCTGATTGATAGACAGGATTTGTCCTTTTTCTTTGTCGGTCAGTCCGAGCAGGGACTGTACGGAGTCAAACTTGTTAATATACTTTCGCTGATCCAGCAGAATCTTACAATCGGCATTGTTGATAATGGTGTCTTTGATAATGGGACTTGATACAATATCGTCCAGTTCTTGAGTGACGACAACGGCCTCACCAAAATACTTTCTAACCGTTTTGTGTAGGCTAAGCACCCAGCGCCTTATCATATTTCTATGGTAGGTTTCCAAATGCTCGCCCCCGAACCGGACTTACACCTCTCAGCGTATCCGGCTCTCCACTAATTTCAGTCTATCTTTCCGTCATGTATCTTCTTGTGACAACTCCTGCACACGGCAATCGTCTTGCGTTTACGGGCAATCATGTGTCGTTCCCAGCTTTCCTTTCCCTGCAAGTTCTTTAGTTTCCTTACATGGTGCATAACAAGGTCGTCTGTCGCTCCACATAATTCACACTCACGGGCTTTCAGCCTTTCAACAAGGCTTGTCCGCCCCGCAGTATAAATTGTTCGTGGCATAATGTCACATTCCGATTTATAGGTGGGCTTCTTTCGTTTGAAGCCACCGTCGTAAAAGTATCTTTCCTTTACACCAGTTTTAGTCATGTGCGTTACGATAAACCTACCGTTCTTACGATATTTCTTGTTTACCTTACGTGTTCGGCACTTATATTTGCCTGCAAACGTTTTGTACATGCTGTATTCCATGATGTACTTGAAATTATTCAAGGCATGGGCGCAGTTGTTGGCTATGGAGTAGTAATTATAGAACCCCACGATTTCCCGATTATAACTATCAAGGATTTCAAGGTCGTCATTGAATATCAGTCCCGATTTACATTTCGGTTTCCATATTTCCTTTCCGTTACGGTTTGTCAGTTCCAATACTCCCCAATCGAAAAGTTTTTTACGGACTGTTTCCGTACTGACATTCAAGCAGACCCTTTTACCATAGGTTCTTCTCAATCTACCCCGTTTATCCCGTCTTTGGTCATTGGACTTTCTTACAGTGATTTCATATCCGAGAAACTTGGCCGGTCTTTCCGTGTGAGTGACAAGTGTCTTTTCATCGGACAGCTCCAATGCCAGTCTGTCAGCAAGGAAGTTTTTAATATCTTCTTTTATCTGTTGCGCATCCTGCTTGCTTCCGATAATTCCCACAAGAAAATCATCTGCATATCTTGCATATTTCATTCTTCTGTAATCGGCATCCATTTCTTCGCCGTTGGGATATTTAGCCCGTCCTTGTTCTATTGCTTTCAGTTCAAGGATTAGCTTTGTCCTTTGCCTTTCGTCTTTTACGAACTTCAATCTTCGCACAATACGTTTTCTTGCATTGCCAAAGTCCATACTTTCTCTACTGAATTTTCGTTTCTTCCCTTTGTCGAATTTGGCTGTGTATTCCTTTATATACTTATCCAGCTTGTCAAGGTATATATTAGCCAATATCGGGCTGATGATACCCCCTTGCGGTGTGCCACTGTAAGTATTGTGGAATTGCCAGTCTTCGATATATCCCGCTTTCATAAACTTGCGTATCAATCGGATGAAGCGTTCATCCGCAATACGCTCCAAGAGAATGTTTATCAATACATCATGGTTTATATTATCAAAGAAGCCTTTTATGTCTCCCTCCACAAACCATTTTGCACCATTAAACTCCTTTTGGATATGAGTTAATGCAGTATGGCAGCTTCGATTGGGACGGAAACCATGCGAGGTGTATTCAAAA
>ERZ779664.610-NODE-610-length-16714-cov-2.180263_pt1 | contig 16714 bp, 10 predicted proteins | sample MGYA00511478_ERZ779664 | MGnify/ENA primary metagenome ERZ779664 (study PRJEB29588, sample SAMEA2160437) | human gut metagenome | biome: human gut; feature: human-associated habitat; material: faeces | place: Denmark | collected 2008/2010 ...
TCGTACCTAGTACTACTGCCAGCATGGCTAATAAGTAAAAATACTTTTTCATGTTGTTCTATTTAAGGTTAATAATTAGTTTCCGGCAACTACTATCATTCCCAAACCAACCAGGAAGAAGATAAACATCAAGGCCAGTAGTTGATTAACAGATTTCGTTGAACCTTTAAATTCTTTCCAGATAAATACTCCCCAAATAGCGGCAATAAGTGGTGCGCCTTGTCCTAGTGCATAAGATACCGCCGGACCAGCTTCTCCTGATGCGATATAGCTGAACGCGGAACCAAGTCCCCATATCGCTCCACCAAGCATTCCGCATATATGAGTTTTCGTGTTTCCTTTAAAGTATTCGGAGTAGCTGACTTTTTCTCCGACAAAAGGATATTTCATTACTAATGTGTTGAAAACAAAATTGCTTAGTAATACGCCTATTGAAAAAACAAAGATGGCAGAATAAGGAGTCATCATTCCTATAGCAGGAAAATTGAAGTTTTCTACGTCCATACCTTTCACTACGAACCTGTAGAACAAAGACATCAGTACACCGGCAATTAATGCAATGATAATTCCCTTTTTGTTGTTTTTCCTGCTTTCTTCTCCCTTTTGCATTTTTCCGGAAGCCACTCCATTGCAAATGATAGCAATAACAATGAGAGCTACACCGCCAAATAAAAGCAAAGGATTGCCAGTCGGAATTCCCAGATAATTGACGATTACCCCTAATACCAATGCAATGCCAACTCCTAAAGGAAAAGCTACAGACATACCGGCCAAGGAAATAGACGCTGAAAGAAGAATGTTTGAAGCATTAAATATTACGCCCCCCAAGATAACCCAGCCGATACTGTCTCCTGATGCTTGTCCCAGATCTTCCAGGAATGAACGTCCGGTATCTCCATGGCTACCCATTGTGAAGCCTAGTAAGATGGTGAACAATACCATTCCAATCACATAATCCCAATAAAAAAGTTCATAACGCCAATTTTTGGAAACTAGTTTTTGGGTATTACCCCAAGAACCCCAACAAATCATGGTTACGATGCAGAATATAACTGCCAATAAATAACTGTTTACTGTGAACATACTATTAGTATTTAATTGTTAAACATGAATTCTGTTATTTAAATATAGTATCCAATCTTCCCAATAAGTGAAAACATTGGCTTCCTTACATTTTCTTGACCGGAACTCATGTTCCAGGTCCGATTCTTTCAAAAGGATATGTATATTACTACTAAAACCATATTCTTTTGATTCGGGGAGTATCTCTATCCAGCATCTGGGATATCTTTTGTAAGAGTTGACTGCTTTTATAAGATTTTGAGCATCATTTTCGTTGCCGATGGCATTTACACAGACTATGCCGGTAAACAAATTTTCTCTCTGAATAGCTTCTATACCTTCTTTGATATTATCTCCCAAAGTGATTAAAGCCCGCATACGTTGGGAACCTCTGATGCCGGAGAGTTGCTTTTCTATATCAGAAATTGTTTCTGACAGGTCTGTGTTAGCTTTTACGAAACAAAGAACAGCAGGCCATGTTTTATTCTCATCTACCATTTGATGAAACTGACTGACGAGAACCTTTTGCTGTTGTTCGTTAATTTCTCCCTGTACATAGATAATAGGATATTTTCTTGTGCTTCCTTGAGCCTGTTCCGGATAATAGACCGTTGCATTGGCTGTTTGGATAAACGGAGTCTCATTCGGAAGACTACTCTCACTATTTCCTGACTGCTTCCCATTGAAATATTCGTTTATGAATCTGAATGCTTTGGGCAGTGCAGTATTCCAGCAGGTGAAATCATGTCCTCCTGAACGTACTTCCCATTCATGAGGTATTTGTCTTTCCAGTAATAATCGGTGCAGTTCTTCATTACTTTCGCAAAGAGTACCTTCTTTATCTCCAATATCCAGCATGATGCCAAATCCTTTTAAATCGGAATTGCGGAGGGTGGAAAGAATGTGGTAGGGTGAATGTTGTTTATAGTAACTGGTTAGGCGCTGCTTACCATTCTTTCCCACTCCTCCGAAAATCCGTCCCCATTGATTGTCCCATCCTTTTTGTGGCCTTTCTTCCATGTATTGTATTTCTGTACGGATGGATGGCGATAACGCAACAACAGAGCCGAATAAGTGGCGGTTGCGCAGACTAACGGATAATGCTCCGAATCCTCCCATAGAGAAACCAATGATCGAACGTCCATTAATATCCTTGCGAGTGCGATAGTTGTTATCTATATATGGAACCAGTTCTTTGATAAAGAAAGTTTCATAAAGGGAGCTGCCATCATAAGTGTCACTGTAATAAGACAGGTAACCGTCAGGAATAACCATAATGAAAGGTTGAATCTTTCCTTCTTTTATCATTTTGTCCATTACACGGGCAACGTTGCCGTATTCGAGCCAACTGGTATAATCACCTCCTATTCCATGAAACATGTATAAGACTGGATATTCTGTATCTGAATGTTCATAACCTTCCGGTAAGATAATGGCGTAGGAGACTTCTTGCTTTAGGGACGGACTGTAAATACTCATCCCTTCTTTTTCTATGGGAAGTGCCCAAGCTCCATCTATACCTGATAGAAATAGGATAATATATAACAGTATCTTCTTCATATTATTTCTTTATTAACTGTTCACCAATATAATAACTCATTGAATAAATACCTGTTTGGGCGGACTGTTCACTATCCAGCCCGTTTCTGACACGATATTGCACCGGAGCTTCTGCACCTCGCAATCCATTGAACAGAGTAAAGATGCTATTGTAGTTGCTGCCTTCGTCTGTTATGTCCAAATAATAGATTTTGGCACGATTCTCGGCAGAAAGGTTGATAATATCCGCGTCTTCTGCAAAGAAAAAGTTGATAGCAGGGGCATTGCCTGTTGACTGATTGTATAAGTAATCAGCTTCTGAACCGTATGTTAATCCTAATCTGAAATCTGCATTGCTTTCCGTATGAACCGTCTTTTCCACAGCATCGGTAATAGCTGAAAAATTTGTTTCATTTAGAATCATTTCTTTCACATTAAAACCTGCAATTATCATACGTTTGATTTGCATAAGAGAATCTAATGCCACTGCTACCTTCTTTGTTGTAAGATCAACATTACCTTCTCCTTTGCTGTAATAAAGAACTTTGTAAGTTAGTTCGGAATTGTAGTCATCCGGTAACCATAGTTCGATATTGGAATTACCTACTTTTATGTTTTTATTAGTAGCATGTAATTCCTCTGTGAATTTTTTCAGAGTTTCCTGCGGATAGTTTTCTCCTTTGAATGAACGTTCGATAAAAGGCAGTGCCTCTTTCATGGATTCACGCCAATAACTGTCAGTGTGGGCACCGTTTCGTACACGATATTCGTGCTTGATATTTTTGTCCCGTAATAGAGAATGTAATTCACCGTTTCCTGCATATAGTCTTTCTTCATCATCACCGCAGTCTATGTAATACCGTACTGTTTGAAATGTGGAACTTGGTTTATCCTTGAAAAAGTGTAGCGGACATTGGCTTTTATAATAGCTTGTCAGCCTGCCTGTCCCTGTCTGGCCGCTTCCTCCGAAGTTGTTTCCCCATTGAAGATTCCAACCGTCTTGTGACAAGGAGATATATTGTTCATCTGTATTTAGGGAGGGACTTAATCCTATTGATACCGAGAATGTTTCAGGATGTTGCGATGCTATACTTAATGCCCCGAAACCTCCCATAGAGAATCCGGCAACAGCTCTTTCCGTCTTACTGGCTGTTGTTCGGAACCGCTTATCAATCAGGGGTACGAGTTCATTAATGAACATATCCATATAGTTGAACTTTCCGTCATAGCGGTTACAAAAATAAGAGTTGAAACCTTCCGGCATGATGTAGATCAATGGGCGAATACTACCATTGCTGGTTTGCGCATCAGCTATGCTTTGAATATTCAGACCTGAAGGTCCCCATGAACTTTGGTTCCCTCCCCAGCCATGTAGAAGGAAAACTACTCCATATTTACCCGTACTTTCCGATAGATACTCTTGAGGCAGTAATACGGAATATTTGATTTCTTGTCCTAATATTTTGCTGTAAAAACTTTGATCGGGATTATAGCGTTTGGTAAACAGTTCCGGTGTATCGGTCTGTTCGCCTTCAGACGGACTGTTATCATCAGACGAACATGATGACAATCCGTAGGAAAATAATAATAAGGCTAATAATAGGAGTAGTTTTCTATTCATGGCTTCTCTCTTTTATTTATAAGGATTGATTGGCTCTGCCGGTGTGGATGAATAAACCACCATGTCTTTACATTGAACGGCATATTTTTCATTCGGATTAATCCATTTAATAACCAGTTTGTGAGGCCCTTCCTCTAAATCATAATTATAGAAAATGTCATACTTTCTTTTTATGTAGTCATAAGGCATTTCTATGGTTTCTACTTTCTTGCCGTCAATGTAGGCCTCCAAGATGGCGATGTAATTGTCATTACTATCTTTAACATCTTGTCTGATCATCCCCATTAAAACAACTCCCTTGCCATTGAACTCAAATGTTTTTTCTGTACCGAGATCATATTTGATAACTCTTCTTTCAGAAGGATATAAGCCTTCAAAAGAAACTTCCCATGCTACGGTTTTTGGCTTCTGAATCGTGGTATAGTATTTATCTCCTTTTATTTTTCCTCCGTTTGCTTTTAATACATCACTCAATAGTTTGAGATTAATGTCGTATACAGAACTTAAAGAGATATCTGTGTAAGGGAACTTAATATTTTCACATCTTTCGAGTGCCGGTTTCCAGTATTCGGGGATAGCCTTGTAGCCTTGTATGACTCCAAGAATTCCTGCGGCAGTTGCCGGGTTACAGTCGGAATCTTGTCCGCAACGAGTGGCTATATCCATTGTTTTGAAAAAGTCGCCGTTACCATATAAAAGTCCCATCACACAGTAAGCCGCATTGATAGTGGCATCAATGTTAAATGCATTGAATACCCCTTCCGGGCAGCCAATCTCAAAAGCATGGCGGTTTTCTATTTCCAGCCAGCATTTACGCCAGTCATCGGGATATTGTTTCCAATATTTAATAACGTCTGTGATGCAACGGTGAAATTTACTTTGTTCGGGTATTGTTTTAAGAGCTTCCGTGACAATTGTATAAATGTCGTTATTTACGTAAGCCAATGCATACATTGCTCCCATGTATACACCTCCATACCATCCGTCGCCGTAGTTCATGATATGCCCTATCTTGTCCGAAAAATTGGAGGCGGTATTTACCATCCCCGGACATATCATTCCAATGAAGTCTGCTTCAATCTGGAAATCAATATCGTCAGCGTGCGGATTATTTTTCCAATGTCCGGATGCCGGTGGCATAATACCGTGTAATATGTTATATCTGGCTGCCTGGTTGGCATGCCATAATTTGTAATCTGCATTTGCAAAGGCTTTGGCAAATGATTCGGCAGGGGCATTTATCCCTTCTTTTTGCATTACTTCCAGAAAGGTAAGATCCATATATACATCATCATACAATCCCGGATCTTCTGCAAAGATGTCCTTGCAATAGTCATCATACCAGATTATTGGAGTTTTCTCATGAATGATCGCTCCTCTGTATTTAAATTCTGTAGGACCGCCATAGGTGCATCCTATGGTTTGTCCGGCCCAGCCTCCTTTAATTTTGTCGAGCAGTACCTCTTTACTTATTTCAACTGTTTTTCCATATTCTATTTGTGCCATTCCCGATATGGAAAAGGTAAATAGTAGAATGATGTTAATCAGGACTTTTTTCATCTTAACTTATTTATTAAAGTAAAATCTATCATGTTCTTTTTTCTCTGAATAATACATTATGTCGTTGATACGAATAATGTAGTCTTTTTTGCGGTTCAGCCATTTCATTTTAACGTGGTGTCTTCCTTCCTTCATGAGGTATTTCCAGGCTGGTTCTACTTTGCGGTCTGTGTTTCTCATGGGTAAAGCTGCTACATGGTCCAGTTCTCCGTCAATCCATATTTCCACTTTAGCAACGTAAGGGTCATTGGGCTCTGCCAATCCGAACACCTCGGAACCGATGTGGCGTGTAGATACACGATTGATATAATCGGGAGTAATACTTCTTGTGCAGCAAATGTTGCCCCAGATAACAAATCCGTTACCATTGAAATCAAATTCAAATGTATCTGTCAGGAAGCAGTCTTTGCGTTCTCTATAAAGTGGATAGGTGTTTTCGAAATTTTGTTCTAAAGGAAGTACATCCGCCTTTTTGATTGGAATTTCTATCTCCCCACCAGATACTTTTCCACCTGTTTTGACTATGAGTTGTTTAGCTTGATCGAAACTCATTTGGTATGCTTTTGCCAACGACATATTCGTTCCTTCAAATGTAAAGTCTTCTACTTCTTTCAAAGGGTTTAACCAGAATGAAGGGATTTTATCATACCCATACATGACGCCGAGTACACCGCCGACTGTAGACGGATTACAGTCAGAATCTTGTCCGCAGCGTGTTGCAATATCGACAGAGTTGGTGAAGTCTCCTTTACCGTAGAGCATAGCTAATGCTACGAAAGCGGAATTGAGCTTGGCGTCAATATTAAAGTTTAGAAATACGCCTTTGGGACATCCTACATCACAGTTCCATTTTTCTTGCAGGAAGTACCAGCAATCTTTCCAGTTGTCCGGGTGCAAAGAATGGAAATTGATTACATCCTGAATACATTGATGGAATGTACTCTCTTCAGGTATAACGGAGATTGCGGTTTTTAGAATCGCTTCAGGACTTTTTTCATAGAAAGCGGAGCTATAAAGAGCTGCTACGAAAGCACCGCCATAAAAACCGTCACCACTGTTCATAATGTGGCCTACTCTGGAGGCGATATCCTCCCGGCAGCATTGCCGGAGCCATCAGACCAATGAAGTCTGCTTCGATCTGGAAATCCAGATCGTCTGCATGTGGGTTATTCAACCAATGACCGGAAGCCGGTGGCATGATACCTTGGCGGATATTATATCTGCCTGCTTGGTTAGCATGGGCCAAATGATAATCAGCGAATGCAAATCTTTTGGCAAGTTCTTCTTGTGAACAATCCAGGCCAAGTTCGTCAAATGCCTCAACAAACGTGCAATCGTTATAAATATCATCGAATAATCCGGGCTTCTTTTCCCACCAATATTTTACGTAACCTTCCGCCCAGGGGATTGGCTGGTAATCTTGAATATAAGTTCCCGTGAACTTAAACTCTGTAGGTGCTCCGAAAACAACACCAATGGTTTGTCCGGCCCATCCTCCTTTAATCTTATCTAAAAGTTCTTTATCAGATAACTTTAAAGTTTTTACAGGCTGGGCTTGTACGTTGAGAGCAAAAAGCCCTATAATACATATCGTAATTATTTTCCTCATTTTTCTCCTCCTTTATTTCTCATAAACTCCCAACTCGGTGATAGAGATGAATGATGATACATTCTTTGTGTATTTATGCCAGTGTTCCTGCACTTTTGCATCCATTAGTACGCGTATTCCCTTGGTTTTTACTGCCGGGAATTCCAAAACATATTGTGCAAACGGAGGTTGGAAAAATACAATATCAGTTTCGGGAAGTGCCGGAGTTGATTTGAATTTACCTACGTCATACCAATGTCCGTCATTTTCAAGATATTGAATGTTTAGAGAAGTAAACCATCCTCCGAACTCTTCCAGACAGCCCATATCTAAAACAAGCATATTGATGTTATGCTCTTCTTTCCAACCGTATCCGAAGTAGTCTATTTTAGGCAGATTACTTTTGGCCGCTAATGAATAAAATACAGATCCTACGCCATCTTTGACTCCGTCATTAATTACTTCTACATTTGTTGCGTACATCGGTTTTCCAAAGGTAATCCAGCAAGAATCGAGTACTTCTTCGTTCAGTTTACGGATATTGGCGTAAATAGTGTCAGCCTTGGGGGCTATATTCTTGGTTTTAACCAATAACTCAAAGTCTTTAGTAATTGAGTTCTTGTTATTTGCGCTTAATTGAAGGGTAATTGGATATTTGCCGGCTTCTGTAGGAGTTCCTGCCAGTTTACCGTTTTGGAATGTAACTCCTACCGGAAGTTTACCTTTTACCAGTTCCCATTTGAAATTAGCATTTGTTCTGCAGGCAAATGAGTAATCGGTAGGCTGTCCGATTTCCAAGTCCGGATTCGGACCGATACAGAATTCCATAGGGGGGATGAATTGTGCTTTGGGGTTAACATATACCATATCACCCTTTACTTTTCCTCCTTTGGCACAAACCAGTTCGATTGCTTTGTTGTAAGTACGTTCAATCATGTCTTCAATGGAAGCATCGGGCATATCAAACCTGGTGATATTGATATATCGGTCATTGAAGGGCTTTTCCCAGCCTTCGATAGGTTTGGTCAAACTTTCGGGAAGAGACTTTGCACCATACATTACTCCTAGAAGTCCGGAGATAGTGGCTGCCTGATTGTCGCAGTCAAATCCCATTGCACAGCTTAAATCCAATGTCCGTTGGAAATCTCCTTCGCCATACAACATAGCCAAAATCCCGCATAATCCGTTCAGATTAGCATTCCAGATTGTTTTTGTCATGGCTGGTTCATCTATGTAATATTTTTTAGCCATGATTTGACGTGCTTTTACCCAATCTTTAGGATATTTGTCATATAAAGCAATCATCTCTTTTACAGCTATCGCATATCTGTCATCAGCAGGTAGTTCTTTCAAGGCTCGTGTAATCAGTTTGCGGATATCCTTGCAGAAAAAAGCGTCAGCGTACATTGCACCATATAGGACAGTGGGAGATACCGCCCACGAATCGCTTGTGATACGGGCCGCCCAATCACTTTTTCCTGCAGCATACGAAATCATTCCCGGTGCTGTATACGCCCATATCTCGTTAATCAATTGAGGGTCGATCTGATACCAGTGCGGATTCAGATTTTCGTCACCTGTGAACGGAGGGGTGAATCCAAGATGCATTAATCCGAGTGCAGCCCTATTGGCTAGCCATACACGGTCACGGATATGATACATCCATCCTTCGCGCATATTGGCATAAGTAGGTTCTACACCATATTTCTCCATTAATAGTAAGTAGATATACTCAACATCAGTATCGTCATCAGAGAATGCACCATTATACTTCTGCAATTTATCTATGTTTTTAGTGTAACCGAATGGAAATCTGGATTCCGGGGCAGGTTCATCTACAAACTTGTTCTCAAAAGGAAGTCCATATATATTTCCTACCATTTGCCCGATCCAAGCTCCGGCTATTTTGTCTTTTAACTCTGTCTTTGAAATTTTCTGTGCAGAGATAAATAAGATGTTAGTAATTAAAACAAGTAAAAAGATGATTGGTTTTTTCATACTTATCAGGGTTGATTTGTTGGAAGGTACACTTTTCTATGTGAACCTTCCAATTGTGGTTAATAATCTTTGTTTTGAGATAATTTTGGATTTGCATTTAAAATATCCGTAGGAATTGGAAATACATTTCTAAAAGTTTCTGAACTTTGGTCAGGGTGTGCCCAATATTTTTTCAGATATTTTCCGAAACGTATCATATCTTCATGGCGCCATCCTTCCCATGCCAGTTCTCTGCCTCGTTCTGCATAAAGTTCATCAATCGTCAATTGGCTTGTAGTATATGCATCAAGCCCTGCTCTTGTACGAATCTTCTTGAAGTCTGCCAGTTGGATGGCCTCACTTGTTCTGTTTTGTCGTACCAAAGCCTCTACATACATTAATACAACATCGGCATAACGGAAGATGGCAAAGTCGTTGTCCATACTAACTGTATATTCTTTTAAAGAACCATCAGTCTGGTAATGCCATTTCCAGCAGCGTGCACCGTCGTATGTACCACGTCCTCCGTTGCTATTGTAATATTTTTCTTCGGGGAAGACAGGAGTATATTCGAAACCAAGATCCTTTCCGCTTAAGTCTACTTGAGGACCGTATAACCAGCTCTGACTTCTGCGAAGATCTTGTTCTGCGTATGTTTGGAAAAAGTCCGGTTGGCAAAGAAAACCCGACCATGGGGCTGCCGGAATATTAAATGTTGCTTGTGATGCAGCTTCCAATGTCAGCGTATGCAAATAAAATGAGTTACTGTCACCGCTAGTATATACTCTGTCATACAGGATTACAAAGATGTTCTCCTTAGAATCTTCATTTTTAATATCAAAATTAGTGGAATAAGAGTCTTCAATGCTGTAAGCACCTATATCCATAATGTCTTTACAGGCTTTCTCTGCTTTGTCATACATTGGAGTACCGAACCATGCTTCTGCATTCAGATACATTTTCGCAAGAATACAATAAGCGGCAGCTTGTGTGGCCCGTCCATAATTAGTATCTGAAGGCTCCCTGTCTAGGAACTCGATATTGTCATTAATCTCTTTTTCCAGATAGTTGAAAATATATTCACGACTTTTTTGTTCCGGGTATCCGGTTTCCGTGTAGTCAGTTGTGAAAGGTACGTTTCCCCAACAAGAAATGGCTTGGTAATAGTAGAAAGCACGCAATATTTTCATTTCAGCTATGATCTTCTCTTTTCCTTCAAACTGGATAGGTGATAATTCCGTTTCGTAAATAATTTCATTACATGCAGCAATACCATTAAATATCCAGTTCCAGCCCCTTGTCAATAATTTATTTGCGGGTGGAATTTTATTCGTCTGGATTTCTTCATAACGTCCATTACTGTACCAGGAACCACCACAAGCGGGAACGGCACATTCATCAGAAGCTTGTAAAAGCAATGTCCATAAACTTTGTTCGGAATTGTATCCTTGTAATTTCGTATATGCTCTACCTGCATTGGCTACCAGTTCCTTCTCATTTTTAAAGAAGTCATTCATCGCTACTCCTGTGTAAACAGTTTCGCTAAGATCGGTACATCCGTATGATAATATACAGATAACGAAACTTAATATTATATTTGTCTTTTTCATGGTAATCTTGTTTTTTAGAATACTATATTAACTCCAAAAGTAAATTCTGTTGTACGAGGATAATAACTCAAACTTTCCATACCGGGTTCCAGTCCGGAAAGGGCAACTTCTGGGTCGACACCAGAATAACCGGTGATACAGAATATACTCTGTGCAGTAAGAGACAATCTTAGTCTTTTTATCATTTTAGATGTGAAATCCCAGGTATATCCAAAGGTAACATTATCTAGTTTTAAATAAGAAGCATCCTCTATATATTTGGAGGAATATTTATAGGTCGTACTTGTGAAATTCGTTTGAGATAACCAGTTAGATGAGATATTTCTAAGTCCGATGCTGCTTAGATTTTCATATTCCATCGCATAGTTGTTCAGAATTTCTCCGCCGATAGATGCACGTAGTGAGAAGCTCAAGTCGAATTTCTTATATCTGAAGGTATTACTCCAGCTAAGAGTGGCATCCGGATAAGCACAGCCAATTTTTTCCCATTGTTCTTCCGGTACGGAACCGTCTGCATTTTGTCCTAGCAATACATCTTTTCCATCTGTATCAGTTCCTAACCATATAGGACCATAGAAAGTACCCAATGACTGTCCTTCTATCAGACGTTGAGTGTAGCAGGCAGCACTTGTAGACCATCCCACTTTGTATGTTCCGTTAGTGAATTCATCATTGGTGAATTTCACCAATTTGTTTTTATTGTGTGAAACGGTCAGTGAGGTATTCCATGTAAAGTCTCTAGTGTTAAAAGGGGTACCGGATATTGTTAATTCAACTCCTTCGTTAGTTACTTTTCCAACATTCGTAAACAAGGTATTATATACATAAGGAGGTGTTGGCACAATGTAGTCATACAACAAGTTTGATGTAGTCCGTTTGTAATAATCGAAAGTGAATGAAAGGCGGTTATCAAACATTGTCATATCAACACCAACGTTGAACTCTGCTTTTTTCTCCCATTTTAGATCCGGATTTGCATTACTTGCAGGTTGATAAGTATTGATCCATTGGCCATTGTAATAGAATTTACCGGCTGTAGTCATCATCATCAAAGATTTGTAGTTTGAGAAATCCTGGTTACCGGTAACTCCGTATCCGGCTCTCAATTTTAAATCATCGATCCATTTGACATTCGAGAGGAATTTCTCTTTATTTATACGCCAACCTACGCTGACAGCCGGGAACCATCCCCACTTATTATTGTCACCGAAACGGCTGGAACCATCACGACGTAGTGAAGCAGACAAAAGATATTTATCATCGTAGTTGTACATGAAACGTCCGAAGAATCCGATATATGTATTATCTTCTTTATTGGATGACATACTGGCTTTGCCTTCAGTAAGATTTGTTCCTGTCCCGATGTTATGAGTCTGGTTGTCATCGAAGTCGAAACCGGAATTAGTCATGGATGCAGATGTGCTATAAGTATACTGGTATGTATATCCGAGTAATGCCTGAATAGAATGTTTTCCGAAAATATTCGAGTAATTTAAAGTAGACTCATATTGTGTATCGTTTTCCTGATAGTTTTCAATATAGGCTTGCCCGTTTGTTCCTATTAAACTAGGATAATAATGTGTGTAATATTCACGTGTTTCATATTGTTCTTTGTCGTATGAAACAAAATTCTCCCATTTTAATCCTTTTATAGGCAATATGTTTAGAGTAGCACGAATATTTGCACCATAATTATCATTCTTACTTTCCATGTTCCTTTCGTTAATGATCGCTACCGGATTATAATATTCCATTGCTTTGATACGGCTATATCCTCCGGCATCCGGATCGCTGTCGTCATAAACAGGCTCTGTTGGATTATGGGTAAATGCCTGCATAAAAGCACTTGTAGAGGAAGGACTGTATTTGCGATGAATGATATTCAGGTTATAATCCAAATCGACCCATTTGTCTAATAACGACTGACGAATATTGGTACGTGCCATTAGCTTCTCGGAACTATTATGCTTTTGCAAACCATCGCTCTTTTCATAATTGAAAGAAGTGTGGTGTGAGAACTTCTCGGAACCTCCGGATATAGACAAGTTGTGCTTATGGCTGAACGGAGTTTGCGTAATTTCTTTAAACCAATCCGTATCACTGTCAAAAATATAACTTTCCAATTCTGGGCGATATTCCTTGATAACAGATTTGTATTCGCTTGCCGATAAAGGTTTTGCTCTGCGTGAAACGACTCCCACGGTGAGTTGCCCATCATAAGAAACTTCCGTTTTGCCACTTCTTGCACGTTTAGTTGTGACGATGATTACTCCATTCGTACCTCTTGTTCCATAAATAGCAGCTGCCGAACCATCTTTTAATACGTCTATAGATTCCACTTCCTGGAAGTTGATATTTCTGATATCTGCACCTGCCACCCCATCAATAATAATTAATGGACCTTGGCCTGCGGAAAGCGTGTTTGTTCCGCGAAGTAATACTTCATATTTGGCTGTCGGATCAGCACCGTTCGGGTTGATAATTTGTAATCCTGCCACTTTCCCTTGTAGCATTCCCATAGCATTGGTGAATGTTCCGGGATTGAGGTCATCTTTCTTCATGCTGGTAACCGATCCTGTAAGCTCTTTCTTTGTGGTAGAGCCGTAGCCGATTACTACAACGTCATTAAGCACTTTCGAGTCTTCGCGCAGGTGTATTACAAGCTGTGTCTGATTTCCTACTTGTTGTTCAACAGTTGCATAACCTACATAAGATATAACCAATACATCAGAAGGATTCGCTTTTACATTGAAGGTTCCATCAACTCCTGTAATAGAACCATTTGTTGTACCTTTAACAAGGACACTGGCACCGATAATGGGTTCATTTGCTTCATCGAGGACTGTACCTCTTATTGCCTTCTGGGCAATAGCATCATTGCTCATCAAAGAAAATACTATTAACAACATACTTGTCAATAGACCGTGGATTGAACATTGTTTTATCATAATAACAGAATTAAGGATGATTATTGTATTTCTTTTCTCAAAGGTATAGATACTTGTGCTCCCATTCTGGTAACAGAAATAGAAGAGGCTTTACTTGCAAATATAATTGCATCTTTTAGATTTTTGCCCTCAGACAGAGCTACGCACAGTCCACCGCAGAATGTATCTCCGGCAGCGGTCGTGTCTACTGCTTCTACTTTGAAGGCTGGAATGTGGATAAACTCATTGTTTTCATAAGCGAGAGCTCCTTTGGCTCCCATCGTAATAATGACAGTTTTTATGCCTTTCGAACTAATATAACGAATCGCTTCTTTTGCCGATTCATCATCTGTAATGTGCATTCCCGAGATGATTTCAGCCTCTGTGACATTAGGAATAAGAATGTCGACATTGGCTAATAAATCGTCAGGCAGTTGTTGGGTAGGGGCAGGGGCGGGATTTAATATAACGGTAATTCCATCTTTTTTCGCCATTTTGGCTGCATAAGTGACACTCTCGATTGGAGTTTCCAACTGCATGATGACGATGGATGCCTGTTTGATGGCAGGTTCTGCATGCTGTATGTCATCAGTAGATAAAGTCCCGTTGGCTCCGGAAGCAACAACAATACAGTTTTCCCCTTTTTTGTCGACATTGATAAGAGCTACTCCTGATGGTTCCTGCGGGGTAATTCCTACATAAGTAGTGTCGATCTTTTCTTTGTGAAACATTTCCAAGGTTTCATTTCCGAAAATGTCATTTCCTATTTTACATATGAAAGTGACATCTCCTCCTAGTCTTGCAGCAGCTACGGCTTGGTTAGCTCCTTTGCCACCATGATTCATTAAGAAGTTTCCTCCCAGAATTGTTTCTCCTGGTTTTGGTAGACGGTCTGATTTGATAACCATATCCGTATTACTGCTACCTATCACTACGATTTTCTTCTTTGTGTCCATATAATGAGTATTAAGTATTAAGGCGAATTGAATCATAAATGATGCGCAATCGTTTGTGCAAATATAGAAATTTTTTTCAAAACAAAATATTTTTCTTGCTTTTTTCTCAAATAAAATGTTATTTTTGCAAAAAACAACCAGTAATGAAGAAAACTCTGATTGATGTATCAAAGAAAACTGGGTACTCTATCTCTACGATTTCTAGGGTCTTAAATGGGAAATCGGAGAAATATAGAATAAGCCAGTCTGCTAAGGAGGTTATTTTGCAGTCCGTTAAAGAATTGGACTATCAGCCTGATATAGTTGCGCAAAGTTTGCGCAATAACACGACATATACTATAGGCCTTCTTGTACCACACATAGATAATCCTTTTTTTGCCAATATAGCAAGTGTTGTCATCCGTGAAGCACAACGTTATAATTATACTGTCATGCTTATCGATACCCTCGAAGATCCTGTTCAGGAAAATAAAGCTATTGATTCGCTTCTATCGCGTAAAATAGATGGGATTATTTTGGTTCCAACCGGTGAAAACCCTTCTAAACTCGAGGAAATTAGTACTAAAACTCCGATTGTGCTAATTGACCGCTATTTTGAGAAGCATAATTTGCCATACGTAGCTACTGATAATTATGTAGGTGCTTATCAGGCAACGAAATTATTATTAGAATCGGGGCATAGTAAGATTCTCTGTATTCAGGGGCCGGATATTTCTATAACGACTAAGGAACGTGTGCGCGGGTATCTTGATGCGCTTCGCGAAGCTGGTTATCAAGATAACGCAATGATAAGAGGAAATGAGTTCTCGATTCAGAATGGTTATATTGAGACTAAGTTGGCTCTGAACTCTACTACAAAACCTACTGCTATATTTGCGTTAAGTAGTACAATTCTTTTGGGAGCCGTCAAAGCATTAAATGAGCATAAAGTGAGAATTCCTCAAGATATGTCTATCATTTCGTTTGATGATAACTTATATCTGGACTATCTAAATCCTCCTATAACTCGTATTGCACAATCACTGGAGAATATTGGCATTATTGCTGTAAAAATGTTGATGCAGAAGATTTTGGAAGAAACTGAACTACATTCGGAGATTCTTTTGAAACCTAATATTATAAAACGGGATTCGATAAAGGTGTTAACTGATAGAAAGTAGTATTTTAGATAATAGAAAAAATCGGGCTTGAACAATGTCAAGCCCGATTTTTTACATATTAATACCGTTTCTTATGCTGCCGGATCCGGTGCTTCATCACCGCCTTCATTTCCACCTTCTCCGTTGCCTTCATTTCCATTGTCAGGCGTGCTTGACACCATTTCCTTTTGACACCAACTATATGAATTTATAAGTATCAAGAGTTTTGGGCTCAGTTGTAATTCTTGGGGATTGGGGGGATTTGATTCAGGGCAATCACATCCCTAAAAATTGATTCATTCCGGTACTATTTTGAGCTAAATTCATAGTTACAAGGACTAATCTAACGCAATGCAGTTTTTAGTAATTCTTCTTGGAACTATTATTTTCTTCGTTCCCTAATGAGTTTTCGTTCCACTTAAGTGGTTCTATCGTTCGACTTAAGTAGAACGAAAACTGAGGTGCAGATCTAATTATTATTTATAAAAGCCAGGAAACTAAATACAGTATTAAGACAGGTTATCTCTTACTGACTATTGGAAGCTACTGTTTAGTTCATTTCCGTACCGGAATGAATCTATTTTTAAAGGTGGGGCTGCTCTGAACCGAATCTCTAGGATTTCAGGTTGGCCAAAAGAATCTGATGATTGAAAAAGAGAGAGTTCTGCTGGTTTATATCAAATAGGGACGAAGCGTATAGGCATAAAAAAAGGAGCAACGCCTTGCTCCAACCTT
>ERZ779664.622-NODE-622-length-16551-cov-2.032553_pt1 | contig 16551 bp, 9 predicted proteins | sample MGYA00511478_ERZ779664 | MGnify/ENA primary metagenome ERZ779664 (study PRJEB29588, sample SAMEA2160437) | human gut metagenome | biome: human gut; feature: human-associated habitat; material: faeces | place: Denmark | collected 2008/2010 ...
GTCATCTGTTTTTCTTTTGTTGTGTCAACATTGGCTGTTTTGCTGAATTTTTCAGTAGCATCTTGTATAAGCTGTTTGGTAGCCTGCATTAATTCAAATGTTGCCATTTGAAGATTTTCTAAGTCTGTCAGGCCTTCACCTTTTCTAAGCTTTTTCTGAAGAGCATCGTATTGTTCCTGATCAATGTTAATTTCAGATGTGCCGTCATAGTTGTACATTGCTTTTAATCTATTTAATATTGCAGATGCGCGCTGTAATGCAACAGCCTGTGCTGCTAACTGAAATTCACTGGTAGCTTTTGCTGCAAGCGCTTCCTGTGCAGCTTTTTGTGCTGCTCGGGCTGCTTCCTGAGCCGCAAGTGCTTCTTGTTTTGCTTTATCAATTTCAGCCTGAGCTTCTTCATCTAATTCTTCACCTTTAAGCTGGTTAAGTTCTTCCCAGGCTGCTTCTAACTCAGCTTCCATTGCTTCAATGGTTGGCTGTAAAGCTTCTGCCATCTGCTTATAAAGGGCAGCCTGTTGATCTATAGCTGAGAGCTGTCCTTGAAGTTTTCCAAGCTGCTGAGATAATTGAGCTTTTTCAGATTGTTTCTGAGCCAATTGTTCATTAATCTGGTTCAACTCTTCATTTATAGCTTCCAGAGCTGCATAAGCTTCTTCTAATTGTTGATTTGCAGTTTCAAGATCAGCTTCTGCCTGTGTAACTGCTTCCTGAGCTTTTTGAAGCTCTTGTTCGGCTTTTTCGACTTCTTGCTGAGCTTTTTCAAGTTCCTCTTCTGCAGTTTTTAAGGCCTGTTCTGCTTCTTCAAGCTGCTGCTGAGCATCTTCAACAGCCTGCTTTGCCTGTGCAACTTCTTCTTTCTGTGTATTTACAGCATCAAGTGCTTTTTGTTCTGCATCTTTACATTTTTGTAATTCTTCCTGTGCAGCCTGAAGTTCCTTTTCTTTTTCGGCAAGGTTAGCTTCAGCTTCTTTTACTGCCTGCTGAGCTGCTGCATATGCAGGGTTTGGCACCTGAACGGTGTAGGTATATGTTGTACCATCTGCACTTGTTCCTGTACGTGTTTCAGGTATTGTAGACGGGGTGCTGCTTAAAGTAGCCTGTGCTGAACTCAAAGCTGACTGTGCAGAGTTAACTGCTTCTTGAGCGCTGTTAACCTTCTCCTGTGCTGCACGTGTTGCTTCTACTGCTTGCTTGTAGTTTTCATCTAATTCTGCAAGTTTATCTTGAGCTTCTTGATATGCAGTTTCTTTTTCTTCTAAAGCTGTTTTTGCATTCTCTACCGCTTCTTCTTTTTCTGTAACTGCGGCTTCTGCTGTTTCTAATGCTGCTTGCTTTTCTGTAACATTAGTTTCTGCATTTTCTAAAGCTTCTTTCTTTTGTTCAACGTTTTCTTTCGCTTTATTAACGTTTTCCTGTGCAGTTTGTTTATTTGCCTCTACTTGACTTTTACGGCTTTCTAATTCACTTATTGAACTATCTAATTGACTGACAAGTGTTTGAACGCTTTCAGCAGCTGCTGTTATAGAAGATACACTGTTTTTGACATTTTCAGCTTGCATTTCATAACTTTCAGCCTGAGCCTTTAAATTTGTAATAGAATCTGTTAATGTCTTAATTTTCTCTGTTAATTTTTTAATTTTTTCTTCTTTAGTTTCTCCGGTACTATCTACATTGTTTGCTCCGGTTGTTTTTGAAGAAGAACTGGTTCTTTGCAGGTATGGATTGTATCCATTCCCATTAACATTCATTGACATTTGCGCTCCTTTCTTTTGATGCACATCCATTATTTAAAACGTATATGTTATCTATTACGGTATTTTTTTGAAAAACTTTAGTAAAATTGAACAATTTGTTACACAATGTAACAAATTTTAACAAATTGTAATACAAATAGTATTCAAAAAACGAATACAAAACTAAGAAAACAGCAATAATCCTGCCGTTACAGCAGGATTATTGCTTAGTAATTTAAATATTAATAAAGACAATATTTGATAGCTTCAATCATCGATTCAGGATTAGCTATATTTTTCCCTGCAATATCAAACGCAGTTCCATGACTTGGCGAGGTCCTAATGATATCAAGGCCGATTGTCATATTTACTGTTTTTTCAGAAGCAATTGCTTTTATAGGGATTAAGCCCTGGTCATGGTAACAGGCTATATAGCAATCATATGGTAGTTTATCACCTTTTATATAATTCTGAACTGCCTTTACAAATAATGTATCAGCAGGAAGCGGATTAGTTATATTAATACCTCGTTTTCTAACGGCTTCGATGGCCGGAAGAATTTTTTCATCTTCTTCTTTGCCGATAATACCGCTTTCTCCAGCATGAGGGTTAAGTGCACATAGAGCAAAAGAAGGTTTTTTTATCATTAATTTATTCTGGAAAAAGCTTCTTAAGCGTTCTGTTTTTTCGATTATAATCTCTCTGGTAATAAGACTGCTTACATCTTTTAATGCACAATGCCTTGTTAGTAATAAAACTCGAAAATCTTTAGATACAAATAGCATTTCTGCTTTTTGTCCGTCATGAGCAAGAAAATGTTCAAGTACTTCTGTTTGACCTTCATAAGCGTGACCGGCCAGATTCATTGCTTCCTTTGATGTCGGAGCAGTAACAATAAATTTAGGCTGTAATTCGCAAGCTTTTTCTAATGCCCTGAATGCAAAATCTCCGGCATACTCCGAAACTTCTCCCGGTACGACCTTATGCGGGTAATCCAGTTCTACAATTTCATAATTATTATTTAACACGCCATAACTGTTGAGAATTTTAGAGTTAGAAACCAATACAATATCTTTGGACGGAAGGTTCAATAAATTTAATGCTTTTATTGTTATTTCCGCTCCAATCCCGTTTGGATCTCCGGTTGTTATTACAATTTTGTTTTGATAATTATTCATGATGTTTAAAATAATCTAATATTTCTATTAAAGTCCTTGTGTTGCCAAGATTGCCGGATTTGGTAACAATCCACCTTCCGTGTGTATCAACGCATAATGAAATTGCCGGTGCAACTTCATCAATGAGTTTAAGTTCATTTGAATTTATACTTTTGCAGCATTTGTATGATGTTTCTCCGCCCAGAGTTATGAGAATTACATTAATCTGCTCAAGAACTCTGCGTGCAAGCTCTGCAAGATAGTCCGTAATCATTGATGAAAGCTTTTCTTTGGTTAATTCTGCATTAAATGAATCGTCAGAAAAGCCGTCAAAGTTGGCTATCAAATGCGAAGTATGTACTGCAACTGTTACTCCGCTGTTAAGGTTATTTATAATTCTTTCTACAATGTCGTTATTAACTCCTTCTAAAATATCTGATGTTTCTAGAGGTATAAAATTAACATCATTGTAATCATCAGATTGCTCAAGTTTATGTATTTGTTCTGCTGTTATGTTTGTAGCAGTTCCTGAAACAATAAACTTTGGCAATTTGGGTAATTTTACAGACTCTCTTTCTTTTTCAATACCAGAAAGCCAGCTTTTGCCCAAAACTTGAGCTCCGGCAGCAGTTCCGGCCGGAAGAAGCTTTTTGTCACATTTTTTTATTGCAAGAGCAAGCTGTTCAATGTCTGTAATAGATGTAGAGTCTGCAATAATAAGCTTTTTACCGTCTTTTATAAGCTCGTTGATTTTTATTAAGATAGGGCCTGCTCCGTTCATTATTGTTTTCAAATCAATAGTACCAACAAGCTCTTTTTGTTTTTCTTTTAGTTGTGAACGCAGAAGTGTTGGTATATGGGATTCTAATATTGGAGAATGCGGATCCATTGCAATTTCAGTTCTTCCAATCGGCACACCTTTTAAGAGATGGTAGCCTCCAACTGTAATTCTCCCTTCCTGCGGAAATGCCGGTATAATGATGGCTGCGTCATAACCCAGAATGTCAAGCATAGTAAGAGTTTCTAATGCAATATGCCCTCTTAGTGTGGAATCTATTTTTTTGTAATAGTACTCAAACGAGAAGTTTTCAAGAAAAGATTTAACAGCCCGTTCAACTTTTTCAACAGCTTCCCATTCATCAATGTTTCTTGATTCAGTTGATAATGCCCATACTTCTGTTTCTTCATTTTTTTGAGGAATATATTCTCCATCGAGCAATATTCTTGTATTGGCACCTCTTAAATGAAATTGCAGAGCTGTATCATTTGCTCCTGTCAGGTCGTCTGCTATTATTCCAACAATATCAGTAAAAATCATTACTCTGCGTCTCTTTTTGAACCTAATAATCTAACATTATTTGCTACAATAAGAAATCTTTCTCTTTCCTCGCCTGTCTGGTCTGTCCATTTGCTAATGGAAATTCTGCCGTCAACAACTACCTGACGGCCTTTTTTAATATATTCGCCTGCAAATTCAGCCTGCTTATCCCAAACTTCGATATTATACCAATCTGTTACTTCTTCTTTTGTTTTAGAATCCCAGCGGTTAACTGCGAGTGAAAACTGTGCTTTTACTTTTCCTGATTCAAAATATTTAATTTCAGCGTCCTGACCGGCTCTTCCAATGATAGTTGCTGTGTTCATTAACCTTCTCCTTTAAAAAAAATTATAAACATATTATACCATGTAATATTATTGAAGCAGACAACTATTAATAATTGTAAATTTTTTACGGCGAGATAGCAAAATTTAAATTTATAGGGTTTGAGATAATATATTTTAAGGAGAATTTTACGTGATATTAAGTATAGGTTTGATTGACTCAATGTCAAAGGTTTCTGCACCTTCCCTGAAAAAGGATGCTGAAAAAGACAGCCCTGCTGTGTTAAATACTGAAAATAATGAGCTTTTAGGTGTTCCTAAGAGTTATATTTCCTTTAAGGCAAAGGACAGCAGTAAGATTAATTTTACAGATGACGCACAGCGTTTATTTGATAGAGCAAAAGAAATTGCTAAAAATTTTGGACATTCAGAGATTTCAGCTGCACATATAATTCAGGCATCTATAGAAGAAACTGATGAAAACCTTTCACAGCTTGATGAAGAATTGTTATCTACCGGTGTTGTTGATTCTGTATCAACATTAAGCAAGCTTATCAATAACTATACTAAAAATAATATGCTGCAAACTGCTGCTGCAAGAGATTATATGAATGACTTAATTAATGATTTGCGTGAGGATAATGCAGCGTACATGGATACTATTCCGGTAGAAGCAAAGGTCGAAAATGTAAAGCTTTCTGCTTCTATGGAAGAAGAATTGAAGGCTGTTGAGGAAAAAACTCATGCAGTCGATTCTTACATGCTTCTTGGTACTGCTATAAATGAGATTTCTAAAAAAGGGGGCACATATACACAGCAATTTTTGCAGGGAGCTCTGAGTTACGGATTATATAAAAATATTGAGGACATTAAACCTAATTATATGAAAATATATGATAATAGGGCTATTGAAGTATGGAATAAACTGGCTCTTGGTTCAAACTTAAATGTTACTTACGATGATGCAAAAGAAGCAGAAAGAATTACTGCAAGTATAGTAAATACATTGAATGCAGAAAAGCATGGAAATTTTAACACTGAAAATACACATATCTTTGCAATGTCTAATGATATAAAAGATACCGAACTTATGGATGAGGTAATGAATCAAAAAACACTAAATCCTGAAATGCAGAAAATATTTCTGGTAGATTTGGACAGACTTCTTGTAAATTCTATGCAGGCTAATGGTGAAATTAGCTACACAAATGGACTAAGTCAGGCAATTGCCAGTACTGATGATAAGTTAAAAATTGTATTTTTCCAGAGCAGTGATGTTTATTACAAACTTGTAAAAGACCCTACATTGAAATCTTTGTTTGATAACTTTTTATCATATTCAATACCTCCGGTTCAGTCGTATGAAGCACAATCATTATTGAATAAAAAGATGCTTAAAGATGTCCCTCTTCCTTTCACATCAGACGCAAAGGACAGAGTTATTTATCATGCAGGCCGGATGAAAGGAATTTTTCCTGATAAAGCTGTTGACTTAATGAAACGTGTTTCCGGATATTATGCTAATTCAAAGAAAAAGATTACAGCTAAAGAAGTAGATGAATTTGCACAGATTGCCAATGAACTATTTGATAAATCTGCAAAGCAGCCGGAAGTTATATATGATACCGGTAAAACTCTTGCCTCAATGTATGGAAAAGAAACTACAAAAAAGGACATTGAGGCTATAATAAGACAAATAAAAACAGGTAAAATAGGTACAAAAGGTCTTTTAATATATTCGAAAGACCCTGAAGCTGGTTCTGGGCGAAAATACACTGCTGAAACAATAGCGGGAGAAGCAAAAGTTCCGTTCCTTTCAATAAGTTCTTCGGACTTCGCTGTCTCTGAGAGAGACAAAGATGTTTCTATAGAAACACCTAAGAATGCTATGAGCAGAATTTTTACAGAAGCTAAAAAAGCTGCCCGGCAGAATCAGTATAAAACAGCTATTATGTTTATTAACAATTTTGAAGAATTTGCTTTCTCCGGCCCGTACTTGCCTGGTTACAGACAGGCAATGGCACAGCTTACGGATGAAATGCAAAAAGCTGTTTCTGAGGATGTAAGCATTCTTGTAATAGGTTCTACGGAAAAAGATTATGCTGATTTGATTCCGGAGGTTGTTCGAGGGTTTAATCAACATATAGCTGTCGATTCTCCTGCATTTAATAAAGCTTCTAGAAAAGAAATTCTTGAGAATAGAATAAAAGAATCAAAACTGCCTCTAGCATATAGAAAGCTTGAAGATAAAGAACACATGATGGATAAGCTTGTAAAACTTACCGAGCATATGTCGTTTGTGGAGATAAAATCTCTTATAGAAAAAGCCGAGCAGATTATGTATGAACGAAATAAAAGCAAGGCATCAATAGGCGAGTTTATAGAGGCATATCTACAAATGCTGACAGGAAGGACATCACGTCCAGAAATGCCTATGTATAATAAAATAGTTACCACTTCTCACGAATGCGGGCATGCAACAAATCTTGAAGTAATGAATGATATCATGCAGCGTAAAGGTAAGCCATGGCATAATTCTGAAAATGTTAATTTTATAACTCTTGATCCGAGAGGTAATTTCCTTGGTGCCGTTTTTGAAAATAAAACAGATAATACTGACTACCCGTTTGAAGCTATGTTTACAGGGCTTGTGTGTACTTACGGCGGATATTCATGCGAAAAGATGTTTTTTGACATGGATGGTTCTGTAGGTATTTCTCAAGATTTGGCTCAGGCAAGTGCTGCCGCAAAACGAGGAATTGAATATTGCGGATTTGGTTATAATACAGGGAAAATTTCAAATGCAGCGAATATCAAATCAGGAAAATATCAGGAACTTGTATTCACCGATATGAATGTTATTTTAAAAAATGCACAAATGGCTTCTGATTTAATTACAGAATGCTACAAAAAATTTAATGATTGGTTTACGCAAAAGTATTCAAAGCTTATTGGAACAGATGATTGTATGGTTGACGGGGATGATTTTAGGAAATCTCTTTCTGCTTGGAGAAAATCTTTACCAGAAGCTCAAAAGGAAGAAATAAGCATAATGGAAGATATTATTATGGATATTATTGATTCTTCAAAGAAGGGAAAAATATACGGTAAGATTAAACAGGTTGTTAAATAAAAAAAGAGCGGTTTTAAAACCGCTCTTTTTTATTATTTTTTCTTTTCTTCTTTTTTGACCGGTGCAGGATTTGCTTCTTTTACTGCTTTTTTCGGGTTATAAGATTCATTTAGATATTCAATCTTGGCATTTTTCATCAAACCTTCTGTAAGTTTTTTCAAAACTTCGATTTGTTTTTGTGTTTCCAGATAGAATTTTATCTCATCTTTTACCTTAGCAAATGGAGTAGAACCAGCTTCCATTCTGTCAGTAACTTTGATAATGTGGAAACCATACGGAGATTGAACTAATGTTTCGCTTACAGTATTAGGTTTCATGCTGAACGCTGCATTAGCAAATTCAGGAACCATAGCTTCTTTTGTAAAGAATCCGAGTTCTCCGCCGCGTTCTCCGCTTGCTTTGTCGTCAGATTTCTTTTGTGCAATTTCAGCGAAGCTTTCCGGACTTTTCTTAACTTCTGCTAGGATAGCTTCTGCTTTAGCTTTTTGAGATGCAATTTGTTCATCAAGCTTTTGATTTAACTCTGTAGTATCAATATTCGGATTTTTAGCTCTGATTTGCTGAATTATTTCAAGTGTGTTTGCAGAAACAAGAATATGTGAAGCTCTTACCTGTTCACCATGAACAAATTCGTTTTTATGTGTATCGTAGTACTTTTGAGCATCTGCGTCTGTAACTTTAATTTTTTCAACTGAATTTACTAATTTTCTGATTTTGATTTGAGTTTTTAAATCATCAGTAAATTGAGAATTAGAAACGCCTCTTTGTTTAAGAAGTCTGTTTAATTCTTCTTTTGAGCCGACTTTATCAATAATAGTTTTTATTTCGTTCTGAACATCTTCTTCAGTAGCGGTAATACCGCGTTTTGCAATTTCTTCATCAAGAAGAGATTTTATTATAAGCTCATGAACAATTTTATCTTTGAAAATCCCGAACATTGGATTTTCATCTGATTTTACAAAGTTTTTTGAACCGCCAAATTGCTTCAAGAAAGATTTATCAATTCCTTCATCAAAAGCCTTATCAAATTCTGATTGAGTAATTACAGTATCATTAACTTTAATAATACCTTCTGATTTTTGCATTAATGTACAGCCGGAAAACAGCACTGTTGATAATGCTAAGCATGTCAGTAATTTTTTCATTTAATACTCCTTATATAAACTCTCTACTGATATTTATTTATGGTTTCTTTTATATAATAAAACAAACCAGATAAAATGTTAAACATTTCTTCGAATGTTAAGTTCTGATTGTTAACAAGGAGTATTGATTTCCCATCCTCACAGGTTTTTGGGGCGACTGTAAATTTAACTCTTCTTAATATAGTTTTATCTAAGCCCTGCTTAATAATGTTCCACTCATACGGAGTGAATGGAGAATACACGCGTATATCATTTCCGGCCTCACGGATAATTGTAATTCCGCAGTCCGTTGCAAGAAGTCTTATTTTGATAAGTTTGATAAGGTTTTCTACCTCTTCTGGTATTCTTGAAAAACGGTCTTTCCATTCAGAAATAATATAATCAAGCTCTGTTTCATTTTTTACATCCGAAAGCCGTTTATATTCAATCATTTTTTGTTCTCCTGAACCGACCCATTCATCAGGAATATAAGCTGTAATATTTATATCAACAATAGTAGGCTTGTTAGCTTTAACTTTTTCGCCCTTAAGCTCATTAACTGTTTCTTCCAGAAGCTGGCAGTAAGTATCAAATCCTACATTAATCATATGTCCGTGCTGTTTGGTGCCTAAAATATTTCCGACACCTCTTATTTCAACATCACGCATTGCAATACGGTAGCCGCTTCCAAGAGTAGTAAACTCCCTTATTGCTTTTAGTCTTTCTGTTGCCTCCTGCGAAAGTTCTTTATTTTTCTTATATAAGCAGTAGCAGTAAGCCTGTTTTTCACTTCTTCCGACTCTTCCTCTGAGCTGATAGAGCTGCGCCAATCCGAGCTTATCTGCTTCATGAATTATCATTGTATTTGCATTTGGAATATCAAGACCATTTTCTATTATTGTTGTGCACAACAGAATGTCATAATCATGATTATCAAAACCTATAATTACGTCCTCAAGGTGTTTTTCGCTTAACTGTCCATGCCCGACGGCTATTCTAGCATTTGGCACAAGCTTTTGCAATTCAAGCTTGAACTCTTCAATTGTTTCCACTCTGTTGTATAAATAGAATACCTGACCATCTCTATCAAGTTCATTTACAATAGCGTTTTTAACAGTCTGCTCATTGTACTCTCCGACAAATGTTTTAATAGGAAGCCTGTTTTGCGGAGGTGTATTTATGACGGAAATATCTTTAATTCCGGAAAGCGACATGTAAAGGGTTCTAGGAATAGGTGTTGCAGACATTGAAATTATATCAATATTTTCTCTGAACTCTTTTAACTTTTCTTTGTGCCTTACGCCAAACCTGTGTTCTTCATCAATTACAAGAAGCCCTAAGTCTTTAAATATAACGTTGTCCTGCAATAAGCTGTGTGTAGCAATTACAACATCACATTTGCCTGTGGCAAGATTTTTTAAAGTTTCTTTCTTTTCTTTAGCACTTCTAAATCTGCAAAGTAGTTCTACATCAATTCCAAACGGCTTAAATCTTTCTGAAACAGTCTGGTAATGCTGTAATGCAAGGACTGTCGTCGGGACAATTACGGCTACCTGCTTAAGCGAAGTTACTGCTTTAAACATAGCTCTCATTGCAACTTCTGTTTTGCCAAATCCTACATCGCCGCAGACAAGTCGATCCATAGGGTTTGGACTTTCCATATCAGCCTTAATCTGATTAATTGATTTTAACTGATCTGGTGTTTCTATGTATTCAAAAGTATCTTCCATCTCAAGCTGCAGCGGAGAATCCGGAGCAAACTCAATGCCGGTTTTCATTTTTCTTCTTGCATAAAGTCTAAGTAGGTCATAAGCAATTGTTTCAACTTCTTTTTTGACTCTTGTCTTGGTATTTTCCCAATCACTGCCGCCCATTCTAGAAAGCTTAGGCTTGACCTGTCCGGAACCTCTGTACCGGCATAGCATGTTAATTTGTTCGGCTGGAATATGGAGCTTATCTTTGTTTGCATATTCTATAGTCAGGTAATCTTTTAACTGCCCATCAAATTCCTGCTTGGTAAGCCCCTTATACACACCAACACCGTGAATCGAGTGTACAACATACTCCCCTTCTTTGATATCATTAATACTCTCAATATATTCGGCTTTTTCTTTGTAATGTCTTTTTCTGTTACTCGGAACTTCCTTTTGACGCTTATTAAAAAGTTCTCTATCTGTAAGAAGCAGTATCTTACCGTCTTGTATTTCTGTACCCTGAGAAGTAATATTTTTTATAAAATTAATATCAAAAATGTCGTAATCAGAAAGAACCTCTTTCACTCTCTCCTGATAATCAGTTGCTATAGTAATTTGATACCCTTTATGCTCTTTTAAAAACTTTGCAGCTTCATCCATATCAGCATCAAATACCTGAACATTTCTTGCGTCTATATCAATAACTTCGTTGTTTTCATCAGACAGAAAATTATTAAAATAAATCTTTTGCATACCGGCAGTTCTGTTGAGCGTTTCTGCCAGTGTGAAGTGATTTATTTCTTTTAGCGGATGAATATTTTGTGTTTTTAAACCTTCGTTATAATTATTAACGAAATTGTCATCAATTTGCTGGTATTTGGCACTGACTTCTGCATATTCGTCAAATACAATTATATAATCCTTAAAATAATCTAAAACACTTACTAAATCATTGTTAAAATAAGACTGATATACGTTAACTCCCTCAAAATATCCCTCATTATCAAGCTGCTCTTGAAGCTCTTTGGGAAAATCTTCTGGAGTACTGTCCGGTAAAATAAACTTATATAGAGGTTCGATAGTGATTTCTTTAATCTTTTCTATAGATTTCTGGGTTTCATTATTGAAAAATCTTATATCAATGATTTCATCGCCCCAAAACTCTACTCGGACCGGATTTTCTTCCAGTGAATAAATGTCTGCAATATCTCCCCTTATACTAAATTCCCCGATATCAGAAACCATTGTAGAGCGTTTATACCCTAATTTTATAAGCCTGCCCAGAAGATCTTTCTGGTCTATGCTTTCTCCTACTTTTAGTTCAAAAGAATTATTTTCAAAAAAAGTGTTGGAAGGAAATTTTTCCAACAAAACCTTAGCAGGTGCAATAACAATATCAGGCAGATTTAAAAGAGTATTAACCTGTCTTGCATAATCGTATAAATTGCCGGTGACAACCTCATATGGAGAAGTATTCTGATATGGCAGAGTTTCTGAGTTAAGTTCAAAAAGTCTTTCCAAATCGGAAGAATACTTTAAAGCTGACTGTTCGGTAGAGGTGATAAATAAAACCTTTTTACCGGAAAGCTTGAAAATGTACTTTAAAAGTAACAGGCGGCTAAAAATCGTCAGGCCTGTTAGTGTAAAACTCTTACCTTTTTTTATATTTCTGACAAATTTGTCAAAAAACGAACTTTGTTCTATTTTCATTATAAAAATATTTTATCATACAATTTATGTTATTTCTGTATATTGAACCATACCCCAATATTCATTAAAAATATCAAGAGGAATTGCTATTGTTTTATCAGTACTCCAAGGATTTTTTAAATAGATATTGTTATCATCAATGTCAACTACTGCATAAGCGTGTGCAGTACCCACATCCTCTTTATAGTCTGCATCTTTTGGAATATCTTTCACAATGTAACCCCATAATTTCGAAAAAGGATTAATTGAGGCTGTCATAGCTATATTTTTATTGTTTAATAATTTTTTGATTTCTTTTGGGTCAGGTTTTGAACTATATGCTCTTACAACATTTTTCCATTTATCACCGGTCCCGCATAATAACTCTAGTCCGGTTGCTGGATTTCCACCATTTATTCCCATTATACTAAAATGTTTTTTAGCAGCGATCTCTAATATTTTTACGTCTAAATCACCTTTTGCTAAATTTTTAGCGGTTAATATTTCAAGAGAGTCTACTTTATATTCCTTATTAGCACCTTTAAATTTAACTGTATAAGTTCCATCATGGTTATCAGTTATCATACTATTAAGAATTTCTTGTCCCTTGGGTGAACGTTGTACAGCTGCAATACTTGCCAAAAACCAGCAGTCACCAGTATCTCCCTGTTTAAAATCTTTATCAATTTTACAATTAGGAGAATTCTTGTTTCCTTGCATTGCCTCATAAGCACACTTATTAATATGCTGAATTAGTTTTTGTTTAATATTTTTATCAAGTCCCCACTCATTCTCAATAGCCTCAATAAGACTTTCTCCATACTCTTCTTCATAATATGTTGCTAAATCAAGAATATTTTCTGGAGTAATTCTCTTCACATTCATAACTAACTTATTTACATCGGTAGTTGCAATACATCCGCCTTTTTTTACAGAGACTGCTTTATAAATATTTTCTGCTAACGGATAATGTCTTTGATTGTCTTTGTCGTAGAATAGTAAATTTCCGTTTTTATCATAATTCCTGAAATATACGGATTTACCATTGTCATCATACATATCAATGAAAGTACCATCTTTATCTTTTACTATAGTTATAACTTTTTTACCGGTTTCTTTGTTAATTACAGTAATTGTTCCATTAGAATTATCAATAGTATATTTAGCCTCAGGGTATCTTTTTTTTAAATTTTCTAGAGAATATTTTTCATCGTCCAATTTATTTTCGCTATCATAATCAGAATAATCTCCGGCAGCAGAAATTATTTTATTAGTTTTATTATCATATTTTAAGTCATTATCTCTACAAAATATGCTCAATTCTGTAGACTGAAGTTTTCTGTCATTGTTTGTATCGTAAGAAATAGGGATAAAATGTCCGTCAATTCTAAAACCTTCCGTCATTGAACACTCCTTTTTAACAAAATAGTATACATGTTCTTAAACGGTACATTTTGCAAAAACTTTAATAATATTAGTCAAAGTTTTACAAATGTTTACATTTCCCTCTTAATTTATTTCTTAAAACTTTGGGCTTTCGTATTCAATGCCCATTTCCTTTAAAGCTGCAATAAATCTTTCTGCACAGGCATTCTGAACTTCCGGAGGCACAACTCTTAAGATTTCGACTGTTTTGGAGATAATAGGATCCTTGTCATACCAGCGGCAGCCGTTAACAGGTCTTACCAAATCGTAAAAACGATCAAGTGCTTCCTTTGAAACTTTTTGTTCTAATTTATCTAAAAAAACAACCGCATGTTCTTTAAGTTCATCCTGATAGTTTTTTAACAATTCAATAACTTCCAAAAGTTTCGGATCATGGTCATACCATCTTTTGTATGCAGGACTCATTTAAATGCTCCCTCTTATCTCTTGTATAATCTTTGCCTCCGTAGAATCATCATAGCGGCAAATCTTAGCGCCGAGTTTTGTCAACTTATGTTCAAACTCTTCATAACCTCTATCAATGTGGTGCAATTTTTCAACAATAGTTTGTCCATTTGCCATAAGTCCGGCAATAACAAGTGCTGCTCCAGCTCTTAAGTCGCTGGCTGCAACTGTAGCACCGGTAAGGTTTTTTACACCTTTTACAATAGCGTGGTTTCTATCCTGATGAATATCAGCACCCATTCTTCTCAAATCAGGCACCTGCATAAAACGATTTTCATACAAGCTTTCTGTAATAATTCCGACTCCGTTTGCAGTTGTCAAAAGTGTCATTGCGATAGCCTGCAAATCAGTTGGAAAACCTGGATAAGGCTGTGTTACAAAGTTAATAGATGATAAACGCCCTTTACAACTCACCTCTATAGTTGTTGGTTCAACAAGCTTGATGCTTGCGCCCATTTTGATTAATTTATCATTAAAGAATGTTAAATGTGCAGGGTAAACATTTTTAATAATAGCTTTACCTCTAGTAGCAACTACAGCAGCCATAAATGTTCCCGCTTCGATTCTATCCGGAATTGTTGTGTACTCAGCTGAATGTAAATTTTCTGCCTTAACCCCGTTAATCAATATCTCAGAAGTTCCAGCTCCGCTTACATCCGCGCCAATTGTATTTAAGAAATTGGCTAAATCAATAATTTCAGGTTCTTGAGCGGCATTTTGAATTCTGGTAGACCCTTCTGCCAGAACTGCAGCAAGCATTAAATTTTCTGTAGCACCAACTGAAGGAATATCAAGATAAATATCAGCTCCGACTAATTTGGAAGCTTTTGCATGAACGTAGCCATTTTCAATTTTTATTTTAGCGCCTAGAGCTTCTAAACCTTTTATATGGAAATCGACTCTTCTTTCACCAATAGCACACCCGCCTGGAAGGGCAACAATTGCTTCTTTACAGCGTGACATTAAGGCACCAAGTATAATAAATGATGCTCTCATTTTACTTACAAGTTCATATTTTGCAGTGATTGAAGTTATATTTGAGGCATCTACTACGACTGATTTTTCTTCTTTATCGTAAGTATATTTTGCCCCCAAATCAGAAAGAACATTCAGCATAATATCTACATCAGTAAGATGAGGTACGTTATATATTTTTGTTTTTCCGTTAACAAGAATAGTGGCTGCTAGGTGTTTCAATACAGCATTTTTTGCTCCGCCTACTGAAACTTCACCTTTAAGAGTCTCTCCACCTTGTATTTTGAACTTTTCTGCCAAAATTCCTCCAATCTATTATAATAATACAATTATTAAGACAGAATGTAAAGTAGTATTTGAATCCACCTTATATCCTGCAAAATGTAACGATTTTGTAATAAAAGGTTATAAAAGTATTTACATGTGGAATATAATATACATAAGGATATGTTTTAATGAGTAGCTTTATACGAAAATCAGGTATAATGAATTGCCCTGAAACCCTTACGGCTGGGGGGGGGGGTAAAACACTCTAGTTTATTAGGGCTTTTAAGTGAGGTGTTAAAATGAAAATTAACACCAATCTATCAAGCTTAATAGTTCAATCCAGCTTAAAATCATCAACTAATGGATTAAATACAGCAATCGAGCGCATGACCACAGGTTTTAAGATAAATCATGCGAAAGACAATGCTGCGAATTATTCAATAAATACAAAACTTTCAACAAAAATCAGTGGGTATGAGGTAGCGGAAGATAATGCAAGTCAGGCTCTTAATATGGTTAACACTGCTCTAGGCGCTCTATCCGTAATGTCAGATTATTCATCTCGTCTTCGCAGTCTTTCAATGCAGGTTCAGAATGGCACTTATGGAAATAAGTCAATAGATGCCGTAAATGCAGAAGCCGTTTCAATAATCAATGAGCTTTACCGTACAAAAAATAATGCGGAATATAATGGCATAAGCTTATTTGGTGGTCTTGAGCAGCCTGCTGATATAACCTTTCCTGATGGAACGACAGAGAAGAAGTATGAATTTATGGTAGAAGTAGTGCATAGAGATACATCAAAAATGACCAGTGTATCAAGTCTAGATGAAAATGTTGTAACGACAGGCGGGAGTTATTCAGTGTCTAGCGTAGAAGAGATAGAAAAAGCATTTTCAATGATTAAGAATGGCACCCTTAAATCCACCGAGCTTGTTCTTGCGAATGATGTTGATTATTCAGGGTTTACAGGTACTCATGTGTGCGCTAATTGGGTTAATTTTGATGGAAATGGATATGTAATATCAAACTTTTCGTCAACAACAGTACCAGCTTTTTTTAATTATGGTTCTACTATCAAAAATTTAGGTCTTGAAAATGTTAATATAGACGTGAATGTAGATTGTGCAGGAGCCTTTGGCGGACAGAAATTAACCAATTGTTATGCTACAGGTAGTATCAGTGGAAAAAATTCAGTGGGTGGTCTTATTGGAAATGCTAAAGGGGTTGTGATTAAGGACTGTTATACCGATGTAGACGTAAAGGGATGGGGTATTGTCGGGG
>ERZ779664.626-NODE-626-length-16461-cov-2.476289_pt1 | contig 16461 bp, 16 predicted proteins | sample MGYA00511478_ERZ779664 | MGnify/ENA primary metagenome ERZ779664 (study PRJEB29588, sample SAMEA2160437) | human gut metagenome | biome: human gut; feature: human-associated habitat; material: faeces | place: Denmark | collected 2008/2010 ...
GTCGTCGGCGGACTTATCGGGCTCGATCCCGGATTTGCCGCGGCGGTCGGACTCGTCTCGCTTTTCTGCGGCGTTGTCAACTGTCCGCTCGCTTCTATATTCCTGAGCATAGAACTCTTCGGCGCGCAGGGTATGCCGCTGTTTGCGCTCGCTGCCGCCGTGAGCTATCTGCTCTCCGGCTATTACGGACTCTACAGCAGCCAGAAAATAGTCTATTCAAAACTCCGCGCAGAGCTTGTGAATATAAACGCAAAGTAAATTATTGACTTTGTACCCGTTAACTGATAAGCTTATTCTAACCTATCATGGGAGGGAAAATATGGATGCATTAAAAGCAAAAAAAGGATTTATATGTGATATGGACGGTGTCATATATCACGGAGACAGACTGCTTCCGGATGTCAAAGAGTTCGTGGAGTGGCTGTATAAAGAAAACAAGTCGTTCCTGTTCCTGACGAATTCGAGCGAACGCTCGCCGCGTGAGCTTCAGCAGAAGCTTGAGAGAATGGGACTTTATGTTGACGAGAGTCATTTTTATACCAGTGCCCTCGCAACGGCAAAATTTATCAGCAGTCAGAAGCCCGGCTGCTCGGCGTATGTTATCGGCGCGCCCGGACTCGTCAACGCGCTCTATGACCAGGGTATCACAATGAACAGCATCGACCCGGATTATGTCATAGTCGGCGAGACTTCGAGCTATAACTATGAGACGGTCGTCCATGCTTCGAACCTTGTCAGAAACGGCGCGAAGCTCATCGGCACGAATACCGATCTCACGGGTCCAGTCGAGGACGGCATAGTCCCCGCGTGCCGCGCGCTCATATCTCCGATAGAGATGGCGACGGGCAAGAAGGCGTATTTCGTCGGCAAGCCCAATCCGCTCATGATGCGCACGGGACTCAAGATGCTCGGCGTCCATTCGGCGGAGGCTGCGATGATAGGCGACAGAATGGACACGGATGTCATTGCGGGCATCGAAACCGGTCTTGACACAGTCCTCGTCCTCTCCGGAGTCACAAGCCTCGAGGATGTCAATTTCTATCCCTACAGACCCACATATATATTCAACGGCGTCGGCGACGTCTTTTCAGAAATATAACAAAAACGGAGAGTTAAAATGCATTACGAAAACAACTGGGAATCGCTTAACAGCCGCCATGTGCCGGATTGGTTCGCGGACGCGAAGTTCGGCATATTCATCCACTGGGGTCTCTATTCCGTGCCGGCGTATACCGAAAAAGGGCAGTATGCCGAGTGGTATATGCAGCAGATACGCGACGAGAACAGCGCCGCGCGCAAGTTCCACGACAGGGTGTATGCCCCCGGAACGCAGTATGAGGACTTTGTCAGCGGCTTCAAGGCGGAACTTTTTGATGCCGACGAGTGGGCGCAGCTCTTTGAAAAGTCCGGCGCAAAGTATATAAATCTCGTCTCGAAGCACCATGACGGCTTCTGCATGTTCAAGAGCGACTATGCGTGGAACTGGAACAGCGTTGATGTCGGACCCCACAGGGATTTCTGCGGCGAGCTGAAAGCCGCGCTCGAAAAGACGGATGTCAAGTTCGGCGTCTACCATTCGGTTTATGAGTGGTTCCATCCGCTCTATCTCAAAGATCCCGAGGAGTATGCGGTGAAGCATTTTATCCCAATGCTCAAGGAGCTTATAACAAAATATGAGCCGTGGACTCTGTTCACGGACGGGGAGTGGGATCACCCGAGCTCCGTCTGGCACTCGACCGATTTTCTCCAGTGGCTCTATAACGAATCGCCTGTCAAAGATACGATAGTCCCCAATGACCGCTGGGGCAGGGAGACAAGAGGACGCCTGGGTGGCAACTTCACCACCGAATACGGCTATATTGACAACGGCAGACGCATTGAAGATGTCGAGCTCGACCGCCCGTTCGAGGAGTGCCGCGGTATCGGCGCATCGTTCGGACTCAACCGCATCGAGGGCGTTGACGAATATCTCAGCTCAAAGGAACTTCTTGAAACGCTCTGCTCGCTCGTGTCAAAGGGCGGTAACTTCCTGCTCAATATCGGCCCCGCCGCGGACGGTACCATCCCCGTCATAATGCAGGAGCGCCTGCTCGATATGGGCAAGTGGCTCGGAGTCAACGGCGATGCCATATACGGCACGCGCATCTACACGAAAGAGCCGCAGGAGGGTACATATTACACGAAAAAGGGCGACAAGGTCTATGCGATAACGAACGCATATCCGTTCGGCAGCCTTACGCTCGACAAGGTGAATTACAGCGCGGACATAAAAGCAAGGCTATTGGCGCATGACGCGCCCATAGCCGTCGAAAACGACAACGGCAAAGCAAAGCTCGTATTCCCGCAGATAAACCCCGACGAAATGAAATGCGGCTGGCTCTATGCGTTTGAGCTCGACGGAGTGAAGTAAGAGCAATATAATGCAAAATAAAAATCCCGGAACATCAATGGCGACGTTCCGGGATTTCCTATATATTTTTTTAGCTGGTTTAGTCCGTAATACTCTGCATTTACTCTGCACTTTCCAAGCTTTTTTGTATGTGAATACAGGATAATAGAAATTTTTTCATTTGCGGTTTGCTTAAGCAAGTGTATTAATAAACCTTTTAGCTAAATATCAAAGTGTTAGAAAATATATACTTTCTAATCCTATGCAAAAAATAAAAAGCCTTGAAACCGTTAGATTTCAAAGCTTTTTAATTGGTCCGAGTGGCGAGACTTGAACTCACGGCCTCTTGACCCCCAGTCAAGCGCGCTACCAGCTGCGCCACACCCGGTTGTACCTAAACTTAACTTGCTTTCCGCTTATAGGCGTTTCCGTAAATAAAGAATGCCACACCCGGAAAGCTCATCAATAATACCACATGAAAAGCGATTTGGCAAGTCTTTTTCCAAACTTTTTTTTAAAACCCGGCAACTTTTTTATTTTTCTGCGCTCTCTCTTTACTTTTCCGCTTCCTCTATGCTAAAATCTAAAGGACGGAAGGAGAGTCAGATATGGCAAAAATAATCGGAACAAACATACCAAACATCCCGTGGGAGGATAAGCCCGCAGGATTTGAATATCCCGTGTGGCGTTACAGCGGCAATCCCGTTATCACCCGCGACAATCTGCATATGGCGAACAGCATTTTCAATTCCGCTGTTGTGCCTTACGGCTCGGGCTTTGCCGGAGTTTTCAGGGCGGATATCCGCTCGCGCGCCCATAAGCTCGTTGTCGGCTTCAGCAAAGACGCGATAAACTGGGAGCTTGAGAATAAATATATCTTCAACGGCTACGATCCGCGCCTGTGCGAGCTCGACGGAAAATACTATCTCTCGTGGGTCAATCTCACCCCTCACGGCACAACTATCGGCATAGCATATACAGAGGATTTCAAGAGCTGGACTCAGCTTGAGGATGCCTGCTATCCCGTTGCCCGCAACGGCGTTCTTTTCCCGCGCAAGGTGAACGGCGAGTATCTTCTGCTTATTCGCCCGTGCGACAGGGGACACACCCCTTACGGCGATATATTCATCAGTCAGTCGAAAGACCTCACTTATTGGGGTAAGCACCGCTTTGTTATGAGCCCGGTTGAGAACTGGGAAGCTACAAAAGTCGGAGCGGGTCCGACTCCTATTGAAACCGACGAGGGCTGGCTCATGTTCTATCACGGCGTGCTCACGAGCTGCAATGGCTTCACCTACAGCATGGGCGCCGCCATCCTCGATAAAGATGAGCCGTGGAAAGTGCTCCACCGCGCGGATAGCTTCCTGTTAGCTCCCCATGAGCTCTATGAATGCGTCGGCGATGTGCCGAATGTCGTGTTCCCGTGCGCCGCGCTCGCGGATGCCGAGACCGGCAGAATAGCTATCTATTACGGAGCCGCCGATACTTCGGTTGCCCTCGCGTTCACAACCGTTGATGAAACTGTGAAGTACATCAAGGATAACGACATTATAAAATAAAAATGCAGCCGTGGGATGATTCTCACGGCTGTTTCATTCCTTTTCCGAGCCTTTCGAGCGCGCGCTTTTCTATCCTGCTGACATAGGAGCGGGAGATGTTCATCATCGACGCTATCTCGCGCTGGGTAAGCGGCTCGTTGCCGTCGAGCCCGTAGCGCATGACGATTATCGCCTTTTCGCGCGGGTCGGGTATGCCGATGACGAGCCCGCGCAGCTTCTCGCTCTTTATCTTCAAATCAAGATCGTCTGCGATGCAGTCCGGCGTGCAGATAATATCCATTAGCGTGAGCGGGTTTCCCTCGCTGTCGCTGTCAATCGGGTCTTCGAGCGAGATGTCGTGCGCGCTCTTTTTCATCGAGCGAAAGTGCATCAGTATCTCATTTTCAACGCATTTCGCGGCGTATGTCGCAAGGCGCGTGCCCTTGTCGGGCTTGAACGAGTCTATAGCCTTTATCAGCCCGACCGTGCCTATCGAAATAAGATCGTCCTGATCCGAATATGCGGCGTAGTATTTTTTGACTATGTGCGCCACGAGCCGCAGGTTGTGCTCGATGAGTTCGCTGCGCGCCGATTTGTCGCCTGCGTGCATTTTTGCAAGAGCTTCGCGCTCCTGCGCCGCACTCAGCGGCGGGGCAAATGAGCCCGGCTGGCTCAGATGCAGGATAAAAAAGAGAAATCCGTTTGAAAATAACTGCAAAAACCAACCGAACACAGCACCGCCTCCCGTAGAATATCTATATTCGCGGTTTGTCGGAGTTTGCAAGTCCGGGCTTTTTTTGTAAATTCACTTGAAACTTCGGGACGGCTATAATATAATAATCTGTAGAAAAAGCGGGAACGGAGGTGCTCTCGTGTCGGATATCAAACTCGGCGCGCAGCTCTATACTTTACGCGACTACATACAGAATTATGAGGATGCCGAAAAGACTTTTGCTTATCTTGATTCTATCGGCATCAACACGATTCAAATTTCCGCTATCGGACCTATCGAGCCGGAGAAGGTCGCATATCTTGTTGATAAGTACAGTATGGATGTCTGCGTCACGCACACTTCGTTCGACCGCATGCTCAGCGATACCGAAGCCGTTGTCAGAGAGCATAAAATGATCCACTGCGACACGCTCGGAGTCGGCTGTATGCCGGGGGAGTACAGCGGCAGCGAAGAGGGCGTGCGCGAGTTTATAAAGCTCACGGGCGAGCTCGCAAAAAAGCTTCGTGATATGGGGATGCATTTTGCCTATCACAACCACGCTTTCGAGTTCAAGAAATATAACGGCAGGCGCGTTATAGATATGCTTATCGATGACACCGACCCCGAGCTGTTCGGCTTTATAATGGACACATATTGGGTTCAGTACGGCGGTCCTGCGGATTTCATAAAGCGCCTCAGCGGCAGAATGAAGGTCTGCCACTTCAAGGATTATAAAATCAACAGCGAGAACAAGCCCGATTTTGCCGAAGTTGGCACAGGCAACCTCAATCTCGATGAGTGCTACCGCGCGTGCAGGGATTCTGGTGTAAGATATATCGTTATCGAGCAGGACACCTGCGATATCGACCCGCGCGAGTCGATGGCGATAAGCTACAAGAACCTTGTTGATATAGCAAAGAGAAACAGCTGATTTTTGGGAAGGGATGACAGAAGTGGAAGGAAAGATGAAGCTCCCCGTGGTTGATAGGGGATACGATATTGCGGCAACGGATGCGTATATCTCGATGCTGCAGGAGGAATATAATAAAATTTACGCCTGGGGCTCGGAGCTTGAAAAGCGTGCCGAAGCTCCTGCGGGCGAAGCGGCTTCGAGCGAAGAGATAGAAGCACTCAGAACGCAGAACCGCAGTCTATATAACAACTGCGTGGCGTTTGCAAAGCATATAAAGCGCCTCGAAAAGCTCAGAGACGATCAGGGCAGATATATGGTTGACGCGCTCAACGCCGCAGAGAGCAGAAAGAAGGCTCTCGAAAAGGAGATATCCGACCTTGAGGCGCAGAAGAGCCTGCTCGAAGTGAGCAATGAGTCGGCTCGCGGCCAGTCCGATGCAATAGTCACCGCCGCGCGCGGCCAGGCGCAGAAGACAGTTACCGAAGCGCAGGAGCAGGCGAACGCAATAGTCGCCGAGGCGCAGAAGAAAGCCGAAACTATCCTGCGCGAGCGTATCGGCAGAATGTCCGCCGTGTGCGCCCAGCTTAATGATATGTTTGATAAGGGCGAATAAATATCGGCAATAAAAATAGAATGCGGCTGTTCATCATGAGGCTCAGTGCCTGCGTGATGATAACAGCCGCTTTTGTTTTTGCTACCCTGTAAAATCTTCTATCAGCTTTTGAAGTGCTTCGTCGCCCTCGACCGTTATTCCCTTGTAGACGCGCTCGGCTTCGCCGCGGGGCAGGGAAGATGTGAAAACATCGAACACCTCCTGCGGCTCTTCCTCGCCGTAGACGAACACCGCTATCCTGCCGTTGTAGTCGCGCATGATGTATTTTTTGCTCCCGTTCGGTGCGGCGTTTTCGATTATAGCCGAGACGGTTAGAAACGCCGCGGCGCAGAACGCGAGGGCAACGGCGATGCTTTTTATCGTGGTTTTCATCTTTCCTTTTCCTTTCCGAAGGCTTGCTTTTTCTGCTTTCGTGGTGATTTTTGCCCCTTTCGGGCGTTTTTATACGCTGTTTTATACACTGCTATTGTTTTGATTTTACAAAATGATGAGAATATTTGGATTTAGGCTAAACTTTTTGCAAAAAGTATGCTATAATTTTTAACTGGATTGTAATGTGAAGGAGGCGCACGGATGGCAAACAGCCCCGCAAACGCATCGAAAAAGATGGGAACAGCCAAAAAATCTTCCAAAAAGAAGAATAAAAAGCCGAATAAAAAAGCCGGCAGGATAGCTCTGCTGGTCATACTCTGTGTGCTCGTCGTCGGTATGCTCACCACGGCGATAATCGGAGGTTATGTTTTCTTCAATATCGTGTCTTTTGCCCACGGCGAGATCGCGATAAATCTCGACGACTGCAAGGCGAATCAGAACCAGACCTCGTTCGTCTATGCCTATAACAGCAACAACGAGCTCGTTGAAATGGCTCAGCTCCACGGCGAGGAGAACAGAATATGGGTCGATTTCGACAAGATGCCGAAAAATCTAAGAAACGCTTTCGTCTGCCTTGAGGACAAGCGTTTTGAGAAGCATCACGGCGTCGACTGGCTGCGCACTTTCGGCGCGGCAACCGGACTTTCAACCGGCGGCGGCTCGACAATAACCCAGCAGCTCGTCAAGAATGTGACCAACGACAAGGAGATAACGGTCGTCCGAAAGTTCAAGGAGATAGAGCGCGCTCTGAATCTTGAGCAGCACTACAGCAAGGACGCTATTCTTGAAGCTTATCTCAACACCCTCTATCTTGGCAACGGATGCTACGGCGTCCAGACCGCGAGCGAGACTTATTTCGGCAAGGATGTCAGCGAGCTGAACCTCGCCGAGTGTGCGACCCTTGCGGTCATAACAAAAGCGCCGACGAAGTATAACCCTCTGCTCAACCCCGAGGCGAACAAAACGCGTCAGGAACTCTGCCTCAAATATATGCTCGAGGAAAAGGCAATAAGCAAAGAGGAGTACGAAGAAGCAGTTAACTATAAGCTCGTGTTCACAAACAGCGAGGGCTATGTCCCGAAGCCGGGCAAGACCAAGAACACTACCGAGGACAAGAACACCGAGAAAGAATATCAGGATTTCTATGTCGATTATGTCATCAAGACCGTCTGCAAGGATCTGATGAGCAAATACGGCTACACCTACCGCCAGGCGATGGAGAAGATAAATTACGGCGGACTCAAGATATATTCTGCCGCAAACCCCGATGTTCAGAAGGTTCTCAATACCGTATATTCAAACAGAATCGCTTTCGACAAGGAGGCTGACACCGCCGAGCATCCCGCCGCTCAGTCCGCGGCAACCGTCATGGACTATGAGGGCAGAATCGTCGGCATAGTCGGACAGGCGGGCGAAAAGAACGGCAACCTCTGCCTCAACAGAGCGTCCGAGTCCCCGAGACAGCCCGGTTCGTCCATAAAGCCCCTTTCGACCTATTCTCTCGCGCTCGAGAAGAACTATGTCAACTGGTCGAGCATGATCCTCGACTACTCGATCTATCAAAACGGCAAGCTCTGGCCGCAGAATGCGGACGGCACAAACGGAAGCAAGAAAGAGATAACCGTCCAGTATGCTATCCAGAAGTCGTTCAATACCGTACCCGTCAGAATAATTACGGAGATGCTCGGAGTCAACGAGGCATATAACTTCATGAAAAAGACGTTCCATCTGACAACTCTTGATGATTCTGCGGATGCGAATATCGCGCCCCTTGCAACCGGCGCTCTGACAAACGGCGTCACTACTGTCGAAATGGCGGCGGCATATGCTGTGTTCGGCAACAACGGCTATTACTACGAGCCCTATTGCTATTATAAAGTCACAAATGCCACGGGTACGGAAGTCCTGCTCGAAACGAAGTCCGAGCCCGAGAGAGTTCTTAGCGAGGATACCGCAGAGGTCATGCGCGAACTGCTCAAGACCGTCCCGGCAAGAGATTTCCGCAAGAGCAAGAATCTCGGCAAGTTCGAGCTGATGAGCAAGACCGGTACCACGAGTGACACCAAGGACAGCTGGATAGCCGGCGGCACGCCTTACTATGTCTGCGCAGTCTGGCTCGGCTACGATAAGCCCAAGGTCATTCCGTTCAGATACAGTGCTTCCGGACGAGTCTATATCGAACTGCTCGACCGCATCCACGCGAACCTGCCTGTCAAGGAGTTCCCCAAGACCGGCAAGGTCGAGGAGAAGGACTACTGCAAGAAGACCGGACTTCTCGCTTCTCCCTCGTGCAAGGAGACCGCAAAGGGATATTATAAGAAGTCCGCAATGCCCGCCGAGTGTACCGCATGCGGCGGCGGATCCGTCAGCGAGGTCGTCAGCGGAGTCGGCGAGGCGGTCAGCAATATTATCAATTCCATCCTTCCGACAAGCCCGCGTTCGGACGATTAAACTCAACCTGCGGCGAAAAAATATATAAACGGCCGCACCCGATAACGGTGCGGCTAATTTTTTAATTAAGAGGTATTTTATGATAATCCTGTCGGTAGATTACGGAGATACGCGAACGGGCATAGCCGTCTGCGACAAGACCGAATTTTTGGCGTCTCCCGTGACCGTTATAACAGAAAAAGAATCCGAGCCGCTGATTGAAAAAATAACAGAGATAGCAAAAGAGAAAAAGGCGGAGCTGATAGTTGTCGGTCTGCCCGTCAATATGGACGGCACCCACGGCGAACGCGCTCAGCGGTGCGAGGATTTCGCGGCGGCTCTGACTGAGTTTTCGGGCATAGAGACTGTGATGCGCGACGAACGCCTGACAACGGTCTCGGCGCATAACGCCCTGAATGTCACGAACACGCGCGGCAAGAAGCGCAAGGCAGTTGTCGATGCCGTCAGCGCCGTGATGATTCTCCAGGATTATCTCGACTATCGGCGCATCAATCACCTTTCCTGAACAGCTCTTTTATGCCCATGAGCAGCAGAAACCCGCCGAAGACTTTCCCGGGAATATTGCTGTTCATGTGCGATACCGCGAGACTGCCGAGCAAAACTCCCGGCAGACCGCCTGCGGCAAAGAGCAGAACGCTTTTCCAGTCGATGAGCTTTTTGAATGAATAAACTATGCTCGAAAGCACTGCGCAGGGGATAAAAAATAATAGATTTATGCCCTGTGCCTTGAGCTGCGGCATATCGAGTGCGAGCACGAGATAGAGCACCAGCACCCCGCCTCCGCCGAGCCCGAGACTGCCGGCGAGACCCGAGAAAAAAGCTGCCAGTATCGTTTTCATCGCATCAGCATCCTCACTCCCGCCCAAAGCATGAAAAGGGCAAAAATCTTGCCGAGTATTTTCGTCGGTATCTTCGGCAGAATGAAAGAACCGAGAACGCTTCCTATAAGCCCCGCCGGGAGATAGGGGAGCGCGTCGCCGAAGGTTACTTTCCCTGTGTAAATATATATTCCCGCGCTCGCCGCGGTCAGCAGCATAATGAGTGCCACCGCGTTTGCCTGCGCCCTGTTTTGCTCCATTCCGTTTTTTCTGAGCATCGGCACAGCAATCATCCCGCCGCCGGCTCCGAGCGCAGAGTTGACCGTCCCGATGGCGAGACCGCCGATAATCTTTGTTATTCCTTTCATTTTCTCAGCTCCTTTTTCCTATTTTGCCCGCCGCTGTTCTAATAATGCCGCGACTCTCCGCATATTCTTTTGTGGGGGTGTCGGTATGGTGATAAATTTCAAAAAGCGTTCAAGACTCGTCGTTCTCGGTATCGCGGCGGCTGTTGTAATAATGGTTATATGCTTCGTGATGATATCCTCGCGCGGCTCCGGATATGCGCGCAGGGCCTCTTCAAATGCGCTCCGCACCGTGACAATTATCGTTGACGCAGGTCACGGCGGCATGGACGGCGGCGCGACTGCGGCGGACGGAACGGTCGAAAAAGATATAAATCTGTCCATTGCCCTGAAGCTGCGCGATATGCTCGACACTGCGGGCTACAATGTCATCATGACCCGCGAAACGGACGACGATATAGCCGACGACTCCGCAAAAACCGTGCGTCAGCAAAAAGTCTCGGATATAAAAAACAGAATGAAAATCATCGAACAGACGCCCGACGCCCTGTTCGTGAGCATACATCAGAACCACTACGGCGGCCCGTCATACAGCGGCGCGCAGGTGTTCTATTCAAAAAACAATCCGGAGAGCGAGAAGCTGGCAAAGGCAATTCAACAGGATATCCGCTCGCTTATCCAGCCTCAGAATCAGCGCGCCGTCAAGCGCACTGGCACTGAGATATATCTGCTCTATCATGCGCAGTCTCCGGCGGTTATGGTCGAGTGCGGCTTCCTCTCCAACCCCGAGGAGGAGGCGCGCCTTTGCACCGCCGAGACGCTGAAACTAAAAGACGATAATTATCAGAACGCCATGGCTTTTTCAGTCATGTGCGGTATAACAGACTATTTAAAACAAGACGAAAAACTGACGGAGGTAACATAAAATGGCAGGCAAGGCAAAATCGGTCTATATCTGTTCCGAATGCGGCTATGAAAGCCCGAAATGGTTCGGCTGCTGCCCGGGCTGCGGCGAGTGGAACACCATGAACGAGGAGATAAAAGCGCCCGCCGCCCCGGCGTCCAAGAGCGGCGCGAGCGCGCGCAGCGTCAAGACATATGCTCTCAGCGAGATAACCGCCGATGAGGAGATACGCTATCAGACAGGGCTCACCGAGCTCGACCGCGTCCTCGGCGGCGGAATAGTCAAAGGCTCGCTGGTGCTCCTGAGCGGCGACCCCGGCATAGGCAAATCGACGATTCTTCTTCAGATATGCCAGTATATCGGCAAGGATCTCGATATTCTCTATGTCTCGGGCGAGGAGTCGGTCTATCAGATAAAGCTCCGCGCGGACAGGCTCGGGGTCACAAGCCCGACCCTAACTCTCATGAGCCAGACCGATGTTCAGGCTATATGTGAGTATATAAATATCAACAAGCCCGGGCTCGTTATCATCGACTCGATACAGACTATGGTCATAAGTGACCTCAGCTCCTCTGCGGGCAGTGTCACACAGGTGCGCGAATCGACTTCGATGTTCATGCGCACCGCGAAGAACAGCAATATTCCGATTATAGTCGTCGGTCATGTCAACAAGGACGGCAACATCGCGGGTCCCAAGGTGCTCGAACATATAGTTGACGCGGTGCTCTATTTCGAGGGCGACCGCAATATGTCTTACAGAATCCTCCGTGCCGTCAAGAACCGCTACGGCTCGACGAATGAGATAGGCGTTTTTGAGATGCTCGACAGCGGACTTTCTCAGGTTGAGAATCCGTCTCTTATGCTCATCTCAGGCAGACCGAAGAATACTTCCGGTACCTGCATCGCCTGCGCTATGGAGGGCACCCGCCCGATACTCGCCGAGGTTCAGGCTCTTGTCAGCGCGTCGAGCTTCGGCAATCCCCGCCGTATGGACCGGCTTTGATTACAGCCGCATGGCTATGCTCTTAGCCGTCCTCGAAAAGCGAGCGGGCTATTTCTTCGGCAATATGGATGCATATATAAATGTCATCGGCGGACTTAAGCTCGATGAACCCGCGACCGACCTCTCCGTTGCGCTTGCGCTTATTTCGAGCCTCAAGGATGTCCCGATAAGAGACGATGTGCTCGCTTTCGGCGAGATAGGTCTCGGCGGCGAGATTCGCTCCGTCAACCACTGCGAACAGCGCATAAAAGAGGCGGCTCGGCTCGGCTTCAAGACCTGCATTATCCCGCGCCATAATTTCAAATCCGTGCCGGACAAGCTCAAAAAGGAGATAGAGGTCATCGGCGTCAAGAATGTCTATGAGGCATTCGCGAACTGCGTTGACTGATGAATTTTATGCCCCCTATAGAATCGCCGAACCTGCCGAAGAGGGGAATCACCCTCGCCGCGGTAAGCGTCGGCGCAGAAAAAGCAAAAGAATATCTTCTCTCGCGCGGTATCAGTGCTTTTGATATCCTGCCGTGCGCCGCGATAACCGACGGCACAGCCGCCCACGCCGATTTGCATTTGTTGCATCTCGGTGGGCGAAAAATCATATTGAGCCGAGAGCAGTGTAACAACGCAGAAAAGCTTATTGAAATGGGCTTTGATGTGCAGGTTCTCGGCACTCCGCTCGGCGATAAATATCCCGCCGATGTGCCGCTCAATGCCGCGCTTTTCGGCAATTATGCGATACTCAATCCCAAAACCGTCTGCAAAAACATCGACTTTTCCGGGCGTAGTTTAATACCCGTGCGCCAGGGCTACACAAAATGCTCGGTAGTGCCGGTGACTGAAAGCGCGATAATTACCGATGATGTGTCAATGGCCTCGGCGTCCCAAAAAAGCGGACTTGCCGTCCTGCTCGTCTCAAAGGGCGATGTCATTCTGCCAGGGCGTGAATACGGCTTTATCGGCGGCTGCTGCGGACTCATTGCGCCCGATATAATGCTCTTCAACGGCTCGCTTGCGTCTCATAAAGACGGTGAAAAAATAAGAACCTTTCTCTCTTCATTCGGCGTGCGTGCGGAGGAGGCGGGGGACTTTCAATTAACCGATATCGGCTCAATACTTCCGCTCGCAGAGAGATAAGCCGAAAATCTTTCTGGAAATTACATTTTATTCCAAAATCCGATTTTTATTATTTGCCTTTGTGCTATCATATTTCGGAAAACTTCAGTGGAGTGATAACAACGAAAAAAGGACAGCTTAAAGGCGGCATCTTTCTCATTCTCGCCGCTGTTATATGGGGACTGTCGTTTGTGGCTCAGAGCGAGGGACTTGAAGTAATCGGAACTCTGACCTTCAACGGCATAAGAATGATTATGGGCGGCACGGTGCTCCTGCCGGTCATTGCAATAATGTCGGGAGTTCAAAAATCAAAAAACAAAAAGCTCGGCTCGGCCGAACAGAAAACGCCCGAAGAGAAGAAAAAAGACAGAAAAAGTCTCATTGTCGGCGGGCTTGTCTGCGGAACGGTTCTCTGCGTGGCTAGCAATCTTCAGCAGGCGGCGTTCGGCTATACAACGGTCGGCAAGGTCGGCTTCATAACCGCGCTCTATATGCTCCTGGTGCCTATAATCAGCCTCGTTTTCTTTAAAAAGCGCGTCAGTCTTCCTGTGTGGATAGGCGTCGGACTCGGCGTTGTCGGACTTTATCTGCTGTGTGCGGGCGGCAAGGCGACTTTCGGCAAGGGCGAATTGCTCGCTCTCGCGTGCTCGGTCGGCTTTGCGATACATATTCTTGTTATCGACAAATATTCGGCTATAGTTGACGGAGTCAAACTCTCGTGTGCGCAGTTCTTTGTCTCGGGCATAATTTCCGTCATTCTCATGTTTATCTTTGAAAAGCCGAGTATCCACGCCATAATGAGCGCAGCACCCTATCTGCTCTACACAGGTATTTTGTCCTGCGGAGTGGCGTTCACTTTCCAGACCCTCGGCCAGCGCGATTCCGACCCCACGGTCGCTTCACTCCTGCTGTGCCTTGAATCTGTGTTCGCCGTCATATTCGCATGGGTGCTGATAGATCAGAAAATGTCCGTAAGGGAGCTCAGCGGCTGCATCATCATGTTCATCGCAATAGTTCTCGCCCAGCTTCCCGCAGATGTGTTCAAGAGAAAGAAAAAGGTATAATAAATCATAATTTTTATCCGACAGACCGTGTTATTGCATGGTCTGTCTTTTTCTATACCCATTGATATCATTGACAAAAAGCCAATATATGGTGTATAATTAAATATGTATGATACAAAATAATGCGTAACAATCAGTCGGGGGATAACTCAATGGCAAAAGTCAAAAAGAGAGAAGAATACGGCGACGACAGCATTGAAATGCTCAAAGGCGCCGACAGGGTGCGGAAAAAACCGTCGGTTATTTTCGGCTCGAACGGTATCGAGGGCTGCGAGCACTCGGTGTTTGAAATAATTTCAAACTCCGTTGACGAGGCGCGCGAGGGCTTCGGCAACACGATTACCGTCACCCGCTTCGAGGATAAGTCCATAGAGGTTCAGGATTACGGGCGCGGTATACCCGTTGAGTTCAACCGCAGGGAAAACGAGTATAACTGGAAGCTCCTGTTCTGCGAGCTCTATGCAGGCGGAAAGTATAACACCAACGACGGCGGAAGCTACGAGTATTCGCTCGGCACAAACGGACTCGGCCTTTGCGCCACGCAGTATGCCTCGGAGTATATGGAGGCGGAGGTTCACTCGAACGGCTATTGCTATCATCTGCAGTTCAAAAACGGCGAGCCGGTCGGCGATATGATAAAAGAGCCCTACAGCAAAAAGGACACCGGCACGCGCATAAAGTGGCGCCCCGACCTCAAGGTGTTCACCGATATAGACATACCTCTCGAGTATTTTCAGGATATGATGCGCCGCCAGTCGATAGTCAACGCGGGCATCAAGTTCGTGCTCAGGAATCAGAACGGCTCGAAGTTTGAAACGTTCGAGTATTTCTATGAAAACGGCATAACCGATCACCTCAAGGAGGTCGTCGGCAACAACGCCATTTCTTCTGTCTGCACCTGGAGCGGCGAGCGAGTAGGACGCGACAGAGCGGATCAGCCCGAGTATAAGCTTAAAATAAACGCCGCGCTCTGCTTCTCGAATAAGGTCCAGCTCAAGGAGTATTATCATAACTCGAGCTACCTTGAATACGGCGGCGCACCCGACAAGGCCGTGCGCTCCGCGTTTGTGTCGCAGATAGACGCATATATAAAAAAGAACGGAAAATACCTCAAGTCCGACTCGAAGATAAATTTCCAGGATGTCGAGGACTGCCTCGTGCTCATCGTCTCGTCGTTCTCGACCGTAGCCGCCTATGAGAACCAGACGAAGAAATCCGTCACCAACAAGTTCATTCAGGAGGCGACGACCGAGTTCTTCAAGCATCAGCTTGAGATATATTTTATCGAAAACAAGCTTGACGCGGACAAGATATGCGATCAGGTGCTCGTCAATATGCGTGCGCGTGTCCGTGCGGAGACGACGAAGCTCAATATAAAAGGCAAGCTCCAGTCGAGCAACGATATGGGCAGCCGCGTGCAGAAATTCGTTGACTGCCGTAGCAAGGATGTCTCCGAGCGCGAGCTGTTCATAGTGGAGGGCGACTCGGCTCTCGGCGCCTGTAAGCAGGCACGCGACTCGTCTTTCCAGGCGATAATCCCCGTGCGCGGAAAGATACTCAACTGCCTCAAGGCGGAATATAACAAAATATTTGCAAACGATATCATAACCGACCTCATAAAGGTTCTCGGCTGCGGAGTCGAGGCCAAGTCGAAATCGATGAAAGATATGGTCGCGTTCAATATCGACCAGCTGCGCTGGAGCAAGGTCATAATCTGCACCGATGCCGACGTTGACGGATTCCAGATACGCACGCTTATCCTCGCGATGATCTATCGCCTCATGCCCACGCTTATTGAAAAGGGCAAGGTGTATATCGCGGAGTCGCCGCTCTATGAGATAAACTCAAAGGACGAGACGTGGTTTGCATATAACGAGCAGGAGAAGCAGGATATCCTTTCCCAGCTTGAAAACAGCAAGTTCACCATCCAGCGCTCGAAAGGACTCGGTGAAAACGATGCGGACATGATGTCGCTGACGACGATGAATCCCGCGACCCGCCGCCTTATCCGCGTTGACCCGACCGACGCCCAGAAAACTGCCGAGATATTTGATCTCTGGCTCGGCGACAATCTCGCCGGCAGAAAAGAGCATATCGCACGCGACGGCGCGGCATATATCGACATGGCGGATGTTTCGTAACAGCTTAACTATTGAAAGGATTTTGATATAAATGGCGGGAAAAAGAGGCAAAAAAGAACCCCCGAAAAATGAAATCGATCCGCTCAAGAGCGGAGTTCATATCATCGGCGCGGGCGAAGTTGTCGAAC